>OLSO01001492.1_pt1 | contig 17753 bp, 15 predicted proteins | sample 1672441 | NCBI WGS metagenome assembly OLSO01 (sample SAMEA3136686, study PRJEB25190) | human gut metagenome | biome: human gut; feature: human-associated habitat; material: faeces | place: Austria | collected 2013 | reverse complement strand
AGGGGATGAGAGAATCGAACTCCCACTAAGAGTTTTGGAGACTCCTGTCATACCACTTGACCAATCCCCTATGTCATCAACTGACCTTTATATTTATACCACACTTCCCGTGGACTGTCAACTATTTTTTGTATTTTTTATATTTTTGGAAAAAATCGGACAAATTGAAGAAGCGGGTGGTAGCAGTATAGACGTTGTGACCGAATATCAGCAGAGCACAAGCTCCAGCAGGAATACGACAATGCAGGCGGCCGATGACACGAAGAACAGGCTCTTTCCTATCCATGCGGCAGCGATAGCGACGATCAAGGCAGCCCATGCGGAGATAGGGCTTCCGGTCGCATCAAGAATGGCCGGGAAGGTCATGACTGCGAGTGTGACATATGGAATGTAGTAGAGAAAGGAGCGCAGCGTCCGGTTTGTGATCTCTTTTCGGATCAGAGTCAGCGGGATGACACGGATCAGTGTTGTGACGATGACCATAATCGCAATATAAATGTAAATATTATTCTGCATTGTTCGGATCCTCCTTGATTGGAAATAAAAAGGCTGCTGCTCCGGATATCAGCACAGTCAGGATGATGACACGCATACCGGAGGAAATGCCGGAAAGAGCCGGGATCATGGTGAACAGATAGCTTGCCAGCATTGAGATCACAACAAGTCCGGCGATGATGCGGTCTTTTCTGGCTGGAGGGATGATTACGGCGAGGAACATGCCATAGAGGGCGACGCTTAAGGCGCGGGTAATCCGATCCGGAAGCGCAGTGCCAAGAATGACGCCAAGACAGGTACCGAGCGCCCAGCCTGGAATCGCGATGCTGGCAGTACCGTAGGTGTAGAACGGGTTCAGATGTCCCGGACGGCCGGAGGAGACACCGAAGATCTCGTCCGTGATGAAAAATCCGGTCCAGAACCGGTGAAACAGCGAAGCATCCGGAGCAAGCTTCTGGGACAGTGCGCAGGACATCAGCAGATAGCGCAGGTTGATGATGGCCTGGGAGATGATCATTTCCAGGTAAGGTGCGCCTGCGCTGATGATACCGAGTGCGGCAAATTCCCCTGCCGAGGTGAAATTGACCAGACTCATGATCGTGGCCGGAAGCGCACGGATATGTAAATTCCGGGCGGCGATGCCAAGTGTAAAAGAAACAGCGAGATAGCCGAGTGCGATCGGGATGCCGTCCCGCAGGCCCTCGCGGTAGTTTGTCAGATTCGTATTTTTCATAGGTCGATACTCCTTGATCAGAAATATGCGGACATGGCAGGCACAATTGCCTTTTGTCCGCAGATAATGATTATAGGAGCTTGATTCGGTAAAAGCAAGCTTATTTTGCCGCAGACAGAGATATAGATTTTACGGAACTTTAAGAAAACCGAACTTTTCTATTTACATAAAATCTGTTATAGTAGAATACAGTGTGAGCAAGTAGCGAAGCTAGGCCCTGTCAGTACAGCTGCAGGGATGGATTGTGAATGTCCGCTTTACTAGCCTGCCGCAAAAAACAAAAATTGGTGGTGTAACATAATTGGGTGAAGAACACAGAGTGATCTATACAAAAGAAGAACTGGCCGCAAAAGTTCGGGTGCCGGCGGTCGTTGAGCAGGATCTGAAACGGATCATCAGTGACCGGCTGGAGCAGTGCGGGATGTATTACCGCGTGTTTTCACGGATTAAGACAGCCGGGTCGATGGCACATAAATTCGAGACAAAGGAATACGGAGAAGGCAGAAAAAAGCTGCAGGATTTGGTCGGTGTCCGCGTGAATCTCTATTTTGACGATGATGTGGATATCTGCAGGAACATCATGGAGAACACCTTTGATGTCATCGACTGGTCGACCTCAGAGATGAACGATGAGGAGTTCAAACCGACAAAGCTAAATGGTGTTTGTCGTCTGCCGGCATATCTCCGTTCCGAGATTTCCCCGGAGACATGGAAAATGTGCATCGATGACACCTTTGAGATACAGATCAAGACCATGTTTTTTGAAGGCTGGCATGAGATTGAGCATGATATGCGTTATAAAGGGGAAGAAATCTGGAAAAATTACAGTGGTTTTTCCCGCTATTTTAACAGTATCCTGGCAACACTGGAGCTGTGCGACAAGTCGATGGTCACCTTATTTGAGGATCTTGGGCATTCCCTGTATAAGTCCGGGCGCTGGAGTGATATGATCAAGAGCCATTTCCGGTTGAAGCTCGGTGAGGCGTCGCTCTATCCGGAGGTGGAACAGGTGCTCAATGAGGATCTGGATCTGCAGGTGGAGAATCTGGCAAAACGGATGTATAAAACGAGCCGACAGACGCTGGTGGAGCAGCTTTTAAAGCGCAGCCGCCGTGTTCCGATTAATGTAAATACCATTATCGCGCTGCTCAATGACAGTCAGTTCCACGACAGCCGCCTGACGGCGATCTTCCGTCAGCGGGATGTCTACAATGACGGACGTGAGGAGAGTCAGGTCGAGACACGGCACTATGAGATGAAGCCGCTTACGCGCCATACGGTTTTTCAGGTGAGCACGCGCGTGGACGGCAGTCGTATGAAGGAGGAAGCGCCTGAGCATGCTCTGATTTTTCACCGGACATCAGAGGTGATTTACGGATGGCTGATGGAAAAGTACGGAAGCCTGTTTAAAAACATGCCGGGACAGCTTTGCACATGGAAGGAAGATATTTTTGGTTATCATGCAGCGGTAGAGTTTCATCCGGAAGAACAGAAGATGAAGCTGCATGTGCGCCATATGGATATGGAAGTAGGTGGTCGGATCTGGTATTCAGAGTGCGCGCTGGAAAACAGGGATCAGGACGGTGTGTGGCTGCAGGTATGCAATGGCTATGCAGAGCCGGAGCGTGAGCATGCCGTACAGGATCCGGGTGCGATATTTTTCAGCTATCCGGGTTTTTATAAGGGGATTGTGGATAACATCGGTATCATCAACGGGATCGAGTGTATCAGCCGCAGACGGATTCTGAAAGAGGAGCAGTTTGCACCGATATTGCATGCACTGAAGGATTCGTCGTGTATGTTCCCGTTTGTTGTGATTATTTCCCAAAAAGCAGACGACGGAATGATGGATGAGGACTGGCTGGGGCAGTTCCGCGTCTCTGATTTCACGCGGACCGTCTGGAGATATGCGCATGTCTTTACGTGCTATGAGGATACCGGGCGGAAGTTTCTTTCGCAGGCAGGGCTCGACGGGCAGCAGGCAGATATTCCGCGGCTGTACATTTTCTGGCCGGATGGCGATGTGGATGACTACGGCTCGGAGGATGTCAGGAACTGCAGCTTTGGCCGGCACCTGGAGGCGCGCGGAGATGCACGTACCTATGACATTGTGCGCGGCGGGCAGGCCTTTTACCACAAGATTCTGACTGATCTGCGGGAATGGAATGTATCGGCGGACATCTGCCAGAATCTGGAAGAGACGGCAAAGGAAGAATGAGAATAGTGAAAAACAAAACAGCTATACGCCGATCATGCGTATAGCTGTTTTGACGTGTCAAGCGGTTAAAATGAATTTTCGTCATTTTTTTGCTCAATATATTGAACTGAGGGGAAAAAGCGGTTGACAAACATATCAGAAAATATTATAGTAAATCCATCTGTCTTTGCAGTGCAGACATCTGTAGAACATATAAAGATAAAACCTAAAGGAGAGTGATGAATTTGGCTAAATATGTAGCAAAACGAATCCTGTTAGCCATTGTAACCGTATTCATAGTCTGTGCGATTACATTTTTCTCTATGAATGCAATTCCCGGAGGACCATTTGAAGGTGAGAAGGCGCTCAGCCCGGAAATCAAGGCGACTTTAATGGAGCGTTACAACCTGGACAAGCCGGTTGGCGAGCAGTTTGTATTATATTTGAAAAATCTGCTGCACGGTGATTTCGGTGTGTCTTTGAAGACTGGCCGTGACATCGGGGCGACAATCTTTGATTCTTTTAAGATCTCGGCAAGACTGGGCGGTATGGCAGCGCTTGTAGCGCTGATCGCAGGTCTTGTGTTCGGAAGCACTGCGGCGCTGATGCGGAACCGCTGGCCGGACCGTGTACTCGTCTTTTTCTCAACGCTCGCTGCTGCGGTTCCGAGCTTCGTGCTTGCTTCACTTCTGCTGCTTGTATTTTGCATTCAGCTGGCCTGGGTGCCGGTGTGGAGTCCGCAGAATCAGAATTATGTGCTGCCGGTCATCGCACTGTCGTTTTACCCGATGGCGTACATCACCCGTCTGACAAAGACGAGCATGCTCGATGCACTCGGACAGGATTATGTGCGTACCGCCCGGGCGAAGGGAGTACCGCAGCTGCTGGTTATCTTTAAGCACGCGCTTCGGAATGCGCTGATCCCGGTCATCACTTATGTCGGACCGATGCTCGCATCGATCCTGACAGGAAGTCTTGTCGTGGAAAATATTTTCACGATCGGCGGCCTTGGTGCAAAATTTATTACCGGAATCACGACGAGAGATTATCCGATGATTATGGGGACAACGATTTTCCTTGCGACGCTCATGGTCGTGATGAATCTGATCAGTGATATTGTGTACAAGATTGTCGACCCGAGAATTTCGTTTGAATAGAGGAAGGAGAGAGGAAATGACAGACAGAACAGAATCCAATGTACCAAAGAAGAGTCCTCTGAGCCTTCAGATGGATCTTTCGAAATTTACGCTGGCGACGGAGGAGGAGAAGGCGCAGCAGGAGGTCATGAGTGAATCCACGACCTTCTTCAAAGATGGCATGCGCAAGCTTCTGAAAAATCCGCTGGCAGTCGGCAGCATTATCGTGCTGATTCTGATTATTTCGGCGGCTGTGGTCGGACCGATGATTATCCCTTACGGCTATGAGGAGATGATCCAGGTGAACGGACGCCGTGACAAGACGGCAAAGAATTTGGGACCGATGGAGTGGTCAAAAAATGAACAGAAGGCCATTGATTCCGGAGAGAAGCTTTTCCCGCATCTGCTCGGTACCGATGAGCAGTGCCGTGATTATCTCGTCAGGATCCTGTATGGAACGCGTGTATCCTTATTTGTCGGATTTTTCGCCGCAATTCTCGTGCTGATTATCGGGCTGATTTACGGAAGTATTTCAGGCTATGCAGGCGGAAAAGTGGATATGGTCATGATGCGGATCGTCGATATTATCTATTCCCTTCCGGATATGCTGATGGTCATTCTGCTTTCCGTTGTACTGAAGGAAGTGCTGACACCGGTCATCCAGGGTACGTTTCTGGATAAGATCGGTAGCAATATGATCTCTTTGTTTATCGTATTCGGAGTACTGTACTGGGTCGGAATGGCGCGTCTTGTGCGCGGACAGATCCTTTCAATTAAGGAAAATGAATACATACTGGCAGCCCGTTCTATCGGCGCGAAGCCGGGACGGATCATCCGGAAGCACATTCTTCCGAACTGTTTAAGTGTCATCATTATCTCGACGGCACTGCAGGTACCGTCCGCGATCTTTACTGAGAGCTTCCTGAGCTTTGTCAGCCTTGGTGTACAGGCACCGATGCCATCCCTTGGATCTCTGGCAAACGCGGCACGGGGAGGCATGATGAGTTATCCGCACAAGCTCGTATTTCCGTCGATCGTGATCTGTCTGATCGTTCTTGCATTCAACCTGCTCGGAGACGGATTGCGCGATGCATTTGACCCGAAGCTTAGGAGGTAAGGAAGATGAGTACAAATTCAAACGAAGAATATTTGCTGGAAGTAAAGGACCTTCACACCTCCTTTTTCACAGAATCCGGTGAAGTAAAAGCAGTCAATGGCGTCAGTTTTACCCTGAAGCCGGGCGAGGTTATGGGAATTGTCGGGGAGTCCGGTTCCGGAAAGAGTGTGACCGCCTATTCAATCATGCAGATTCTGGCGGATACCGGTCGGATCGTCGGCGGGCAGGTGTTGTATCGTGGACAGGATCTGGCACAGTTTGACCGCAAACAGATGGCTGGCTTCCGCGGAAAATGCTGCAGTATCATTTTCCAGGATCCGATGACGAGCCTGAATCCGGTATTTACTGTCGGCAGTCAGATCATGGAGGCGATCCGCCTGCATACGAAGAAAACAAAGGAGGAGGCAAAGGTACGGGCAGCCGAGATGCTTGAACTCGTAGGTGTCAATGAGCCGGAACGGCGGCTGAAGCAGTACCCGCATGAGCTTTCCGGAGGTATGCGTCAGCGTGTCATGATTGCGATGGCACTGGCCTGTGAGCCGGATATCCTGATCGCGGATGAGCCGACGACGGCGCTGGATGTGACGATTCAGGCACAGATTCTTGAGCTGATGCAGGATTTGCAAAAGCGGCTCGGCATGGCGATCATCATGGTTACGCATGACCTTGGCGTCATCGCAGATATGTGTGACAAGATCGTCGTCATGTACGGCGGAAGCATCTGTGAGCGCGGGACTGCAGACGATATTTTCTACCATGCAAAGCATGAATATACGAAGGGGCTGCTCCGTTCCATACCGAATGTGAACAACAGCAAGGAGCGTCTGATCCCGATCAGCGGAACGCCGATCAATCTTCTGAACATGCCGAAGGGCTGTGCCTTCTGCAGCCGCTGTGACAAGGCGATGAAAATCTGTCTGGAGCAGAAGCCGGAGGAGCTCTCGATGAGCGATACGCATAAGGCATCCTGCTGGATGAATGTAAAGGAAATGCTGGAAAAACAGGCAGGAGGTGCACAGGCATGAACAGCGAATATCTGGTAGAAGTACAGGATCTGAAGCAATATTTCCCGGTGAAGACCGGATTTATGAAAAATACATACCTCAAAGCCGTCGACGGTGTATCCTTTGCGATCCGTCCGGGAGAGACGCTCGGTCTGGTCGGAGAGTCCGGCTGTGGTAAGACGACGGTAGGACGAACCCTGCTGCGTCTGTATGAGCCGACCGGAGGCAAAGTGCTTTTTAACGGCGAAGAGGTGACCAATAAAAATATCACAGCGCTTCGCAAGGAGATGCAGATGGTATTCCAGGATCCGTATTCTTCCCTGGATCCGCGTATGACGGTTGAGGATATTATCGGAGAGCCGCTCGATGTCCATAAGCTCTATACAACGAAGGCAGAGCGCCGCGATAAAATCTTACATCTGATGGAGCTGGTTGGGCTGAATGCAGAGCATGCGACCCGCTATGCACATGAGTTTTCCGGTGGACAGCGGCAGCGTATCGGGATTGCCCGTGCACTGGCGGTAGATCCGAAGTTCATCGTCTGTGATGAGCCGGTATCCGCGCTGGACGTATCGATTCAGGCGCAGGTTGTCAATATGTTCGAGGATCTGCAGGAAAAGCTCGGCGTGACGTATCTGTTTATTGCGCATGATCTTCTGATCGTCCGTCACATTTCGAACCGGATTGCGGTCATGTATCTTGGAAAGATCGTGGAGATCGCGGACGCAGATGAGCTCAATGATTACCCGCAGCACCCGTATACGGTATCTCTGCTCTCTGCGGTTCCGATCCCGGATCCGAATATCACGCGTCAGAGAAAGCGCATCATTCTGGAAGGCGATGTGCCGAGTCCGCTGCGTATGCCGACCGGGTGTGCATTTCGCTCCCGCTGCCGGTATGCGACGGAAAAATGTGCAAAGGAGTGTCCGAAACTAGAAGACCGCGGCAACGGACATTTTGTTGCGTGCTGGAATAAATAGTGATATAATAAAAATATCTTTTCGGCACTTTAGCCTGATATCAGAGGAAAGTAGTAGTGCATCTGCACTGTTACCCATAAATTCTATCTTAAACGGAGGGAATAAGTATGAAGAGAAGACAACTCATGGCGATCACACTTGCTGCAGTGACAGCAATGGCACCGGCTACTGCATTTGCAGAAGAGAGTACAGAGGCAGCAACGGAAGCTGTTACGGAGGCAGCCGAGACAGAAGCGGCTACTGAGGCAGCAGAAGCCGAGACAGAAGCGGCCACTGAGGCAGCAGAAGGCGAGACCGAAGTGGCAAGCGAGGCGGCAGAAGGTGAGACGGAAGCTGCGGCAGAAGCAGCAGACGGAGACGTAGCCCCGATCGAAGGCGCAGATGTGGCGAGCAGATCTTCCGATGCAGCTCCGGCATGGCAGGAGTACAACAACCTGATCCAGCAGATCAAGACAACGACCGATCTGGATGAACGTGAGGCGATGATGCATCAGGCTGAGGACATGCTGATGGAGACCGGCGCGATTGTACCGCTCTACTATTACAATGACATTTACCTTCAGAAGGAAAATGTGACCGGAATTTACAGCAACAACTATGGTTTCAAATACTTTATGTTTGCAGATGCAGGCGATTCTACAACACTTCGTCTGAACCTTGCAAGTGAGCCGGACAAGCTTGATCCGGCGTTAAATACAACGGTTGACGGTGCATGCCTTGTAGTCAACAGCTTTAACGGACTTTGCACCTATGATGAGAATGGCGAGATTGCAATGGATTTTGCAGACAGCTATGAGGCAAGCGAGGATGGACTGACCTATACCTTCACGATGAAGGATGGCCTGAAGTGGAGCGATGGTTCCGAGCTGACCGCAAAGGATTTCGTATATTCCTGGAACCGTGCCGCAAGTGCCGAGACCGGTGCAGACTATGCATACATGTTTGATCCGATCGCAAGAAAGGATGACGGAACACTGGATATCGAGGCAAGCGAGGATGGCAAGACGTTTACCGTGAAGCTTGGTGCACCGTGTGCATATTTCCTTGACCTGTGTGCATTCCCGGCATTCTATGCGGTTCCGCAGGCAAGCGTTGAGGCAGCAGAGGGCTGGCAGGAGAATCCGGGTACATGGTGCCAGGAAGCAGGCTTCGTGACGAGCGGCGCTTACACACTGGAGAGCTGGAACCACAATGAGAGCATGGTTTATGTGAAGAACCCGAACTACTATCGTGCAGATGAAGTGAAGATCGAGCGCATGGAGTTCATGCTCAGTGCAGATGATACTGCAATCTACGCTGCATACAATGCAGGCAACCTTGATTTCGCAGATACGGTTCCGACCGATGAGATCCAGAGCCTTTTGGACAATCCGGAGTTCCACATCATCGACAACCTCGGTACCTATTATGTAGCATTTAATGTAAACAGCGATCTGTTCGCAGGCAAGACTCCGGAGCAGGCTTCTGCCATGAGACGTGGACTTACCCTTCTGATCGACCGTGACTACATCGTAGAGAACATCGGCCAGACCGGTCAGCAGCTGGCAAATACCTTTGTTCCGGCAGGTATGGCAGACGGCCAAGGCGGAGAGTTCCGTCAGAATGACGATGCTTATACTTACCCGGATGCAGATGCAGTCGGATACTATGATCCGTCCTATGATGCATACGAGGACAACCTTGCAGAGGCGATCGAGCTTCTGAAGGAAGCAGGCTATGAGTTCGTAGACGATGGAAATGGCAATCAGGTACTCTCCGATGAGACTCCGCTGAATGTCACCTACATTACAAATGACGGTACCGCCCATGTAGCAATCGCTGAGGCAATCCAGCAGGATTTTGCAGTCATCGGTGCACAGCTGAAGATTGAGACGAATGAGTGGAATGTATTCCTGAACGAGCGTAAAGCAGGCAACTACGATATGTCCCGTAACGGATGGCTCGCAGACTTCAATGACCCGATCAACATGCTTGAGATGTGGACAACTGACAGTGGCAACAACGACGTTCAGTTCGGCAGATAAGAGCAGCAGATATTACCTTTGAGGAACTAGTACAGCATACAAAAATTAACTGGACTAATAACGCAGAATGAAAATTCAGGCAAGTTATGTGGTACAGTTATTTGCAGTATGATGTACTAGGCAGACTGGAATAAATAATAGAGGAAGCTGTGCGCAGAGAAGAAACTCTGTGTACAGCTTCCTTTTTGTCAGCCGTTTTCACTTTGGGTAAAAGAAGGAACGGCTCGGCTGTGGGACTGCTGACAGAGCAGAGACGGCGACATGTATAAGGATAAGACCTTCATGAGAATTTGCGGCTTGCAGGAATCGGATTTACGAGTATAATTAGAAGAGGACAACAAGGAAAAGACAGCATTCATAATGCGGTACAGAACAGCTGAACAGAAAGGAAGAACATCATGGTCAGTGACAGAATCGCAGCGCTGCGTGCGCTGATGAAGAAAAAGGGAATTGATGCCTATATGATCCCGACCGATGATTATCATGCATCGGAGTACGTAGGAGAGTATTTTAAATGCAGACAGTATATGACGGGCTTTACCGGGTCAGCCGGGACCGCGGTCATCACGCAGGACATGGCAGGTATGTGGACAGATGCGCGGTATTTTATTCAGGCGGAACGCCAAATGGAGGGCAGTGGCGTCGTATTATACCGGATGCGGGAGCCGGGTGTGCCGACCGTTCATGAATTCCTGGCACAGACGTTGAAAAAAGGCCAGAGACTTGGATTTGACGGGCGCTGCGTCGGAGCGTCAGAGGCAGAGGAGCTGGAGAAACTGCTGTCGGCGCAGGGAGTGAGCATTACCTGCGAGGAAGATCTCGTCGGTGAGATATGGACGGACCGTCCGGCACTTTCTGCAGAGCCGGCATGGGATCTGGATGTAAAATGGGCCGGTGAGAGCCGCGAAGATAAGCTTGCCCGTATCCGGAAGGATATGAAGGAGGCAGGTGCAGATCTGTTCCTTCTGACGAAGCTTGAGGATATCGCATGGCTTTTGAATATCCGTGGCGGCGACATTCACACAGTTCCGGTCGTGCTGGCATATCTGATGATGAGTGAGCAGGAGGTCCGTCTGTATGCAAACGAGGCAGATTTTTCAGAAGGACTGAAGGAGATGCTGGCAAAGGCCGGTGTGGCGCTTTATCCATACAATCAGGTGTATACAGACGCGGCAGCGATCGAGTCCCAAAAGACGGTGCTTGTCGATAAGGGCAAGGCCAATTATCGGCTGGTAAAGAGCATTCCGGCATCTGCAAACGTGCTGGATCGCGCAAATCTGACGCTGCTTCCGAAGGCGATCAAGAATCCGACCGAGGTGGCAAACGAGCGCGTGGCACACATCAAGGATGGCGTGGCGGTCACGAAGTTCATGTACTGGCTGAAGAAAAATGTAGGAAAAATGAGGATCACCGAGTGTTCAGCGGCAGACTACCTGAACAATTTGCGAAAAGAGCAGGAGCATTTTGTGGATAACAGCTTTGATCCGATCGTTTCCTATGGCGAGCATGCAGCGATGAATCATTATTCGCCGACACCGGAGACCGATGTGGAGGTCGAGCCGCACGGATTTCTGCTGGCAGATACCGGCGGACATTATCTGGAGGGATCTACGGACATTACCCGTACCTTTGCAATGGGGGAGGTCACGCAGGATGAGCGGGATCATTTTACCGCGGTACTGCGCGGACATCTGAATCTGGCCAATGCAAAGTTCCTCTATGGCTGTACCGGCATCAATCTGGACTATCTTGCGCGCCAGCCGCTCTGGGAGCGCGGAGAGGACTTCAAGCATGGCACCGGTCATGGTGTCGGTTACTGCTTAAGCGTCCATGAGTCTCCGAATGGCATCCGCTGGAGACGGCTTCCGGACCGCAATGAGGACGCGGTGCTCGAGGAAGGCATGATCACTTCCAATGAGCCGGGCTACTATGTCGAAGGTGCTTACGGTATCCGTCATGAGAACCTGGTTGTCTGCAAAAAAGCAGAGCAGAATGAGTATGGTCAGTTCATGTGCTTTGAGAATCTGACGATGGTTCCGTTTGATCTGGATGCCATCGATCCGGAGCAGATGACGAAGAAGGAGCGTGAGCTGCTCAATACGTATCACAGACAGGTGTATGAGACGATTGCTCCATATCTGAACGAGGAAGAAAAGAGCTGGCTAAAGGAAGCGACAAGAGAAATCTGAGATCAAAAAAGTAAAAAGGATACCTGACGGAAAGGTCAGGTATCCTTTTTTAACCGGTCAGGAAGCCGCCCGGTTTTTATTATAAATCACCATCAGTCCCTTCAGCAGCAGCTGGTCATCAATGATAATCTTATGATGGCAGTATGGGATGATGACTTTGGCAAGGCCTCCGGTCGAGACGAGGGTACAGGTCTCGCCCATTTCCTCCTCAATCCGGTCAATGACACCGTCGATACTGCCTGCAGTGCTGTAGATACTGCCGCTTCGCATGCAGTCGACGGTATTGGAGCCGATCACCTTTTTTGGCGGATCAAGGCTGATCTTCGGCAGCTGAGAGGTGCGGGACGTCAGAGAATCCAGGGAGACACGAAGCCCCGGGATAATCATGCCGCCAAGAAAATTTTTGTTGCGGTCGATCGCAGAGATCGTCGTGGCGGTACCCATGTCGATAATGATGAGCGGAGTCGGGTAGTCGTGGATCGCAGCCACTGCGTCAGCAACCCGGTCGCTTCCAAGCTGTGCCGGATTGTCAAGCATGATCTTCAGGCCGGTACGGATCCCCGGTCCGACGACCATGACCGCTTTGCCGGTCAGACGTCTCATAGCTGCTTCCATCGTATGTGTGACGGACGGCACGACTGAAGAGATGATGCAGCCCTCAAAGGTGCGGTGGTTTAAATTGTTGAGCTCCAGAATGTTTTTGATCAGGATTGTGTATTCCAGCTCAGTGGAATTCTGATTGGTAGAAAGGCGCTCTGTGAACAGAATCTGTTCATCTTCAAAACAGCCGAGCACGATGTTTGAATTTCCGATGTCAACAGCTAAGATCAAGTGGAAACCTCCTTAATAAAATGATGATGATGATACCAGGGTCAAAAGGTATTAAGCAATCGTCTTTGTGCGTGTCGCGGTAACCGGTACAAAGTGTGCCTTATACAGTGCAAGTCCGACCGCGCCGGTAATGACCGTTGAAGAAATCATCTCGCATACTGCATTGACACCGACAAAGCCGCAGCAGAAGGCGATGACATTCTTTCCGCCCATCAGGTTCTGCATGTATTCCGTATTGCCGAAGAGCACGACGAGCAGTGTCATGAAGAATAAAGTATTCAGGAAGGCTGAGAAAAATCCGGTGACGAAGCAGGCTACGGATGTGTTGAGTGACTTACGCACGCCACGGAAAATGTAACCGAGCAACAGTCCGTCCAGCATACGCGGGATGAAACGCTGGATAAATGCAAGTACCGGGTTGATTCCGAACAGTACAGCACCCATTGCGCTGGTACCGCCGACGCCGATGCACTGCAGAAAGCTAGTCAGTCCGAAAACGGATCCGACGATCGCTCCGCCTGCCGGCCCGAGGGTGATCGCTGCGACTGCTACCGGAATGACATTGAAGGTCACGGCGAGCGGTCCGATATTCAGATATCCGAGCGGGGTGTAAGCCATGAGCAGCAGAATAGCCGTCATAAGGCCAAGAATGACGAGTTGAGATGTACTAAATTTGGTTTTCATAATTGTGTTTTCCTCCTTGTTATTATTCCCGATCAATGTGTGCTGCAAGACAAAGCACCTGCGGGCAGATGCCTGCGCCGAAAGGCGGCATTGCCATTACATCCAGACGTGACCGGTATTGTCCTGTGAGGTACGATCCTTTGTGGCACGTATGGATAAAAGCTGCATCACATTTTTATGGGATACAATACAATTACAGCCGGAGTATATCATTTTCTTTTTAAAAGTACAAGCAAAAAGAAAGACTGTATGAAAAATTAAACAAGGTGCAAAAGCTTCAATGCATGTTTGAAGCTGCACAGGGCTTTGATTTTTACCGGAAATATGGTAAGATGGTGCGGATAGCGGTTTCAGGTCTTTTGACCAACGGATGATAGAAAGAGGAAGTGAATGCTATGTTAAAGGGAAAGACGGTTATCCTCGGGGTGACAGGAAGCATTGCAGCTTATAAGGCGGCAAATCTGGCAAGCATGCTCAAAAAGCAGCATGCGGATGTTCAGGTTATTATGACACAGAATGCGACACAGTTTATGAATCCAATCACATTTGAATCACTGACAGGAAATAAATGTCTTGTGGATACGTTTGATCGGAATTTTCAGTTTCAGGTAGAGCACGTAGCTTTAGCAAAACGGGCAGATCTGGCGATCATCGCGCCGGCGACAGCCAATATCATGGCAAAGCTTGCACATGGACTGGCGGATGATATGCTCACGACGACGCTGCTGGCGTGCCGGTGTCCGAGGCTGATTGCACCGGCGATGAATACGCGGATGTATGAGAACCCGGTCACACAGGACAATATGGATATTCTCCGGAAATATGGATTTCGGATTATCGAGCCTGCAGTCGGACATCTGGCATGCGGGGATACCGGAGCAGGAAAGCTTCCGCAGGAGACGCTTTTGCTGGAGTGTATTTTAGATGAGATTGCGATGGAAAAGGATATGAAAGGCTTACACGTGCTCATTACGGCAGGACCGACGATGGAGGCAATTGATCCGGTGCGGTTTATTTCCAATCATTCGACGGGAAAGATGGGTTATGCGCTCGCAAGGGTGTGCCGTCGGCGCGGGGCCGAGGTGACGCTCGTCTCCGGAAAGACGAATCTAGAAGCGCCATACGGCGTGACGCTCGTGCCGGTGACTTCAGCACAGGATATGTTTGAAGCAGTGTCGTCCAGAGCGAAGGAGCAGGATATGATTATCAAGGCAGCGGCGGTGGCAGATTATCGTCCGGTGGCGGTAGCCGAAAATAAAATCAAAAAAAGCCCGGGCGACATGAGTATCGCACTGGAACGGACGACGGATATCCTTGCATGGCTCGGTGAGCACCGAAGAGAAGGACAGGTGCTCTGCGGCTTCGCGATGGAAACGGAGCATATGGTGGAGCATGCGAAGGAAAAGCTCACAGGGAAGCATGTTGATATGATCGCAGCAAATAATGTCAAGGTCGCAGGTGCGGGCTTTGGTACGGATACGAATGTTGTGACACTGATCACGGAAGACGGAGTGGAGGAGCTTGCGAAGATGAGCAAGGAGGAAGTGGCATCGCGGATAGTGGATGCGCTGTTAAGGCTCAGGGAAAACATAGAATAACAATAACAGGAGATCAGATAACATGAAAAGCTATGAGACAATCTGGGAAATTTTTAATAAATGTCCGAACAACCAGATGCGGGATGTATTTATCGACGAGGTAGAGGTGGCAGATACAGATGCCTACATCCGGCAGAAATTCCAGGATAAAAATGCAACGTGGGAGAAGAGTGTGCTGCCGGATGGAACGATCGTGTACGATATTAATGCATCGGGAATTTTGCAGCGCTTTTCCTTCACGGAAATATAAAATGGTGTTTTAGGATTGCGAGAGCATGAAATGCGAAGCAATCCGTGTATCATCTGCGACAAATATTTTTTGACGCAGATATCATAAAAACAGAATCCGGTGTATCAGGATTCCGGGAAAAACAAGGAGGAAAAAAGATGGATCTAATCATCCACTCTTTAGAGGAACAGGGAGTAAGCGCGGCACTGCTGCGAGACATTGCGGCATTCCGGGAGCAATATCCGGTGTCGGAGTCTCTGGAAGGCAGGATCACGCCGCCGCCGATCCCTTATTATGGAAAGGAAACATTTGAGATGGCGGCCTGTGCCTTACTGCAGGGGGAGCATATTCTGCTGACCGGAGCGAAGGCAGCCGGAAAAAATATTCTGGCAGAGAATCTGGCGTACCTATTCCATCGTCCGTCTTACAACATTTCCTTCCATGTAAATATGGACAGCAGCACGCTGATCGGCTCCGATACGTTTCGAAACAATCAGGTCGAGCTTCGGAAAGGGCCGGTCTATCTGTGTGCGGAAAATGGCGGCTTTGGCATTCTTGATGAGATCAATATGGCAAAGAACGATGCAGTATCCGTGCTGCATGCGACGCTTGATTATCGCCGGATCATCGATGTGCCGGGCTATGAACGGATTCATCTGCATGAGGCGACGCGATTTATCGGGACAATGAACTATGGCTATGCCGGGACGCGGGAATTAAATGAGGCGCTCGTATCCAGGTTTCTTGTTATTGATATGCCGGGTGTGACAGAAGAGCGGCTGTGCAGGATTCTGACGGCATCCTTTCCGGATTTCACAGAGGAAGGACTGAAGCAGATCTGCGGTCTGTTTCTGGATCTGCAGCTAAAGGCCGGAAATAACGAGATTTCGACCAAGCCGCTGGATCTGCGAGGCCTGATCGGGGCGTTAAAGACGATCCGGGGCGGGCTTTCTCCGCGGGCGGCGATCCGGATGGGCATCGTAAATAAGAGCTTTGATTTGTTTGAACGGGAGATCGTGGAGGATATCGTGATGACCCGCATCCCGGAGAGCTGGACTCCCGCAGAGATTTTTCTTTAACCGAATCAGGCAAGTCCCCTGCTTCAATTGTGCAAAACAATAAGCAGTGGATTGGGACTTGCTTTTATTTTAGCGTTCCACTCCCATGATCTCATATATTTTCTTCATATCCAGATGCCTGCGCAGCCCGTCCGCTAAAATATCGTACTGCTGCTCCTTAAATGCGGCAAAATCCATTGAAAGCGTCATCTCCTCCGTGATCCCCTTCGCCTCTGCCAGCGCACGTACGACGGCATTTACGACGGCTTCGCTGTCAAAAATCCCATGTACGTAAGAACCGCACACGTTGCCCTGCCATGCACCCTCCTGCTTCGTCACGCCCGTGATCGAATCTGTGATCTCGGTAAACGGCTGTGCACCGCTGCCAAGCGTCGTCTGTCCCATGTGGATCTCATAGCCCTCTAAGGCACATCCGGAAAGTGCTCCCGCAAGGCCGTCCGCTTCCGGCTTTACCGGCAAAATAACGCCGGAAACTCTGGTCCGCGCCTTTTCCGCCTCGAATACCGTCGTCGTATCGAGCAGTCCCATACCGCGGATCACGCCACCCTCTTCGACACCGTCCGGGTCGGAAATCTCCATGCCGAGCATCTGATAGCCGCCGCACACACCGAAGATCGCGGTGCCTGCCTTCTGTGCCTTTAAAATCTGTGCTTCCAGACCGTTCTGGCGCATCCAGAGCAGATCCCGCATCGTATTTTTTGTCCCCGGAAGAATAATCAAATCCGGATGGCCGAGCTCGCGCGCTTCCTTGACGTAGCGCACCGTCACACCCTCGACGCCCTCAAACACATTGAAATCGGTAAAGTTTGAAATACGCGGTACCCGGATGACTGCGATGTCGATCTGTCCGACCTGCTGATCTCCGTCCAGACGCTCGCTTAAGCTGTCCTCATCCTCCAGACTCACCTTCAGATACGGAGCAACGCCGACGACCGGAATGCCGGTCAGCTTCTCAAGCATCTCCACACCCGGATCGAGGATCGTCTTGTCCCCGCGAAATTTGTTGATGATAAGGCCGCGGATACGCGCCTTCTCCTCCGGCTCCAAAAGCTCGACCGTCCCGTAAAGCTGTGCAAACACACCTCCGCGGTCGATGTCCCCGACGAGCAGCACCGGAGCATCCACGAGCTTCGCCATTCCCATATTTACGATATCATCCTGCTTTAAATTGATCTCTGCCGGGCTGCCCGCGCCCTCGATGACGATAATATCGTATTTCTCCTCCAGGTGATGGTACGCCTTCAAAATATCCGGAATCAGCGACTGCTTCATTTTGAAATAATCGCGGGCATTCATCGTGCCGAGCACTTCGCCGTTTACAATGACCTGCGAACCGATATCATTTGTCGGCTTGAGCAGGATCGGATTCATCGCAACCTCCGGCTCAACACCTGCCGCCTCCGCCTGCATGACCTGTGCGCGTCCCATCTCCAGCCCTTCCTTTGTGATAAAGGAAT
>OLSO01001485.1_pt1 | contig 17838 bp, 13 predicted proteins | sample 1672441 | NCBI WGS metagenome assembly OLSO01 (sample SAMEA3136686, study PRJEB25190) | human gut metagenome | biome: human gut; feature: human-associated habitat; material: faeces | place: Austria | collected 2013 | reverse complement strand
GACACGATTTTTAACGAGGAAAAACGCTTTGCGTTTTTTCGAGTCTAGAGTCGAATCATCCAGTGACTGCGTTAGCAGACACGATTTTTAACGAGGAAAAACGCTTTGCGTTTTTTCGAGTCTAGAGTCGAACCATCCAGTGACTGCGTTAGCAGACACAGCTAATTCTATTCTATTTTATTTAGGCGGATATCGGACTAACCCTCCGATATAAAATAAATTTTATCTAACCAATGAAAGCCGACAGAGTACAGATTGTGCTCTGCTTTGGCATGCAAAATCAAGGAGGTAACGAAACAATGCCGTTTACTGCAAAATCAGGAAAATTCAGTGCCAATATCAATACACTGACCATGGGCACTGGCGACAAAGCAATCGTTCTTGGCGGAGAGAATGTATTACCATTTTATACATTCGATGCTCCGATCGAGAATGCACCGAAGGTAGGCATCGAGATCACCGATGGTGGTATGGATACAGAGCCGGAGTGCGTAAAGAAATATTATGAGGGATGTTCAACAGTTGTTGACATGGCTAAGAAGGCTGCAACCTTCGAAGGCGTTGATTTCTTAAGCATCCATTTGGAAGGCGGAGATCCGAATGGTGAGAACAAACCGACCGAGGAACTGATCAATATCGTAAAAGAAGTTGCGGATGCGGTAGATCTTCCGATCGTGGTTTGCGGATGTAAGAACGTTGAGAAGGATGCAGAGATTTTTGCAAAAGCATCTGAGGTACTCAGCGGAAAGAATGCTGTTATGCTTGCAGCAAAAGAAGAAAACTATAAGAATGTCGGAGCATCAGCTGGTCTTGCTTACAAGCAGATCGTAGGTGCTGAGTCCGCCGATGATATCAACCTTGCAAAGCAGTTAAACGTACTGCTGACACAGCTTGGCGTTGATGCAAAATCCATCGTTATGAACGTAGGTACTGCAGCAGCTGGTTACGGCTACGAGTACGTTGTTTCTACCATGGACCGTATCAAGGCAGCAGCTCTTCAGCAGGGCGACGCTACACTGCAGATGCCGATCATCACTCCGGTTGCGTCTGAAACATGGGGCGTTAAGGAGTCTGTAGCAACAGAAGAGGATATGCCGGAATGGGGCGATCAGGAAGCACGCGGAATCGATATGGAAGTAGAGACTGCAGCAGCAGACCTTGCTTCCGGTTCCAACGCAGTTATTCTGAAGCACCCGGTATCTGTCGCTACGATCTCCAAAATGATCAAAGCTCTGGTTTAATAACAATACTTAGGAGGATATAAAACAATGGCATTAAAAGGTCTTGATATCTTTAAATTATCACCGAAGAAGAACTGTAAGGAATGCGGTTCTCCGACATGTATGGCCTTCTCCATGAAGGTTGCTCAGGGCGCTGTCAGCATTGACGCCTGCCCGTATTTCTCAGAGGACGCAAAGGCAGCTATGAGCGAGGCAACTGCTCCGCCAATGAAGACCATCAAAATTGGTGCAGGCGAGCAGGAGATGACGCTTGGTGGCGAGACCGTTCTGTTCCGTCATGAGAAGACATTTGTTAGTAAAACAAGATATGCGGTAGATCTTTGCAGCTCTATGGATGATGCAACGATCGATGCAAGAATCGCTGAGCTGAAGCATGTAGATTACGACCGTATCGGTGAGCGTATGTATGTTGAGATGATCGACGTTGAGTACGACCCGGCAAGCGGCGCAGATCGTTATGTAGAGCTCGTGAAGAAAGCAGCAGGAGAAGGAAGAGTCCTGATCCTTGACTGTCAGGATGTTGAGGTTGCAAAGGCAGCTCTCGATGTCTGCAAGGATTCCAAGCCGGTATTAAACGGTGCAAATCCGACCAACTATGAGGAAATGAGCAAGGTAGCTACCGAGGCTGGCGTGGCACTTGGTGTGCGCGGTGCAAACGAGGACGAGTTGTATGATACTTTGGCAGCTCTGGAGAAGCTTGGCAACAAGAATCTCCTGTTTAACGCATGTACCGATTCTGCAAAGGCAGCATTCGCTACAGCAGTACAGTTCCGTAAGGCAGCGATTAAAGACAGCAACCGTACCTGCGGTTATCCGTCTATCGTAAACGTATCCAAGATTGCAAAGGGTGATTTTCACCTTCAGGCAGCACTGCTGTCCCTCTTCACTGTAAAGTATGGCTCTATCATCATTGCAGAGAAGATCGGTTATGCAGAAGCACTTCCGCTTTATGGCTTAAGACAGAATGTCTTCACAGACCCGCAGAAGCCGATGAAGGTAGCACCGGGCGTTTACCCGATCAATGGTGGCGATGAGAATTCTATCTGCCTGACGACCGTTGACTTTGCTCTGACCTACTTTGTAGTATCCGGTGAGCTGGAGCGCTCCGGTGTTCCGTGCAACCTGATCATCAACGATGCAGGCGGACTTTCCGTACTGACCTCCTGGGCAGCAGGTAAGTTCTCCTCTACCTCGATTGCAAACTTCTTCAAGGAGCAGGATATCGAGGGTAAGATCAAGTGCCGCAAGCTCTGCATTCCGGGTAAGGTAGCAGTCCTGAAGGGTGAGCTGGAAGCAAAGATGCCGGGCTGGGAGATCATCGTAGCTCCGAGAGAGGCAGTTCAGCTTGTAAAATTCCTGAAGGATATGCAGTAATTCCTGCTTATTCAGAAATGCCCGGAAGCCGTCTGGGCGGCTTCTGGAAAATAATAATTTTAAAGGAGAAAAACAATGGCAAAATTTGTAGCAATTGGCGAGAGACTTTCCACTACCGCTCCGATCATCAACAAGGCTTTCACAGAGAGAGATCCGGAGCCGATCTTAAAGAGAGCAGAGCAGCAGCTGAAGGCTGGTGCTACGTACCTTGATGTCAATATCGGACCGGCAGAGAGCGATGGCGAAGATCTGATGAAGTGGGCTGTTGAGCTTCTTCAGGGCAATTTTGACAACGTTCCGCTTGCGTTGGATACCTCCAACAAGAAAGCAATCGAGGCTGGTATTTCCGTATACAACCGTGCAAAGGGAAAGCCGATCGTAAACTCTGCAGACGCTGCAGGACGTATTGAGTACCTTGATCTGGCTGCTGCAAACGATGCAATCTGTATTGCACTTTGCAACGGTGAGGGAATTGCAAAAGACAATGATGAGCGTATGGGATACTGCCAGCTTCTGCTTGAGAGAGGTCTGGAGCATGGCATGGAAGCAGAGGATATCTGGTTCGATCCGTTATTCCTCGTTGTAAAGGGTATGCAGGACAAGCAGATGCAGGTTCTTGAGTGCATCAAGATGTTCAGCGATATGGGTCTGAACTCTACCGGTGGACTTTCCAACAACTCCAACGGTATGCCGAAGGCAATCCGTCCGATCATGGACTCTGCTCTTGTAGCAATGGCTATGATGCAGGGTCTTACTTCTGCAATCGTAAACCCGAACGATCTGCGTCTGATGGAGACCATCAAGTCCTGTGACGTATTCAAGGGCAACACCCTGTATGCAGATTCTTATCTGGAGATCTAATTCAGATATTGCTTGAACGCAGTCGCTTCGCGATCTGCGTTCATGAGCAAGTAGCGAAGCGGATTGCGAATGTCCGCTTTACTGCCTATGTATTTTACGCCTTTGGTGCTGCAGGGTACAAAAGACGTAATGTGGGGGGGAAGCGCCCACAGATCTGTCGCGAAGCGGTTGCATTCGCTGACATGATAACATGAAGAGAAAGGGCTGCTGCAGACATGTGAATCATCAGAATTGTTTTCTGAAAATTACGGTCTGTAGCAGCCCTTTACAGCAGATCCTGCAAGGCTAATCCAGTCTGGCAGGACCATTCGTTTATTGCGCGAAGAAAGACTGCAGAATATCAGAAGGGCAGCCGGATTATCGGAAGCTGTCCATCCCGGCATATTGCGTGCAGAAAGGAAGACTATGTTTAAAGTTACATTCAGATTTGAAAATGGCAGTGCTGTGGAAGCGTTTGCCGCAGAAGGGGAGAACCTTCTCGAGGTGGCACGGAAGACGAATGTTGCCATCGATGCACCGTGCTCTGGAAATGCAGCCTGCGGAAAGTGTAGAGTAAAGCTTTTAAAGGGAGAGCTGGATTCCCAGCAGACCCTTCATATTACCGATGAAGAGTACGCACAGGGCTGGAGGTTGTCCTGTGTCAGTAAGGTAATCGCAGATGTGGAAGTAGAAGTACCGGATATCGCGTCTGCATATAAGAGCAGAATGAAGGTAGCGGACCTGGATTCTGCAAAGGAGATTGAGATTTTTGAGCGGACAAAAGCGGATGTGGAAGAGGCCGGTATCGTGTTTAAAAACGATATGGATGTCATCCGCGTGACCATGAACGAGCCGACACTGGACGATACCATGCCGGATCTGGAGCGCCTGACCTGGGCAGTGGAGAAGGTCTGCGGCACGGAGCGTGTAAAGGTTCCGTTTACAGTTATGAAAAATATGGCGGAAACGCTGAGAAAATATAAATTTGATGTGCAGTGTGTCATTAGAAGAGGCAAAGATAAGGTCGAAGTGCTTGATATCCTCGGATTGGATGAGGACGTCAGGGTATGTGGCCTTGCAGTGGATATTGGAACGACCTCTGTGGCGGCGCTGATTATTGATATGCAGACCGGAACCATACTGGCAAAGGCATCCACCGGAAACGGGCAGATTCGATACGGAGCAGATGTAATTAACCGTATTATCGAGGCGGTAAAGCCGGGTGGCAGGAAAAAGCTGCAGGATGCAATTGTAAAAGAGACCCTGAATCCATTGATTGCTGAGATGTGTGCGGCATCGAAGATCAAGGCGAGCCATATTTACCGGATGTGCGTAGCCGGGAATACGACAATGAATCATCTTCTGGTTGGGGTATATTCCGATCCGATCCGGATGGAACCATATATTCCGACGTTTTATGAGACGACAAATGTTCATGCACAGGATCTTGGCATTCATATTTTCCCACATGCACGTATCATTATGGCTCCGAATATTGGTAGCTATGTCGGAGGTGATATCACAGCAGGTACTTTTGCCAGCTGCATCTGGAACCGTCCGACGATGTCGCTCTTTATTGACCTTGGTACGAACGGAGAGCTGGTGTTTGGAAATGGAGAGTTTATGATGAGCTGTGCCTGCTCAGCAGGACCGGCCTTCGAGGGCGGAGATATCAGCTGCGGTATGCGTGCGACGGATGGCGCGATCGAGGCATGTTCCATTGACAAGGAGACGATGGAGCCAACATTATCCATCATCGGAGATCCGGGGCAGAAGGCCGTCGGTGTCTGCGGTTCCGGTATCATTGATTTGATCAGTGAGCTGTTCCGCTGCGGGATTATCAATCCAAAGGGCAAATTTGTCCGGGAGGGAAAACGTGTCCGCTTTGATAAATATGGAATGGGCAGCTATGTTATTGTATTTCAGGAGGATGCGGCATCGGTGAAGGATGTTGAAATCAATGAGGTTGATATTGATAATTTCATCCGTGCCAAGGGCGCAATTTTCTCTGCAATCCGTGTGATGCTGAATTCGCTTGATTTTACGGTAGATATGATTGACGATGTATATGTGGCCGGAGGAATCGGAAGTGGCATTAACATGCAGAATGCAGTTAATATCGGCATGTTCCCGGATATTCCGATCGAGAAGTTCCATTATATCGGAAACTCTTCGCTGTCGGGCTCCTATATCATGCTGTTGTCCAATCAGGCTGAGGAGAAGGTAACGGAGATCGCACATAACATGACATATCTGGAACTCTCCAATGAGCCGACCTATATGGATGAATTTGTGGCATCCTGCTTCCTTCCGCACACGGATGCATCCCTGTTTCCGCGACTGACTTTTAAGTAAAGAAAGAGCTGATCAGCAAATTGGGAAACAGTAGCCAGGTGGTTATAGCAATCCTTTAATCCAGCCCATCAGAGTGTGAAATCCTGCTGAACTGTCTTAAATGCATTGTTTACGAGGATCGCTATAGAAGAAAGGATAGAAGAATGGAAATCGAAAAGAACAACAACAAAGAGCTGGTGCCTCTTGAGCATTATCTTGAAGAGTATGCGAAGGCGGATCCGGCAGAGATCAGCAGACGAACCGGTATGCCGTATGATGCCGAAAAGCATCAGTTTACCGTGCATTTTTTTGGACGCAGCTACGCGGTGGGATATCCGGAATTTACCGTACAGCCGCTGAATGAAGCGTATGCATTTGATGCGCTCTCAACGATGAATCCGGCAAAGATTCTGGTCGTGCGTTTTCTTCTTGAGAGTGCGGCGACACAGGGAACCGGAAAATTTCTTACTTATCGTGAGGTGCCCTGGGGCGAGGTATATTACCGTCAGTTTAACGGCCGCTGTATGCTACGGCTGGCATATGGATTTGGAAATAAGCTGGATGCGTTCAGAAAAGCGATGGAGACTATGCATGCAGAGCCGGTAAAGGCGGCGGATGTGGCATATCAGGTGGAAGTATTTCCGGGCTACTTTGTACAGTTTCTTCTGTGGGAAGGGGACGAAGAATTTGCCCCGTCTTCCCAGATTCTGTTCAGCGATAATTTTCCGGCCGGATTTCATGCGGAGGATCTCGTTGTTGTCTGCGATGTCCTTATTACGATTCTGAAAAATCTACAATAAGCGAATACTCAGACAGGAATTCAGTTCTGGTATGGTAAAACAGCAACAAAATTTACAATGAATTGTGTAAGAAAACAGAATTAAGTATTGAAATTGGACAGTTTTTATCATATGATAGAGGTAAAAGGGGCAAAGACTGCCCATTCGCAAAGGAAAAGTATTCCGCTGCGGGAAAGGAGAATTTTCAATGGGATTCAAGACAGATATTGAAATCGCACAGGAAACGACAATGTCTCCGATTACGGAGATTGCTGCAAAGGCAGGTATTGAGGCAAAGTACCTTGAGCAGTACGGTAATTACAAGGCAAAGATCGACTATAATCTTTTAAGAGAGACAGACAAAAAGGATGGCAAGCTGATCCTTGTAACGGCGATCAATCCGACACCGGCAGGAGAAGGAAAGACGACGACGACGGTAGGTCTGGCAGATGGTATGCAGAAGCTTGGTAAAAATGTTATGGTAGCGCTTCGTGAGCCGTCCCTCGGACCGGTATTCGGCGTAAAGGGCGGAGCAGCAGGCGGTGGATATGCACAGGTCGTTCCGATGGAGGATATCAACCTGCACTTCACCGGTGACTTCCATGCGATCGGCGCAGCAAATAACCTTCTTGCAGCAATGATCGACAACCATATTTACCAGGGCAACGAGCTGAACATCGACCCGAGAAAGATCACCTGGAGAAGATGCGTGGATATGAACGACCGTCAGCTTCGTTTTGTAGTAGACGGCCTTGGCGGAAAGACCAACGGTATGCCGAGAGAGGATGGCTACGATATCACGGTTGCATCTGAGATCATGGCAGTCCTTTGCCTGGCAAATGACATTACAGACCTGAAGAAGCGTCTGGCAAATATCATTATTGGATATACATACGGAAAAGTTTCCGAGCAGAAGCCGGTTACCGCAGGTGATCTTCATGCAGAGGGTGCAATGTGTGCACTTCTGAAGGATGCCCTGAAGCCGAATCTCGTACAGACACTGGAGCATGTTCCGGCGATCGTACACGGCGGACCGTTCGCAAATATCGCACATGGATGTAACTCCGTTATCGCAACGAAGATGGCTCTGAAGCTTGGTGATTATGCGATCACAGAGGCAGGCTTTGGTGCAGACCTCGGTGCTGAGAAATTCCTCGACATCAAGTGCCGTATGGCGGGACTGAAGCCGAGCGCAGTTGTCATCGTAGCGACCGTTCGTGCGCTGAAGTACAATGGCGGCGTTCCGAAGGCAGACCTGAACAATGAGAATCTGGAAGCTCTTGAGAAGGGTATTCCGAACCTTCTGAAGCACGTTTCCAATATCAAGAATGTATACAAGCTTCCGTGTGTCGTTGCGATCAATGCATTCCCGACAGACACGAAGGCAGAGCTTGACTTTGTAGAGTCCAAGTGCAAAGAGCTTGGCGTAAATGTAGCACTGTCTGAAGTATGGGCAAAGGGCGGCGAAGGCGGAATCAAGCTCGCAGAGGAAGTCATCCGTCTGTGCGAGGAGCCGAATGATTTCACTTACAGCTACGAGCTTGAGGGCAGCATCGAGGATAAGCTGAACCAGATCGTTCAGAAGATTTACGGTGGCAAGAAGGCGGTTCTGACTGCAAACGCGCAGAAGCAGGCAAAGCAGCTTGAGGATATGGGCTATGCCAACTGCCCGATCTGTGTAGCAAAGACGCAGTACTCTCTGACAGACGATCAGACGAAGCTCGGCGCACCGACCGACTTTGAGGTAACTGTCCGCAACTTGAAGATTTCCGCAGGCGCAGGCTTCATCGTAGCGCTGACCGGCGAGATCATGACGATGCCGGGTCTGCCGAAGCGTCCGGCTGCAGAGCGGATCGATGTAGATGAGACCGGCAAGATTTCCGGACTGTTCTAAATTAAATAAAATAAATATCAGTTCGGCGGGGCGGCTGTGGCACCATGGCGGCCCCGCCGGGTTTTAACGGGAGGACGGAAATGTTTAAGGATGAAGTGACAGCGGTGGGAAATGCCGCAAAAGGAAAAATAAATTTACTGGAACATAATTTTACCGGATATATCATGATGTCTCTGCTGGCGGGGCTTTATATTGCACTTGGCAGTATCCTGATGGGAATTGTCGGAGGCGTATTTACCGGGGGCGGTTCTTATGCGACGAAGCTGGCCTGCGGTATCGTCTTCTCCGTTGGCCTTTGCTTCGTAACGATGGGCGGTGCAGAGCTTTTCACCGGTAATAATCTGGTCATGACGATCGGAGGCCTGAAGAAGACCGTGACCTGGGGACAGGTCGCAAAGCTGTGGATCGTATGCTGGCTTGGCAATCTGGTCGGATCTGTCATCGCGGCAGTGATTTTCACGATGACCGGCATTCCGGGAAGTGGCGATATCGGAGCATTTTTTGCGAATACAGCAGCTGCGAAGATGGGAGGATCGGCGGCGAACCTGTTTTCCAAAGCGATTCTCTGTAATATCTGCGTCTGTGTCGCGATCTGGTGTGGCACAAAGCTGAAATCTGAGGGTGCGAAAATTGCGATGAATTTCTGCTGCGTGACGACGTTCGTTACCTGCGGATTCGAGCATAGCATCGCGAATATGACCTTCCTCTCCATCGGACTGATGAATCAGAATGGGGTGGCTGGCATCACGATGGGCGGATTTTTCTATAATCTTCTGATTGTAACGCTCGGAAATATGGTCGGCGGAATTTTATTCGTAGCGATTCCGTATTATCTGATTGCAAAGGCGAAGGAAAATTAGGATAAAAGTAAAAACAGGCTGTGAAGAATTTGCATTCCGTTCGTGGGTGCAGATACTTCACAGCCTGTTTTAGTTTCGGTACTTTATACTGCCGCCGTCGCAAGCGCTTCGGAGATTGCCGAGAGCAGCAGCTGTGCGGTATAGCGGTTCTCTGCGGGACAGGAGATGCCATCAAGAGATTGTGTTTCCAGAATCTGAGCCGCAATCTTTTCCAGAGAGGGCGACACGAGCGGATAGGAGGCTGTGATGGCTTCGCTTAAGTTCACGAGGCGGATCGCTCGGATCTCGCTGGCATCCACGGTCACTTCCATATTCATCGTATCTTTGCCGAGCGTGACCGGCGCCGTGTAGATGCCCGGAATATAGGTGGCAGCAGAGGTCACGGACTGTGGTTGCCCGCTGTCCGCCTTTTTCGGGGCAAACATCAGAAATAGGCATACGATCAGCAGAATCACGAGGAAGAGCAGGATGAGTGTGTAGAGGATTTCACGTGTTTTCAGTACAACGATTTTTGGGCTGCTACTCATAAAGGATCACTCCGCAAAAAAGATTATTATAGTGTATGATCGACTGGACAGGATTATGCTGCAATTCGGAAATTGCCAATGGCAGAAAATGATGCTATGATAAACGCAACGAAAGCGGATTGCGAATATCCGCTTTACAACCGATATGCCGGTATCTGTGTGAGAAAAGAGGATGAAGATGAAAAAAAGATGGATTTCGGCAGTAATGGCCCTGGTACTGGTCATATCGTCCGGCGCGGTGCTGCCGGCCGGAAGGAGCGCGGCAGAGGAGATTCTGGATCTGGAGACTGACGAAGAGGACTGCTGGCAGACGGAACAGGATGGGGAAGAGAACGCATTGGAAGACACACAGGAGGAGACGGAAACAGTTTCCGATGGAGGTGGCCTGCAGATAGAAACGATCGAGGAGGAGACGGAGAGTGACTATCCGGCAGAAACCGAAGCGGCGTGCACGGAGACGCTGGCAGGCGGAAGCGGAGAGCTCTGCGCGTGCGGACAGGCATCGGATGCCGCTGGCAGTGAAAGATGCCTCTATGCAGGAACTGTGTTTGGAATGTCCTACGGGGAACAGCTGGAGGAAAATGCGGCTGAGATTTACCGGCAGATGGAGGAGTCACTGAAAAAGAACGGCTGCGTGGCATTTACCTGTACCCTGGCATCTCCGCTGGTCTTTGCTGTATATCCTTCGTCTGCTTCATCCGGCCGTATGGACTGGAGGATCGAGAGCAATGAGGAATATCAAAATAAGATTATCAATGAAATAAACGGAGCGGCACAGTCCGCTTATGACGCATTTGTCTATGACCATCCGGAGGTATTCTGGCTGGGAAAAATGTCTTATGAGTGGAAAATCACGTTTCGACGGGAGGCAGGGGCAGATAATGCTACCGGAACGATAAAGGAGATCACATTTACACCGCATGAGGAATATCCGGGCGCTGCAGCCGACACGGCAGACTTTTTGGCGGCAGTACAAAATGCGGTGGCGAATATCCGGTCGGCTGACGGCACGACAAGCGTGGAATGGCTTCGTGCGATCCACAATTATGTCTGTACACAGCTGACATATGAGGAGAAGCAGGAAGCAAATGCACGGGCATGGTCAGCCGGCGGCGCCTTTTTATATGACCACAGGGTCGTCTGCGAGGGCTATGCAAAGATGTTTCAGATTCTCTGCAGCCAGTTTGAGATTCCGTGTGTGCTGGTGTCGGGTCTGGCCATGACAGCGGATGGCAGCTGGGAAAGTCATATGTGGAATGAGGTAAAGCTGGAAAACGGGCTCTGGTATCTGGTGGATACGACCTGGGATGACCAGGAGGAAGCAGGGGAGCTTTATTTCCTGTGTGGAAGCAGGGATTATGGCATGATTGCATCGGTAACGGTCGGTGAGGAACGGATGACCAGCACGAATTTTTCCGCTTCTTTTATGGCACAGAGCTTTGTGCTTCCGGAGCTTGCAGGGAGCAGGTATGAGGAGAGTGCTGCCATACACCGACACAGCTGGCAGGAGGTGAGCCGTACGGAGCCGGGCTGTACGACAGATGGCCGCTGCGAAGAGCAGTGTACGTCCTGTCTTGCGATCCGTCAGGAGGTGCTGCCTGCGCCGGGACACCGGTTTACCGTTTATCATTCGAATAAGGATGCGACCTGTCTGACAGATGGCACAAAGACAGCCGTCTGTGATCGCTGCGGGACTGCGACGGATACGCTTCCGGATCAGGGCTCCCGCCTGTCCCCTTCCTTGAAGTGGAATTTTCCGGCTGTGCTGCATATGAAAAAGGGCCAGACTACCGGAAAAGGAAAAGTGTGGGGGATGGCCAGGGGCGATGAAATAAAAATATGGAAGTCGGACCGTCCGCAGATCGTTTCAGTACAGAAAAAGACTGGGAGACTGTCCGCAAAGAAAATCGGAAAGGCGCGCATCAGTGTAACGCTGAAAAGCGGTTATTCCAGAAGCTTTGTGGTGCAGGTGCAGAAAAAGCCGGTAAAGACGAAGAAGCTGGAGGCTTCAGAGAAAAGGCTGACCTTAAAGGCAGGAAGCAGAACAAAGCTTTCTGTATCTGTCCGGCCATTTACCAGTCAGGAAAAACTGAAGTATCGCTCCTCTGACTGCAGAATCGTGACAGTATCGGCCTTGGGGGTCGTGACGGCGCGCAAAAAGGGAAAAGCAACGATTCTGATCCGGTCAGGATCACAGAAAAGGCGTGTCGCAGTGACGGTAACTGCAGCAGGGAAGATACAGAAAAGATAGGAGAACGGTATGAAAAAGACAGGCATAGCGATCCTTCTGGCGGCACTGCTCTTTGGACAGACGGCTGCGGCGTCAGTATATGAAGGGCAGGTGCAGGAGACAGAGATACAGACAGAAGCGTATGAGGAAGCGCAGGCTCCGGCAGAAGACAGGGAAACAGAGCTGATCCTGCCAGGCGGTACGGATGAGGAACAGGAAATCAGAGAAGAAGAAAGCAGGGAAACGGAGGCGACGGAGGCAGAAACGGATCCGGCATCAGCGGCTGAACCGGCTGACGATTTTATTCTGAGTATTGAGGTATCCAATCCGGAAACAGAGCCGGATGTGCAAAATGCAGAGGTAGTCGAAGTCGGACCGGAGGAGATATCGGAGAGCGGAGATGTGGATCAGGCATCTGCCGGGAGCTCTTCTTCTCGGATGCGCCGGGCACGGAGTCGGGTCGCTTATCAGGATGGCTACGGGGAGCAGCTCTCGGGTGATATGGCAGTGCTTTATCGGAATATGAAGGCCGCCTGGGTGGACGCGGGAAGTATGCAGGAGGTCTGGTTCCGGGTGCCGGATGCGCAGGAGGAAAAGGAAGCGCACAGCTTCTGGATTTATCCGGAGCAAAAGGAAGACGGGACATGGAGCAATAATCTTGCAAAAAATGAGGAATATCAGAGACTGACCAGGGCGGTTGTGCAGCAGGCCTATGATGCGTTTATCTATGACTATCCGGAAGCATTCTGGCTTGGCTCCTGCAGCTATACCGTGAGCTATCAGCCATCCAGTAATGCATATAAAAATGGTGAGCCGGTTGTGTGTTATCTGCGCTCAATTAAAGTGAAGCCGAATGAACGCTATGCCGGAGCAGGGGATCCTGCAGAAATTGCAGCATTTCAACAGGCGGTGGAGCAGACGGCTGCGGAAATTAAAGAGACGCTTTCTGATCAGCCGGATCGCTATGAACAGGTGCTTGCCATCCATGATTACCTGTGTATTCACGTATCTTATAAAGAAAATAGCTATGCGCATACTGCGGCAGGCGTTTTCCTGAAGAACCGGGAAGTCGTATGTGAGGGATATGCGAAAGCGTTTAAGATTTTATGTGGCCGTTTTGGAATACCGGCGGTGCTGATACCGGGCGGGGCGTTGAAAAGCAATGGCACCCGGGAAGGGCATATGTGGAATTATGTGCAGATGGAGGATGGCTTCTGGTACATGCTGGATACGACCTGGGATGACCAGAAGACGTATATCAGCCGGAAGTATTTCCTGAGCGGTGGAGAAGAGAAAGGTTTTACCGGCAATACGATTGCAGTAGAGCGTCAGGAGCTGTATACGAATTTTTCCAAGTCCGAGTATTCAGTAAATTTTGCGCTGCCCGTGCTCTCTGATCAGGGCTATAGTGCGCGCCACAGCAGTGCAAATCCGCACGCACACAGCTGGCAGGAATGGCAGCGTACGGCGGGTACCTGTATAGAAGAAGGGCGGATTGTATTTGGATGTATGGTCAGCGGCTGCACTGCCAGAAAGACAGAAGTACTGGAAAAATCAGACCACGTATATGGGGAATACCAGCCGGACGGGAATGCGACCTGCCTTGCGGACGGGACGAAGACACGAGTGTGCAGTGTATGCAAAGCACGGGAGACGGTGACAGATCCCGGAAGCGCGACAGGGCATAAGTACGGAGCATACCAGCCGGACGGGAACGCGACCTGTCTTGCAGACGGGACGAAGACGCGGGTGTGCAGTGTATGCAAAGCACAGGAGACAGTGGCAGATCCCGGAAGCGCGACAGGGCATAAGTACGGAGCATACCAGCCGGACGGAAATGCGACCTGCCTTGCGGACGGGACGAAGACGCGGGTGTGCAGCGTATGTAAAGCACGGGAGACAGTGAGAGATCCGGGCAGCCGTCTTGTGCCGACCGGATCCCTCAGCCAGAAAAAAATCCGCCTGCAATACAGACAGAGTACATCTGCTGTAAAGGTGAGCGGTCTGGCAAAGGGCGATTTCGTACAGAAGTGGAAGAGCTCCAGGACTTCCGTGGCGAGTGTTTCTTCAAAGGGAAAGATTACCGCGAAAAAAAAGAGCGGATCGGCTAAAATTTCCGCATATCTGGCGAGCGGCAAAGTACTGACCGTCACTGTCACCGTACAGAAAAAAGCGGTAAAGACGACTGCGCTGCGCGATGTACCAAAGCGGCTGACGTTGCGGCGGGGCAGGACGGTGAAGCTGCAGCCGACACGGATCCCGGTCACGAGCAAGGAAAAAATCACCTACAAAAGTGCAAATACACGCATTGCAAAAGTATCAAAAAAGGGTGTCATTACCGGTAAAAAGGCAGGAACCGTGAAGATTACCGTGCGTTCCGGCAGAAAAAAAGCAGTGGTGACTGTAAAGGTGAAGTGAAAAATCTGATTTTTCTTTTCTTCCGGCTTTGCGCATAAAAGAAAGCAAAGCAGTAAATATTATTCATACAGCAGAGAACCGAAAAGAGAGGAGCATTTGCTGTGTGGCATACCGGTCCGGGATCTGGCCGGAAGCCGGAAAACAACGGAAGAAAGGAAAAGGAGAACAAAGCTATGAAACGTTGGAAAAAGTATGTATTCTGTGTCATCTGTGCATGCTGTGTGGGACTTCTGGCCGGATGTGGCAATAAAAATGACGGCGTGACACAGAATGGAAAAGCGACAGAGGCTATGCCGGAGACGAAGGAAAATCGTACAGAGACACCGAAGGCAGAGATAAATGACAAACGTGCAACAGAACCAGAAGAGACAACCGTAAATGATGCCACAGACCGAAGCGATGCGGATACCGGTGTTGGCGGCGCTGCAAAGGACATTGTGGACGGTGTCGGGGATGCAGGAAAGGATATTATTGACGGTGTAGAAGATGCCGGAGATGCACTGACCGGAGAGGATGCGAAACAGAACGCAACCGGTGAATGAGTCAGGAATATATGGGATGCCCCATGGAGCGGACATCCCATTTTCCGGAAAAGATTTGGCTTCGACCTGGCAGATCCCCTGCGTCAGTTACGGAAAATAAGAGGCTGAAAGAGGAGGAGCAGTGATGCGGTTTCGACCATGCATTGATATACATAATGGAAAAGTAAAACAGATCGTAGGAGGAAGCCTGCGGGACGAAGGAGATCAGGCCAGAGAAAATTTTGTGGCCGGGATAAGTGCGGCAGATTATGCGCGGCTGTATGGAAAAGACGGGCTGAAGGGCGGTCATATCATCCTTTTGAATCCGCAGACTTCCGAGTATTATGAGGAGACAAAGCGTCAGGCATTCGCGGCACTGGAAGCGGCGCCTGGCTGCTGGCAGATCGGTGGCGGGATCCGCGCGGAGAACGCGGAGATATTTTTACGTGCGGGAGCGACGCATGTCATTGTGACTTCATATGTATTTCGAGGTGGACAAATTGATTATGGTAATCTGGACACATTGGTCCGGACGGTCGGAAGGGAGCATCTGGTGCTCGATCTGAGCTGCAGGAAGCGCGGAGAAGATTATTTTATCGTGACAGACCGGTGGCAGAAGTTTACGGACGTGAAGCTGACCAGAGAAGTATTAAAAGAGCTCTCTGGTTCCTGTGATGAATTTCTTATCCACGCGGCAGATGTGGAAGGAAAATCGCAGGGGATCGAGCAGGAGGTCGTCCGGCTGCTCGGGGATTTTGCAGGCTGTCCGGTCACTTATGCAGGAGGCGTCGGCAGCTATGAGGATGTGGAGCAGCTGCGCATGCTCGGAAGAGGCCACGTCGATGTCACGGTCGGCAGTGCACTCGATCTGTTTGGAGGCCCTCTTTCTTATAAGAAGATCCTTGAATTGTGCGAAAAATAATTATGAAAATATAAACTATTTGAAGAATCATGAAAAATATGATTTTTTATTGAAAAATATGGAGAATGTGTTATAATAAGGACAGAAATACACCGGCCATAATGGAGCTGCTGCAAAGCAGTTATCCGTTATGAGCAAAGAGCGAAGCGGATTACAAATATCCGTTAGCCCGAGTAAAGGAGTTGGATCGTATGAAGTTTACAATCAGCGGAAAGAATATCGACGTAACAGAAGGTCTGAAAGCAGCAGTCCGGGACAAGCTTGGAAAGCTGGAGCGCTATTTTACTCCGGATACCGAAGTGATCGTGACGATGAGCGTGGAGAAGGAGCGCCAGAAGATTGAGGTGACGATTCCAGTCAAGGGCAATATCATCCGTTCAGAGCAGGTCAGCAATGATATGTATGTATCGATCGATCTGGTAGAGGAAGTCATAGAGCGTCAGCTCCGCAAATATAAAGAAAAGATCGTGGCAAAGCAGCAGGATGGAGGCAATTTCAAGAAGGAATTTCTGGAAAAAGAGAGCGAGCCGCTCGATGAGGTACGAATTATCCGTACAAAGCGTTTTGATATGAAGCCAATGTATCCGGAGGATGCATGCATACAGATGGAGCTGCTCGGACATAACTTTTTCGTATTTTGCAATGCAGAGAACGAGGAGGTCAATGTCGTATACAAGAGAAAGGGCAATACTTACGGACTGATCGAGCCGGAAGAATAAGAGAGAGCGAAGGGCGACTGCTTTTGCGGTCGCCTTTTTTCGTACTTATTTTGTTTACAAAATTTTAATTGTGTTGCTGTAGGTAAAGTGTTACAATAGGAAGGAAATTATTCTGGAAATGGAGAAAAGCAATGGCAATCAAATTTGTAGAAAAGTTTTTCGGAACGCACAGCCAGCGTGAGCTGAAAATGATTACGCCGCTCGTGGACAAGGTCGAGAGCCTGCGGCCACAGATGCAGGCGCTGTCTGACGAGGAGCTGCGCGCGAAGACACAGGAATACAAGAATCGTTATGCAAACGGAGAGTCACTCGATGATCTTCTTCCGGAGGCATTTGCGACGGTTCGGGAAGCAGCAAAGCGTGTACTGAATATGGAACACTACCGGGTACAGATCATCGGTGGCGTGATCCTCCATCAGGGACGTATCGCGGAGATGCGTACCGGTGAAGGTAAGACACTGGTATCGACGCTTCCGGCATACCTGAACGCACTGGCGGGAGAGGGTGTTCATATCGTTACGGTTAATGATTATCTGGCACACCGTGACGCAGAGTGGATGGGAAAGGTGCATGAGTTTCTCGGTCTGACCGTTGGCTGTGTGCTGAATTCCATGGACAATGATGAGAGAAGAAAGCAGTATGCATGTGACATCACGTATGTGACGAACAATGAGCTTGGTTTTGATTATCTGCGTGACAACATGGTGATCTACAAGGAGCAGCTCGTACAGCGGGATCTGGCATATGCGATCATCGACGAGGTCGACTCCGTCCTGATCGACGAGGCACGTACGCCGCTGATCATTTCCGGACAAAGCGGTAAGTCTACGAAGCTCTATGAGGTCTGCGACATTCTGGCCGGTCAGCTCGAGCGTGGTGAGGCGAGTGGTGAGGTCACGAAGATGACAGCCCTGATGGGTGAGGAGATCACAGAGACCGGAGACTTTATCGTAAATGAGAAGGACAAGATCGTAAATCTGACCGAGCAGGGAGTTAAGAAGGTAGAGCAGTTCTTCCACATCGACAACTTTGCAGATCCGGAGAACCTGGAGATTCAGCATAATGTCGATCTGGCACTGCGTGCACATAATCTGATGTTCCGCGATCAGGATTACGTGGTAAAGGATGATCAGGTCATGATCGTCGATGAATTTACCGGCCGTATCATGCCGGGACGTC
>OLSO01001456.1_pt1 | contig 18162 bp, 13 predicted proteins | sample 1672441 | NCBI WGS metagenome assembly OLSO01 (sample SAMEA3136686, study PRJEB25190) | human gut metagenome | biome: human gut; feature: human-associated habitat; material: faeces | place: Austria | collected 2013 | reverse complement strand
AGCGGTTCCAACAATAGCAAAACCCTGCAAAAGCAGGGCTTTGTCTACAATCTGAAAGCTGCCGTAATGGCAGCTTTTTTGATGGAAAATTCGCAAAAAGTTGGAAAAGTGGATAAAAACGGTCAAAAACAGGTTGGAAAAGTGGATGACTGGATCGCGAATGGAAAAGAGGCACTTTTGCTTACAGGTACAAGACAGATTGGAAAGACGTATTTAATAAGACAATGCCTTAAAGATAGCAATTATTCTTATATAGAGTTAAATTTTATAGAGCAACCAGAATTAGTTGAACTATTTTCGGGCGCAAAAGACGCAAAAGAATTATTGATGCGTCTGAGTATTGTGGCAGAAAAACCGTTGGAAAAGGGAAATACAATCATTTTCCTGGATGAAGTACAGGAATTTAAAGATATTGTTACAAGAATTAAATTTTTGGTAGAAGAAGGAAGTTATCGCTATATTATGAGTGGTTCTCTTCTTGGAGTGGAGTTGAATGACTTGCGGTCTGCGCCGGTAGGTTACATGAGAATTTATGACATGTATCCGCTGGATTTTCGGGAGTTCGCAAAGTGTGTCGGCGTAAATGAAGAGATTATTGAATCTTTGCGGATACATTTTGAAAAAAGAACTCAGGTGGATACATTTGTTCATGAAAAAATGCTGGATGTTTTTAACCTATATTTGATTGTCGGCGGGATGCCGGAAGCAGTAGATGCCTATTTGAAAACGAATGATCTCTCACAAGTGGCACAGATACATGACAAGATCATCCGGCTTTATAAACAGGATTTTTCAAAATATGAACTGTATTATAAATTAAAATTGCAGGAAATATATGATGCAATGCCGGGGCAGTTAGATCAGAAAAATAAACGTTTTCAATTAAACTCTATTGGAAAAGGACTCAGCTATAATAAAGTTGAAAATGATTTCCTGTGGCTGAAAGATGCAGGAGTTGCGATACCTGTATATAATATCAGTGAACCGAAGCTTCCGCTGGTGATAAGCGAGAACCGCAATCTGTTCAAATTATTTTTCTCGGATGTAGGATTGCTGACAAGCCGGTATTCAAATCAGGTGAAAATGTCGATATTAAATAAAGATAAAGCTATCAACAATGGTGCACTATTTGAAAATGTGGTCGCACAGGAACTATTAGCAAAAGGGCATAAAGAATATTATTTTAACAGCAAAAAGCAAGGAGAACTGGACTTTGTAATAGAACTGGATGGAAAAGTAGTTCCGTTGGAAATTAAATCGGGAAAAGATTATAAACGTCATTCCGCGTTAAATAACGTGCTGGAATGTGAGGAATATCAGATTTCAGAAGGATATATTTTCTCAGAAGGAAATGTTGAGACTGTCGGACGGAAAGTTTATATGCCGATTTATATGATTATGTTTTTGGAAGAGAAGAAGATGGAAAATACAATATATAAACTGGATCTCAGTGGGCTTAAGGACAAAATTTAAAGAATGCGGATAGAAAACCAGCCACCCTCCGGAAAAGTAACGAATCAATGCTGTCTTTTCCGAAGAATGGCTGGTAAAAAAATGCTGTTTAAGTTTTTAATAAAGCAGTATGGATGTCCTAGTTCTCGTTTAATGCCTGGCGAAGCGCATGTGCAAGCTGATCCGGACAGGATGTTGCTTTGCTGCCGCAGGTGATTCCCTCTAAGCGGGAAATTGCTTCGTTAGCATCCATTCCGCGAACGAGACTGCTGAGTCCTTTTGTATTTCCGTTGCATCCGCCGAGAAATTCAACGTTTTTGATGGTAGTTCCATCAAGTTCAACGTGAATTAACTGGGAACAGACACCGGTTGGTCTATAATCCATGGTAATTACCTCCTGATATATTAATGTGGATGAAAGTATCCAATGCGCATTATAACAGAGTTGGAAAAGAAAAGCTACAGGAAATCTTTTAAAATTAAGCGTTCCTGTGTTATACTGAAATCTCAGGTTGTATGAGTTTGTATTTTCTGTTTTATACAGAATACAAGGCAGGATTATAATAAAATTATTTTTAAATTATGAAGAGAGGAACGAAATTATGATAGGTATTATCGGAGCAATGGAAGAAGAAGTCGCTGCATTAAAAGAAGCGATGCAGGTCGAGTCTGTGACAGAGTACGCATCCATGACATTTTGTAAAGGCGTTTTATGCGGGAAGGAAGTTGTGATTGTCCGCAGCGGAATCGGTAAAGTAAATGCAGGAATCTGTGCGCAGATTCTGGTAGATAAATTCGACGTAGACGCATTGATCAACACGGGAATTGCGGGATCACTGAACGCGAAGATAGATATCGGTGACGTTGTAGTGTCCAAAGAAGCACTGCATCACGATATGGATGCGACAGAATTTGGTGATCCGATTGGACAGGTGCCGCGTATGGATACACTGGCATTTCCGGCAGACGAGCGTCTGATCGGGCTTGCAAAAGCGGCAAATGAAAAGGTAAATCCGGATATTCATACATTTGTCGGAACGGTGGCGAGCGGTGATCAGTTTATTGCAAGCCAGGAAGCAAAAGATAAGATTGTAAATAATTTCCATGCTTACTGTACAGAAATGGAAGGGGCTGCGATTGCGCATGCCGCATATCTGAACAAAGTTTCGTATGTCATTATTCGTGCTATTTCGGACAAAGCCGACAACAGCGCACATGTTGACTATCCGGAGTTTGAAAAGATGGCAATTGCCCGTAATATCAAGCTTGTACAGGAAATGCTGACATCTATGTAGATAAGTCAGAAATTATTTTGTGACATAAGAAAAGAAAATCGGACAGTATGCGACAGATGCATGTCGAATACTGGGGAACGAATTTTCGGCCCTCCTCTAAGATTTCAATTATAATGCTTAGAAAAGGAGGGCTTTTTTATGTTGAAAATGATAGTAGAAAAACAAGTGCTGCTGATAATTGCGGGAGTGTTTATGGCATTGGGGATCGGGAGTAAATGTGTGGTCGATGCGACGCTCAGAAAACTGGTGTATGGAGCGGGAAATATGAATAAAAGTATACATCCGTTTATCCGGCTGGTGCGGGCGAAATTTGAGCATGCCTGTATGATCAGTGAGAAGGTGGAAAACGTAGGCGTTTTTGTGGATAAGTACCTGTATGAATACCGGGTGCTGGGGATACGTTTACATACGCTTCGGAGAATGGAGCGGATATCGGCAGTTTTATGTATTTGCTGCGGAGTGACCGGAGCAGGACTTCAGTATGTGCAGGATGGTGGAATGACGGATGTGGTACTTAAGACAGGTGCAATTGGGATCGGTGCAGGAATTTTTGTGTTTCTTTTTCATCTGACAACAGATGAAAAATATAAGCTGCAGGTAGCAAGAAACTATATGGTTGACTATCTGGAAAATATCTGTTTGCACCGGTATGAAAAGGCTTACCGGAAAGAGAAGGAAGAGAGCCAGAAAATGAAAGAGAAAGTGGTCGCAGCGAGTGCGGATGTTAGTATGAGCAAGAATATGGCAGTGAATGGAGAAAGTTCAGTTGTAGGAGTGGACATGTCTGCAGAAAAAAATGTGGTGACGTGTACAGATATGATGATGGAGAAAGCCGGAACGGCAGGTACAGAGACATTTGCAAATAAATATCCAGAAAATGAAAATATAGTGGCAGCAAACGCAACAGTTACCCCAATCCGGAAAGAACTGTCGAAAGGGGATTCGCCGGAAGAGAGTATTCTGAGGCAAAAGGAAGAAAAGGAAGAAAAGAAAGAAGAAAAAGAAGAGAAAAAGTCGGTGGACAAGGATGTCCTGATCCGACAGATTCTGGAAGAATTCATGGCGTAAGCGAACTTTGCAGCAAGGAACAAGATCTGGGGTGTGGCAGGACTTATCTGGCGACACCCTATTATAACGTATTAAAACTTGCTATAATTTCCGTGATTTGTTAAAATTATGAAGAGAGTATGCATGTCCGAAGATATACGGATAATAACCGGACAGACCGGTCATGCAGAGAGTATTGAGGATGAAATACATGGGTAAAATATATTATATGATGGGCAAGAGTTCTTCCGGGAAAGATACTTTATACAAAGAAGTATTGAAAGCACTGCCGAAGCTTAAGACACTGGTGCTCTATACAACCCGCCCGATCCGGGAGGGAGAACAAGAAGGCATAGAGTATCATTTTGTGACGGACGAAGAGCTGGAGCGATTTGAGAAAGCCGGAAAAATAATTGAAGAAAGAACTTATGATACCGTGTATGGAGCGTGGAAATATGCTACAATAGAAGACGGACAGATAAATCTTGCGGCATATGATTATCTGGTTATCGGAACACTGGAGTCCTATGCCGGAATGAAGAAGTGCTATGGAGCAGAGAATCTGGTTCCAATCTATATAGAAGTGGAAGATGGTGAACGGCTTTCGCGGGCACTTTCGCGGGAACGGCAGCAGGAGCAGCCGAAATATGAAGAGATGTGCCGGAGATTTCTGGCAGATCAGAAGGATTTTTCTGAAGAGAATCTGGAAGAGGCAGGCATCGTCCGACGCTATTACAACGATGATAAGGTACAATGTTTAGAAAAAATTATAGGGGAAATACAAAATGGGAAGTTTTAAAGATGTGGTAGGCCACAAAGACATTATTCAATATCTGCATAATGCAATTTCAGAGGATCGCGTTTCACATGCGTATATTCTGAATGGAGAGCGTGGATCGGGAAAGAAGCTGTTGGCGAGATTATTTGCCATGACACTTCTATGTGAAGAACACGGACCGGAGCCGTGTAATCACTGTCATTCCTGCAAGCAGGCAGAGAGTGGGAATCATCCGGATATTATTACGGTTACACATGACAAGCCGAATACGATCAGTGTAGATGATATCCGTGTTCAAGTGAATAATACGATCGATGTCAAACCATATCAGGGACCATATAAGATTTATATTATCCCGGAGGCAGACAAGATGACGGTGCAGGCACAGAATGCCCTGCTTAAGACAATCGAGGAACCGCCGAAGTATGCAGTAATCTTACTGTTGACAGAGAATGCGGAACTTCTGCTTCCGACGATCAATTCCAGATGCGTTATGCTGAAGCTTCGTTATATCAAAGATAAACTGATCAAAAAATATTTGATGGAGAATCTGGAGATTCCGGACTACAAAGCGGAAGTATGTACTGCATTTGCACAGGGAAACATGGGCAAAGCAATCATGCTGGCAAATTCCGATCATTTTAATGAGATCCGTGAGGAGGCAATCCAGCTCCTTAAGTATATTCATGAGATGGAGTTAAGCGAGATTGTGGATGCAGTGAGCCACATTTCTGTATACAAACTGGAAATCACAGATTATCTGGATATTATCATGATCTGGTACCGTGATGTTCTAATGTACAAAGCAACGAAAGATCTGGACAAAGTGGTATTCAAAGACCAGATAAAATACATTAAGGAACAGGCACAGAAGAGTTCCTATGAGGGAATTGAACTGATTTTAGAAAGTCTGGAAAAAGCAAAGACAAGATTGAAAGCGAATGTAAACTTTGATCTGGTTATGGAGCTTTTATTCCTTACGATAAAGGAGAATTAGTACGATGACAAAAGTAATAGGTGTAAGATTCAGAACAGCGGGAAAGATCTATTTCTTTGCACCGGGAAAGCTGAATATACAAACCGGAGATAAAGTAATTGTAGAGACTGCCCGCGGGGTAGAATTTGGTACGGTTGTAACCGGAGAAAAGGAAGTGGAGGATGACAAGATCATGCAGCCATTGAAGCCGGTGATCCGTATTGCAACCGCAGAAGATAAGAAGAAGGATGCCAAGAACAGAGACAAAGAAAAAGAAGCTTTTGGCATTTGTTTGGAGAAGATCCGCAAACATGGTCTGGAGATGAAGCTGATTGATGCGGAGTATACATTTGACAATAATAAAGTGCTGTTTTATTTTACAGCAGATGGAAGAATCGATTTTCGTGAACTAGTCAAAGATCTGGCAAGTGTGTTCCGTACGAGAATTGAATTACGTCAGATTGGAGTAAGAGACGAGACGAAGATCCGTGGAGGAATCGGAATCTGCGGACGTCCGTTATGTTGTCACACTTATTTATCAGAGTTTGCGCCGGTATCGATTAAGATGGCAAAAGAGCAGAATCTTTCTTTGAATCCGACAAAGATTTCAGGTGTGTGCGGACGGCTGATGTGCTGTCTGACGAATGAGGAAGAGACTTACGAAGAGCTGAACAGTCATTTACCATCTAATGGAGATCATGTGACAACACCAGAAGGGCTTAGAGGGGATGTACAGTCCGTGAATGTCCTGCGTCAGCTTGTAAAAGTAGTTGTTACGCTGGACAATGATGAAAAAGAGATCCGTGAGTACAAAGCAACCGAATTAAAATTTAAACCAAGACGCCGGAAGAAAGAGCAGAAGTTATCCAAAGAAGAGATGGCAGAGCTTAAGGCATTGGAAGGAAAACGTGGAGATTCTAAGTTAGATGATAATTAATCAAAAACCGGAAGAACGGCTGGACGATCTGCAGATCAAAGGGTATAAGATATTGCAGAATCCGGGACGCTTCTGTTTCGGGATGGATGCGGTGCTCTTATCTGCATTTGCAGATGTAAAGAAGAATGAGAGAGCGCTGGATTTGGGAACGGGAACGGGCATCCTGCCGATTCTGTTACATGCAAAATATAAGGGACAGCATTACACCGGGCTTGAAATCCAGCCGGAGAGTGCAGATATGGCAAGGCGAAGCGTAGCGTATAACAGTCTGGAAGACAAGATAGATATTGTAACAGGAGATATAAAAGAGGCGGCGGAACAATTCGGACCAGCCTCTTTTGATGTTATTACGACAAATCCGCCATATATGATCGGAGAGCATGGTCTGAAAAATGAAAAAGAAGCACTGTACATTGCAAGACATGAAGCACTGTGTACACTGGATGATGTTCTGGCGCAGAGTGCGAAAGTGCTGAAAGTAAAAGGCCGTTTTTATATGGTGCATCGTCCGTTCAGGCTGCCGGAGATCATGGCGAAGATGTGTAACTATGGTCTGGAGCCGAAGAGAATGCGGCTGGTATATCCTTATGTGGACAAAGAACCAAATATGGTTCTGATCGAGGGAAGAAAAGGCGGTAATCCGAGAATGACAGTGGAGGCACCATTGATCGTATATGAAAAAGATGGCAGTTATACACAAGAACTTTTGAAACTGTACGCAGGTGAATAGGCGACAGGTCATTTATAAGTGATTCTGCCGGGCGAATGATAGAGAAGTTTACTGGAATTGCCAGTCAGGGATTGTATGGATTCAATTTAAAAATTTATAATTAAAAAAGGAGACAGAAGATGGCAGGAACCTTATATTTATGTGCAACGCCGATCGGCAACCTGGAAGATATGACATTTCGTGCAGTGCGGATGCTGGGCGAAGTAGATTTGATCGCGGCGGAGGATACGAGAAACAGTATCAAGCTTCTAAATCATTTTGAAATAAAGACACCGATGACAAGTTATCATGAATATAATAAGATCGATAAGGGACATTATCTTGTAAGACGATTACTGGAAGGCGAAGATATTGCACTTATCACGGATGCAGGCACACCGGGTATCTCAGATCCGGGCGAGGAGCTTGTGAAAATGTGTCACGAAGCGGGTGTGACCGTGACGGCACTTCCGGGAGCGGCTGCATGTATCACCGCGCTTACCATTTCCGGACTGGGAACGAGAAGATTTGCATTTGAAGCATTTTTCCCCACCGATAAAAAAGAACGTCAGGACATATTGGAAGAGTTAAAAAATGAGACGAGAACAATGATCTTATACGAAGCACCGCACCGGCTTGTGCGAACACTGAAATTGTTAAATGAGACACTGGGGAACAGGAATGTCAGCATTTGCAGAGAATTGACGAAGAAGCATGAGACGGTATTCAAGACGACGCTTGCAGATGCACTTGCTTATTATGAAGAAAATGCACCAAAGGGCGAGTGTGTGATCGTGCTGGAAGGAAAGAGCCGACAGGAGATCCGTGAGCAGGAGACTGCAAAATGGGAAGAGATGAGCATCGAAGATCATATGGAACATTACCTGAAAATGGGAATAGATAAAAAGGACGCCATGAAAAAGGTGGCAAAAGACCGTGGCGTGAGCAAAAGAGACATTTACCAGGCACTGCTGTAGCGTGCAGATTGTACAGGAGGGAGAAAGATGGCAGGAGTATCATTGAAGCACATTTGCAAAACTTATCCAAATGGATTTGAGGCGGTAAAAGATTTTAATCTGGAAATAAAGGATAAAGAATTTCTGATTTTTGTCGGGCCATCAGGATGCGGAAAGTCCACGACACTTCGTATGATCGCAGGTTTGGAGGAGATTACTTCCGGAGAATTGAAAATTGGAGATACGGTTGTTAATGATGTAGAGCCGAAGGACAGGGATATTGCTATGGTATTTCAGAATTATGCGTTATATCCGCACATGACAGTTTATGAAAATATGGCATTTGGACTGAAACTTCGGAAGGTACCGAAAGACCAGATAGATAAGATGGTGAAAGAAGCTGCAAAAATCCTGGATTTGGACCAACTCCTTGATCGGAAACCAAAGGCATTATCAGGAGGACAGAGACAGCGTGTAGCGATGGGAAGAGCAATCGTGTGCAACCCGAAAGTGTTTTTGATGGATGAACCATTATCCAATCTGGATGCAAAATTGCGTGGGCAGATGCGGATTGAAATTTCTAAATTGCATCAGCGTCTGGAAACAACGATTATTTATGTTACACACGATCAGACAGAAGCGATGACTCTGGGAACACGAATTGTTGTTATGAATGCCGGCGTGATCCAGCAGGTAGACACACCGCAGAAATTATACGAAGAACCAGGTAATATGTTCGTTGCCGGATTTATCGGATCGCCGCAGATGAATTTTCTGGATGCGGTGTGCCAGGTGGAAGACGACGATGTGTATCTGACGATCGGAGAAATGAAACTTCACCTGCCGGAAACAAAGGCAGAGAAATTAAAAGCCGGTGGATACGATGGAAAGACGGTTGTTCTTGGAATCCGTCCGGAAGATCTGCATGACGAATCGGAATTTGTTGAAAGTTCCCAGGGTACAGTTCTGAAAGCGAAAATCCGGGTATATGAAATGGTGGGAGCGGAAGTTTTCCTGTGTTTTGAATATGAAGGAACAAATATGACGGCGAGAGTAGCACCGAAGACAGCCGCAAGAACCGGAGATATTGTAAAATTTGCTCTGGATGCGGATAAAATCCATGTATTTGATAAAGATACAGAAAAGACGATTACTAATTAAGGTCAGATTGTGTTGGATTGTACTTTTTCAGTGAATAGTTAGACACTTATACTTTACTATGCTAAAATGGAAGAGCGTGTAACAAAAGGGGCGGTTGTGTCAGAGAGAACAGCCCATATGAAGTACAGGAAAGATTAGGAGGACAGACAGAACATGATTAAATTATACGATGGAGGCGCATATCTGTTAAACGGAACAGAGATTGTAGAATCGGCTGCAGAAGTCGGAGCGAAGACCGGACAGACACCGGATCAGAAAGAAGCAGCAAAGCAGACAATGGCTTATCATATTTTGGCAGACCATAATACTTCCGGCAATATGGAGCAGCTGCAGATTAAATTTGACAAACTGACTTCTCATGATATTACATTTGTAGGAATTATCCAGACAGCGAGAGCTTCAGGACTGGAGCGTTTTCCAATTCCTTATGTACTTACAAACTGCCATAACTCACTGTGTGCAGTAGGCGGAACAATCAATGAAGATGACCACATGTTTGGACTGACTTGTGCAAAGAAATACGGCGGAGTTTATGTACCGCCTCATCAGGCTGTTATCCACCAGTTTGCAAGAGAAATGCTTGCAGGCGGCGGTAAGATGATCCTTGGCTCGGACAGCCATACCCGTTACGGAGCGCTTGGAACGATGGCAATGGGTGAAGGCGGACCGGAGCTTGTAAAACAGCTTCTGAATAAAACTTATGATATTAAGATGCCGCAGGTAGTAGGAATCTATCTGGATGGAGAGCCGATGAAAGGTGTCGGACCACAGGATGTGGCATTGGCAATCATTGGAGCGACATTTAAAAATGGCTATGTAAACAATAAAGTGATGGAATTTGTCGGACCGGGTGTAGAAAAGTTAAGTGCAGACTTCCGAATTGGCATTGATGTTATGACAACCGAGACGACATGTCTGTCATCTATCTGGAAAACTGATGAAAAGATCAAAGAATTTTATGAGATCCACGGAAGAGTGGGAGAGTATAAAGAATTGAATCCGGGAGCAGTTACTTACTATGATGGTATGGTATATGTGAACTTAAGCGAGATCAAACCAATGATCGCGATGCCGTTCCATCCATCGAATGTCTACACAATCGATGAAGTGAATGCAAACTTAAAAGATATTTTGCATGATGTAGAGCAGAAAGCACTGGTAAGCCTGGACGGGGCAGTAGATTATTCTCTGCAGGATAAGGTTGTAAATGGTAAATTATATGTAGATCAGGGACTGATCGCAGGATGTGCCGGTGGTGGTTTTGAAAATATCTGTGCGGCAGCAGACATTATCAAAGGTCACTACATAGGGGCAGATGCATTTACATTCAGTGTATATCCGGCAAGTACACCGATTTATATGGAACTTGTGAAGAATGGCGTAGTGGCAGATCTGATGGAGGCAGGAACGATTGTGAAGACAGCATTCTGCGGACCTTGCTTTGGAGCAGGAGACACTCCGGCAAATAATGCATTTTCTATCCGTCACTCAACAAGAAACTTCCCGAACCGTGAAGGTTCCAAGCTTCAGAGTGGACAGATTGCATCCGTTGCACTTATGGATGCCCGTTCAATTGCAGCAACAGCAGCAAATAAAGGTTTCCTGACACCTGCAACAGATATGGACGTAGAATACAAGGGACAGAAATACCACTTTGACCAGAAGATTTATGCAAATCGTGTATTTGACAGTCATGGTGTGGCTGATCCGGATACAAAGATTAAGTTCGGACCGAATATCAAAGACTGGCCGGCAATGTCAGCACTTCCAGAGAATCTGGTATTGAAAGTTGTATCAGAGATTCACGATCCGGTTACAACAACAGATGAGCTGATCCCATCTGGAGAAACATCTTCTTACAGATCCAATCCACTTGGACTGGCAGAGTTTGCACTTTCCAGAAAAGATCCTGCATATGTAGGACGTGCAAAGGAAGTACAGAAAGCACAGAAAGCAATCGAAGCAGGCGAATGTCCGTTAGAGGTATTGGAAGAATTAAAACCGGTTATGGCAAAGATCCAGGAGAAATATCCGGAAGCAGGAAAAGGAAATATCGGAGTCGGAAGTACGATCTTTGCAGTAAAACCAGGTGACGGTTCAGCAAGAGAGCAGGCAGCTTCCTGTCAGAAGGTGCTCGGTGGCTGGGCGAATATTGCAAATGAATATGCGACAAAAAGATATCGCTCCAATCTGATCAACTGGGGAATGCTTCCATTTATCACAAAAGAAGACGACAAGAAATTAAGCTTCAAAAATGGCGATTATATCTTTGTACCGGAAATCAGAAAAGCAGTGGAAAACAAAGATGCAGAGATCAAAGCTTATGTAGTCGGAGATACATTGAAAGAAGTCACATTTACACTTGGAGATATGACAGACGCAGAAAGAGAGATTATTCTCAAAGGTTGTCTGATTAATTATTATAAGGGCTAAATAATCCGATAGGTAAAATTCATGTTCTATGTTCCGTTACACTGGGAATTATGCTGAATTTTATCTTGCGCAGTATTTTCGGCGGTAATATAATTGAATAAACGAATGTAAATAAAAGGCGGCACTTATGAAAAAAAGTGACGCCTTTTTGTAACACTTGGGATATTTTGGGACTCTTATATGTAGAAGAAGTAATAATACTTTTTACACTGGGTATTGGGAACGGCAGTTGGATAAGTCAATGGAGGAGTGTGGAGAACTTCTTGAGAAAAACAAATTGAGGAGGAAAAAGAATGAAATGTGATGCAAAAGCATTTTCAAAGCTATATGAGCAGGTCTATCAAGACCTCTATCGCTACGCGCTTTGTCTGATGCGTGATCCGCATGAGGCAGAAGACGCGGTGAGTGCGGCAGTGTTATCTGCTTATGAACATATACATAAACTTCGAAAAGAAGAAGCTTTCAAGAGCTGGATTTTTACAATTTTGTCAAATATATGTAAGAAAAGATTGAAACAGGTGGCGAAAGAAGGAATACAGCAGACAGAAGATTTTTTCCCGGAAGGACAGGTGGAAGGAATTCATGAAGAAGATGTAGGACTTGCGATGGATGTGAGAAATGCATTTTTTATTCTTTCAGAAGAAGAGCAAATGATAGTCGGGCTGTCAGTGTTTGGCGGTTATAACAGCACAGAAATCGGGAAGATTCTAAGCCTGAAGCCGGGAACTGTCCGGGTAAAACGAAGCCGGGCGCTGGAGAAGATGCAGTGTGTGTTGGATGGGAGGACATTTTATGAATAAGAATGAGCAGGACATGATTCGGAAAATTAAGGAAAAGTCAGAACAGGTTCCGGTGCCGAAAGCGCTTGAACCGAGACAGATTGAAGCAAAGCTTGCAGGAAAGAAGAAAAAAGTGTGGACTCCGGCGAGAATCGGTGGGCTGGCAGCCGCATGCCTGGTGCTGATCGTGGGAGTGATGGTATACCAGAATTATTTTAAAATGGAAGACGCGACTCGAGATGATAAGATAGCAGGCAGTGATGTGACAATCAGTGACAGTACGAAAGTAGAAAGTGCGGCGGAATATAAGGATGTCTATGCATATTTGGAAAAATATAAGAAAGATCAGGAAAGAGACAGTGCATACACTTCAAACGGGGCAAGATTATTGAATGATATAAGAGTCGATGAATCAGCTGACAGTAAGGCAAGTGGAGATGTAGCACAGAATATTGAAGAAAGCAGTACTGCAGCAGCGGACACCGGAATGGCAAGCGGTTCTTATTCTGAGACAAATGTACGTCAGGAAGGTGTGGATGAGGGGGATACAGCTAAAACAGATGGAATATACCTTTACGTGTTAAAAGATAAGAGCGATCAGATTGCCATTATAGATACCCGCGATAATCGGATGAAGCAAACGGCGACTATAACAGTGGAAGATGTTTCTGAAATCCAGGAAATGTATCTGGATATTGAAAGAAATCAATTAATCGTAGTGTGTGACGGTTATGTGGGCGGCAAATGGAATGATGATGATTATGGATATGGTCAGAGGGCTAATACGACCGCAGTAACTTATGACATTTCAGACCGGGAAAATCCAAAAGAAGTTGGCAGGGTCAGTCAGAGTGGATATTACAATTCTTCAAGAATTGCAGATGGATACTTATACTTATTCAGTGATTATTATGTAACACTTGGTGGGATAACGGCGAAGAATCCGAAGTCCTATATACCACTTGTAAACGATAATCTGATCAAAGAAACAGATATCTGTCTTCCGTCCATTTCAAAGGCAGATATGTATTCAATCATCACATCAGTTTCTCTGGAAAATCCAAATGAGACAGCGCACAGTAAGGCACTTTTGGCAGACGGTGGCAATTTATATGTGAGCAACGATAATATTTATTTTTATGAAAATGTGTGGCAATATTCCGGAAAAGATGTGACGACAATCCGAAAAGTTTCTTATGAAAGTGGGAAATTGACGGCTGGGGCACAGTGCAAAATAGACGGCTATATTAATGATTCATTTTCTATTGATGAATATGATGGATATCTGAGAGTTGTAGTGACCGATGGCGACACGAACAGTGTTTATGTTTTGAATCAAGAACTGAAAGAAACCGGCTCCATCAAAGGCTTGGCAGAAGATGAGAGGGTGTATTCCGCAAGATTTATGGGAAAGGCAGGATACTTTGTAACATTTAAAGAGACGGATCCGTTATTTTCCGTTGATCTGTCGAATCCGAAAAATCCAAAAATCATAGGAGCGTTGAAGATACCTGGATTTTCAGATTATCTGCATCCGTATGGGAAAAATAAGCTTCTGGGTATTGGGATGAATGTTGATGAAAAAACTATGTCAACAGATGGCGTGAAATTGACGATGTTCGATATTTCTGATCCGAAAAATGTGAAAGAGGAGCAGACCTATGTCATTGAAAATGTGTACTATACAGATGTTTCTTATGATTATAAGGCAGCTTTAGTAGATGCAGAGAAAAATCTGATTGGTTTTGCTGCAGACAGCGAAGGCGGCCGGGAGTACTATACATTTTCTTATGACGAAAAACAAGGATTTACATGTACGATGCATGAGGAAATTAATGGAAATAATATGAGGATCACAAGAGGTATTTATATAGAAGATACGCTTTATGTTATCCAGGGAAATATTATAGAAGCGTATAGCCTGAAAGATTTCAAAAAAGTGGACGATATCATTTTGTAACATTTTTGTAACAAAATCTCGTATGTTTTTGACAATAAGACTAGTGTATGATAAACTTGTATCTGTAGAATTGTCAAAAAATTTGAGGTGAGAATATTGGATAAATATGAATATCGGGTAAAAACCGAGCAGATGCTCGAACATTACGAAAAGAAACAATTTAGAAAAGCAATGGAAATTGCCGATACAATAGACTGGAGAAGGGTGAAGAGCCCGGCAATGTTAAATACAGTAAGCGAAATCTACGAGAATAACGGGGAGTTTCAGAAGAGCCGTGATACGCTTATGATCGCATTTGACAGAGCACCGTCCAGCAGAAAGGTTGTGTATCGTCTGGCAGTACTTGCCCTGAAACTGAATGATCTGAATGAGGCTTCGGACTGTTATGAGGAATTTGTAAAACTGGCACCGAGAGATCCGAATCAATTCATTTTGAAATATCGGATTTTGAAGGCACAAGGGTCTGATCTGTCAGAACAGATTTCGGCACTGGAAGAATTTAAAAAGGCAGAATATATTGAAAAATGGGCGTATGAGCTCGCAAAGCTATATCATGAAGCAGGCATGACCTCAAAGTGCCTGGAAGAATGTGACGATTTGATCTTGTGGTTCAGCGAAGGAAAATATGTATATCAGGCAATGGAATTGAAGATGAAGTACAAACCACTGACACCACTCCAACAGGAAAAGTACGATGAGTATAAAGGCGTACCGAAAAAAGAGCCTAAGAAAGCAGTGGATAAAAAACCTGAGCGAGTTGCGCTTAAGGATGTAAAGAGTATTCCACAGGATACTGTATCAATTCCAAAAGAACAGATTAAAGCAGCGCAGGAAGCATCAGAAGCTGCGGAGGCAGAACAGCAGGAATCAGGAGCCAATACAACAGAAACTGTGGATGGTCTGGATGCAACGAGAAGAATTCCGACAGCAGAGCTTGGAGAAGCATTGAAGGCAATGGAAGAAAATGCCAAGGCAGACAAAGAGGTTCCGATAGAAGAATCGGTTTTAGAAGAACCAGTTTCAGAAGAGCCAGTTTCAGAAGAGCCGGAAGAAGCTGTTTCAGAAGAACCAGAAGTTGTAGAAACAGAAGCACCAGTCATTGAACCAATCGGAAAGGAAACTCCGGAAGAAGCTCGGAATGTCAGAGAGTTAGAAGGAATTCTTCAACATGCGGCAGAAGGACCAAAAAAGTCTATTACGACAGTTGTGAAGGGTGCGACACTTCAAGAAGCACTGGCTAATGGCGTGGCTATGGCGAGTGGAATTAATCCGGAAGACCAGAAGAAGATGGAGGAACGAGAAGAAGAACTCCGCATTGAAGGTCAGATGAAGATTGAAGACATCTTGATGGAATGGGAAGCCAAGCAGAAGGTAAATGCTGAGGCGATTGCAAAGCAAAAAGCATCCGATGAAGAACGACTTAGAAAAGAGAGAGAAGCACTGGAAGCCCGCCGTGAGGCAGAAAGACTTGAGGCAGAGAGACGCGAGGTAGAAGAAATAGCAAGACGGAAAGCAGAAGAAAAAGCCCGTCAGGAAGCAGAAGAGAAAGCACGCCGTGAAGCGGAAGAGAAAGCTCGTCGTGAAGCAGAGGAGAAGGCTCGTCGTGAAGCGGAGGAGAAGGCTCGTCGTGAAGCGGAAGAGAAGGCTCGTCTTGAGGCAGAGGAAGCAAGAAGAAAGGCATTGCTTTCTGATGATATCAGACAGCTTGTGGAAGAGCTGGAAGATCGTGTGACAGCACAGGAGAAAGAAGAGGAAAATTTTGATATAGAAGAGGAACTGGAGCTTGCAAAAGCAGAAGGGGAATCTGTTGAAGAAGAAATTGTAGATCAGTTTATTTCAGAAGAAGAGCTGGACGATATTGTGGAAGAACCTGAAGAGTCGGAAGAAGAACCTGAAGAAGAGATTGTTGAAGCAGTTTCGGAAGAAGAGGAGACGGAGGACGAGGACTCTGAGGATGAAGATGATTTCGAAGAGGAAGAGTTTGAAGACGAAGACTTTGAGGGTGAGGACGAAGAGTTTGAAGTAGAAGATGAAGTCGACGCTGTAGAAGAAATCGAAGAAGTACAAGAAGATGAAGAAATTCCGGAAACAGAAAACCAGGATGATTCGGAAGATAATTCCGAAGACGAGGATGATTTCGAAGACGAGGAATCCGAAGACGATGATTTTGAAGAGCAAGATGGATTCGACGAAGACGATTTTGACGAAGATGGTTTTGCAGATGAATTCCCGGAGGAAGATGAGGAAGAAGTAGAGGAATTCGATGCAGAGTGGAATGAATTCCCGGAAGATGAATCCGAGGACGAAGACGATTTCGAGGAAGAGGATGATTTCGAGGAAGAGGACGACTTCGAGGAAGAGGACGACTTCGAGGAAGAGGACGATTTCGAGGAAGAGGATGGCTTCGAGGAAGAGGACGACTTCGAGGAAGAGGATGATTTCGAGGAAGAGGACGACTTTGAGGAAGAGGATGACTTTGAGGAAGAAGACGACTTTGAGGAAGACGATGACTTCTATGAAGATGATTATGTAGAAGACGACGATTACGAAGAGGATGACTTTGAGGAAGAGGACGACTTCGAGGAAGACGATTTCGAGGAAGAGGACGACTTCGAGGAAGAGGACGACTTCGAGGAAGAGGATGATTTTGAGGAAGATGATTTCGAGGAAGACGACTTTGAAGATGAGCTTCCTGAGATTCCGGATCCGGAAGACCTTGAAGGAGACTTGGAAATTGAAGAACCATCTGAGGAAGAGATTCAGCGCAGAATTAAGAAGTCAAAAGGAAGCGGAGTTCCATTTGATACCGGATTTGTTGTAACAGGAAGATATGACTTAAGTGCAACCAGTGAGATTGGACTGAAAGCCGGACTGACAGAGGAGCAGAAGAAATTATTCTCTTACTTCGTACCGGTCAGAGGAATGAGTGAACAGATTGTTGCAGTACTTGATAATGACAGACGTGCCCAGAGAGAGGGAACTTCAAGAACAGGTAACTTAATGATTATTGGCCGTAAAGGATCTGGAAAAACAGTACTTGCAGTAGATATTGTAAAGGCAATCCAGAAACAAAGAAATCTGAAACAGGGTAAAGTTGCTATTGTTACAGGTGAGTCACTGAATAAGAAAGAACTTGGCAATATTATCCAGAAGCTTCGCGGTGGAGCGATCATCATCGAAAAGGCTGGTAAGTTGAATTCCAGAACAATCAAGGAACTGAATGCATTGATGTCAAGAAAGACCGGAGAGCTTCTCTTTGTTCTTGAAGATCAGAGAAAACCTCTGGAGAGAATTATGACAGCTAATCCGGATTTCAAAAAGAAATTCACTTCTAAGCTTGAACTTCCGGTATTCATCAATGATGAGTTAGTAACATTTGGTCAGACTTATGCGAAGGAAAATGGATATAAGCTTGATGAAATGGGAATTCTGGCACTTTACAGCCGAATTGATGTAATGCAGCGTGAAGATCATGCGGTTACAGTTGCGGAAGTAAAAGAAATCATGGATGAAGCAATTAAACATTCACAGAAAGCAAATGTAAAGCATCTTGCAAGACGTGTATTTGGAAAATCTACGGATTCGTCAGATCGCATTATTCTGAAGGAAGAAGATTTTAAATTTGGCTATGTCACAACAAACAGTTGATAAATAGCCATTTTTATAGGGGAGTATCAGA
>OLSO01001449.1_pt1 | contig 18222 bp, 19 predicted proteins | sample 1672441 | NCBI WGS metagenome assembly OLSO01 (sample SAMEA3136686, study PRJEB25190) | human gut metagenome | biome: human gut; feature: human-associated habitat; material: faeces | place: Austria | collected 2013 | reverse complement strand
AAACTTGTCCTTCTTATTAACACTGACAAAAAAGGCAAAAAACAGGCGCATCAAATGAAACTTTATCAAAAATATTTTCCGAGCTGCTTTAAACCACGCCGGATGCTGTCCCGGACACGGCTTGGGTCTACACCTTCTACTTCAGCAATTTCATTTACCGTCATTCCCAGGTAGTATCTGGCATAAATCCTCTTTGCCTGTTTCTCCGGCAGCTTCATCACAGCAGCATAGACCTGCTCCTGAAACTGTTTTTCCTCCAAAACCATCTCCGGTGTTTGCGGCTTCAACAGCACCGCATTTTCAATGCCGTTGTCACAGTCCAGGGAGTAATGCGCCTTATAGCGATACATCCTCCGGTCATAGGCAGCTTCTGCACGCTCAGCAGCTCGAATAGCCTCCATTACTTCCTCTGTCACATCTACCAAAAAGTCTGTTGTATAAACATCAGGATAAAGTTCTCGAAGGTTAATTTTCTTCATTCTGTACCTCCATTTCGATTCACGGGTGATTGACAAGTGAATCGAAAGGAGGTGGGGAACGGCATCGGCAAACAACCGGATCATCTCTGAAAAAATGGCAACAAAAAACGCCAGATTTCCGCGATGGAAAACTGGCGCGCCAAAAACAACCACTATTATGCCGAATTACATAGAACGATAATGCCGATACAATATTATACTTGCCCGGAGGAGGAGCAATGCTTTTTTTAACTGATGTAGATCATGTGAGCTTTGAAAAAGCAAACGGGACACGGCAAAATAACCTCCAATCGGCTACCGTGTCCCTGCAAGTCGTCATTGGTTTGTGCAAGCGCAAAGAAACGGCGGCTCTGAAAATCAAAGCCGCCGTTTCAAATGGGCGTGTTGATAGGCTGCTGTACGACGGCTTTTTTTCTTTTGCCGTCGTGCGGCAGCTTGTTCCTTTTGCGCTTATCTTAACAAGCAATCCTCACAGAAATGTCACTGACACACGCTGTTTCGACAGAATAATGGGCTGAAATCTCACGAACCTGTGAGATTTGAAAAACCGGGAGAATAATCTCCCGGTTTTCATCGCAAATATTTAATTCTGCCGCAGTCTCTCTACAACGCTTTGCTTAACATTTTGCATGAAAGTTATGACGGGGGTTGCCAAGCAGACCAGCAAAACAATAGCTGCGACAACCAACAGAGAAATTACAGGATAGTGAAAAGCTGCATAAGGAACCATTCTTCTAAAGGCTGAGTATATTGGAATATATATCGCTGTTCCCAGTGTGGCAAGCAGTAGGAAAGAAATACTCCAATAATACACGCCTTCCCAAAGCAATACATTTCTAATTTGCTTTTTCGTCATTCCTATACTTTCAAGTGTTGCAAATTCATGTTTCCGAGTATTTACACTAACAACCATTGTGTTAATGAAATTCATAATTCCTATCAGCAAAAATACAGCGGACAACCCTGCGGCTATAATCCTTGAGGTCAGCAAATATCCGGCCATTTCTTGCTGCTTTTCATATCGTGACAGAATCGTAATGCCCGGTGACGAAGCAGTAATGGATTGAAGCTGCTCCATAATCCCTTTGTCATAACTGCTATCAATCGTATCAAAAGCAATCCGAAAGATTTTGGTTTCTCCAGACAACTTCTCTATTGCCTGCTTACTGATATACAAATCAGGGGCAGTACCTCTCTCATTTCCTCGACCACTCTGAAAATCAGCGTCCAGAAAGCCAGTTGCCACTGTAAAGACCTGTTCCCCGGACTCACCGACAACGGTGATTGCTTGCCCTGGCTGAATCAATAGGTTTCCCTCATCATCCGTCATAGCGGACAAAACCACCAACTCTCCCTTTTCAAAGGCGGTTAAGTCAATAGGCTTATCAAGCGTTTTATTAAGTTCTTCGATATATCTGGAATCTATTCCGTAAACGCCGCTCCAAAAATTATCTGTATAGTTTTTTCGTGTTTCCGCATTTGAAAAATCAAGACCTGATACGCCATCCAAGGAATCAATATATTTCCCGAATACATTTTCGTCGTAAATGACATCCATAGTGGGCCACGGTGAAGCAGAATAAGTGACGCGCAGATTTTCAATTCCCTGCATTGTTTCAATTTGCTGCAACATTTCATCAGAGAGCAGGTTTCCTTCTTCGGAAATGCTGTAAGTCAATGCGAAATCACTTTCTCCCCATTGATTTACAAAATTGTCGGGACTTAGGCTTGATAGTAGACCAGCAGAAACCAAAAACAATATTAAGCCTAAAAATAAGGACGCAAAAGTAAGGAAAGCGCTTTTAGGGTTTCTAAAAATATTATCTCGTGCCATCCGAGATAATTTTGTTCTATGGCTCTTATGATCTCGGTAACTCCTTGTATTTGCCTCCGTATAGCGTGAAGCCGCAACAGGAGAAATACTTGCAGCTATTTTCGCTGGTTTCATGCTACCGATGATTGCAGTAAAAAATGTGAAGATTGCGGCACCCGCAAAAATAATGGGGGAAAAGGACACTATCTCCCCAAGGTCTGTATCGCTTGAGTACATCATATTCATGGCAAACGGAACAAGTCCAAGCGAAACAATACCACCGACAATCAGGCCGCTGGGAATACCGATCACCGCCGTTCTGAATATTTGAGAACGCACGATCCGCTTGATTTGTCTTTTTGTCGTGCCTATCGTTTTAAGCTGTCCATAGAATTGTGTATCTCTTGAAATTGAGATATACAGAATGTTATAAATCAGCAAATAGCCGCTGATAATGATAAAGACGATAATAGCAGCCAGTGGAAGAACAATGGTGGCGGAATTGCTCTGAGCAATAGGTACAATTTCAAAGGACTGACTTTCTGTAAACGAAATCTTCCGTTTTAGTTTTTCACAGGATCGCAGGGCATTACTGTCATCAGAAAAAGAAATCATTGCGGTAGACACACTATCAAAGAGAAGCCCTGTTTGTGTTGCAAAAAGCTCCGAAACATAAGCGGCACCACGGTTGCCTGCACGTGAAGCCGAATAATCTGTATAATAGCCCGACAAAACAAATTCATCGGAGATATATTGATAATCTGTTCCGAGTTGATAGGAAAGGGAAATATTCATCCCTATCTGTGGATCATCAATCCCCATTGCACGCAAAGCCCATGTAGGGAGCATAATTTCATTTTTTGCTTGCGGATAATCTCCGTGTATATCCGAAATTGTTGGTACACGGTGTTCTTGCCATTCTGTTTCGTCTATCCAAGTAATACTCAGCAGGGCATCGTCCATTCCAGATGTATCAATGCTGCCCAATCTCTGACTGACACCAACTACGGATACCAAGCTGGATCGGCTCAATTCTTCATATTGTTCTTCTGAGAGACTTGTAATTGCCACATCCGCAGTCGTGCCCATCGCACGAATTTGCTGCATTTGATAGGTTTCAAAATAACTGCACCCCAAACTAAATACAGATGTAATCATAAAGGCGGTCAAGAATAATGCGATGGTAACGAAAACATTTCTCTGCTTATTAGCGCGGTAGCTTCTTTTGGCAAGACGATTGATTGTTGCCTGATTATTGTTCCCAAATAAAATATCATCCATCAATGTCACCCCCTGTCACTGTGCGATTTTTCCGTCCTCAATACGGATAATTCGGTCGGCAAGCTGGGCAATTTCATTGTTATGGGTAATCATTACAAGCGTTTGATGGAACTTCTGACTTGTAACTTTCAGCAAACCAAGAACATCACTACTTGTCCGGCTATCCAAATTGCCTGTCGGTTCATCTGCAAGTATAATAGCTGGTTTGGAAACAAGGGCGCGGGCAATCGCTACACGCTGCTGCTGGCCGCCGGACAGATTGTTAGGCATACTGTTCAGCTTCCCATCGAGAGCCAGCATTTTCACTACTTCATCCATAAACCGCTTGTCCACGGTATCACCATCCAGCTCCACCGGCAGGACAATATTTTCATAGACATTCAGCACAGGAACAAGATTGTAATTCTGAAAGATAAACCCGATGTTACGTCTGCGGAAGATGGTAAGCTGTTCATCCTTGAGTTTCGATAATTCTTTCCCTTTTACTTTAATACTGCCGGAAGTTGGCGTATCTAACCCGCCCATCATGTTCAGCAAAGTAGACTTACCGCTGCCGGAAGTACCAACAATGGCAACAAATTCACCTTCCTCAATGGATAGGGTCACGCCATCCAATGCTTTTGTAATGTTCGGTTCGGTGCCGTAATATTTCTTCAAATCTGTCGTTTGTAATATGTTCATATAGAACACCACCCTTTCTTTTTGATGGCTCTATCATAAAAGGTAAACCTCACAGAAATGTCACGGGAAACAAAATACCTCTGTTTAATTAAATCTCAAATGTCATAGGTCTGTGACATTTTGTTTTTTAGCGTACTTATTTTATTGTCGAGGCAGAAAGACGGAAAAAGTTGAACCCCTCCCAACCTCGGATGTTACCCGGATATAACCGCCTTGCAAGGTTACGATCTCACGAGCCAGATACAGACCAATACCAATTCCATCTACATCATGTACGATGTCCTCCCGATAGAACCGCTTGAAAATTGCCCCCTGATGCTGTTCTGAGATGCCAATGCCTGTATCAGTAATGTCAATTTTCACATACATTTCCCAACTTTCAACCGAAACACGGATTTGACCGCCCTCCGGCGTATATTTCACCGCATTGTCCAAAATATTGAACAATGCTTCACCTGTCCATTTTCTGTCATGGGAAACGACCAAGTTCTCCGGGCAGTCCACTTGAACATTGATCTGTTTTTTCTCGGCGTTCAGAAGAATACCGCCCAATGCGGCGGCAAGCGTGTCATAAAGCGGCTGGCTTTTCTTTTCCAGAGAAATGACACCTGCTTCCAGACGAGAGGTTTTAATCATCATCTGCATGAGAAAATCCAGTTTATCAAGTTGGCTGGCCTGTGCTGTAAGAAACTCTTTTTGCTTTTGCACAGGGACTTCATTTTCAAGCAGGGTGCTGTTAATCATTTTCAAGTTCGCAATCGGGGTCTTGACCTGATGAGAAATGTCGGAAATCAGTTCTTGCAGGTCAGCCCGTTCTTGTGCAATGCTGTTCTTGTTTTCCTGCATGACTTCATATAAACGGTTCAGCCGATATTCAATTTTATAGAAAAGACTTTCTTCTTCAATAATCTGTTTCGGCTGCATATTCCCGGACAACATATTATCTATCAGACTACAAAAGCTATCGGAGAACATTGCCAGTTTACGCCGAACCAGCACCATAAAACAAACAGCGCAAAGCAGCACAAAGATGCCGAACAATACTACATACCAGACAGCGGTTATATTCTGAGTTAGCCCATACAAAGCTGCTGAAACCGTCCCCATTGCCACCAGCAGGAGAACAGCTAAAAAGAGACAGGCTTTGTTGACAGAGAGTTTTCGCCCATTCATTTCAGCACCCCTCCAATCCACATATAACCCATACCATATACCGTTTTGATGTACTGACGGTCGGGTGTTTCAATTTTGTTTCGTACCCGGCTGATAGCCGCAGTCAGAGCGTGTTCATCCACGAAATTTCCGTCTGCGTCCCACAATTTTTCCAACAAGACTTGCCGCGTCAAAACGATCTGTGGATTTTTCATCAGGATTTTCAAAAGTCGATATTCCAGTGGTGTGAATGTAAGTGGCTTTCCTGATAGAGTAGCACTCATTTCTGAAAAATTGATGGTCAGTATGTCATCCTCATAAGTATCACCACCATATTGTTTTGTCAGCCTCCCTAGCACTACCGCCAGTTTCTTTTGAAAGACACTCATAGGGAAAGGTTTTGTCACATAATCTTCTGCACCCAGCTCATACCCTTTGAGCATATCGCTTTCCATATCATTTGCGGTCAGAAAGATAATAGCGGTATCGGGACGGCGTTCTTTTACCTCCCGGCAGAAGTCAAAACCGTTCCCATCCGGCAAATTTACATCCAGCACAATTAGGTCATAGTCCTGCTCTGTCAAGAAACTACCGGCCGCTGATTTTGTCAGCGCAGAATCCACCGCATAGCCCGCAGTATTCAAGTTATAGCATAAAGTATTATTCAAAAGTCGATCATCCTCGACTACTAAAATTCGCATGGTATCACACTCCTTCATTTTTAGTGTAGCACCCAAATGTCACAGAAACCTCACGATATTTCTGCTTTTGTTTTAGAACCTCTGACCTTCGGGACAAATTGTTCCAAAGTTACAGGTATATTGTACCTCACGTTTCCGCGATCATCAATTTGGGATTGTGAAATTGAAGAAGGGATTGAGTCTGTTCGCAACAGAGTTGATAGCTATGCGCGAGGAGAATTGTATCTGCGCTGTGACGAGAAAAATCCTGCTGAGGTCTATGAGACGGTTTTCGTTCCGCAGGAGCCTGCGGGTATCGATATGTTCCCCAATAGCAGTATCTGCGAAATCTGTATTCTCTACTGCACGATGATGGGTACACAAGGAACGGATATAGGCACCACACTTGACTGACCATATATATTACCAGAGATGATGTAAGAGACTGGATGTCTCATCATCCGGAATATCACAAGGTCAATAAGATGGGTGTTACAGAAGTAAGAATTTTCATCTAAAATCAAAGAGACTAAACAGTTAATTCGTAAGAGTTGCTGTTTGGTCTCTTTTTTTGTCATGGCGACGAGGAAAATGGACATCATGCTTGCATGAATGAACATGTGACGACCGCTGATCAGAGCGAGATATGCAGGTTATTTTCACTTGCTTTTTCACGAGTAAGACCGTAAGCATACCGGCACAGATGATATATGTTTATTGTAATTATACTGAAAACATGGAAATGCAGCAAAGATAAGTCAGAGGAAAAGCGGTGAGTGAACGGATGCAGCAAAAGGAATACGAAAAATGGATAAAAATCCGAAATTCTGTGAAAAGCTGGGGAGCCGGAATAAGTCTATATGGAAACCGGTTAAGGAACAGAAATTGAACCAGAATCAGGGGTTTAAGAGTCTTTTTATGACCTTCTGTATATGGTACCAGTCCTCATTTTTATCCCACCCAAGAGATTTATTTACGGCAAAATTTCCATGGAGCATATAAAGAAAAATTTTTTCTGCCTCCCATTCGTTGAGATGATAATCTCTCATGATTTCCGGAATACGCTGCGGTTTTTGCATTTGATACAGTTTCCTGAGCATATGATGGGATAAGCTTTCGTCCAGAAAAAGGATTCGATACTTGGGGTTGCGGGCGGCGCGCTGACAGGCAGGAAGCAGGGCGTCGGGATCCGGGTTTCTTTCTTCGATGTTTTTTTCGTTTTCTATGCTCCGATTGGAGATGGCAGAGGGGAGCGGCTGGATGGCGTCAAGCTCTGTAAGCCGGAGGGCGTCGTCCAGCAGTTCATCTAAAACGTTGTCGATATTATTATAATGCAGGTAAAAGGTGGCTCTGGTAATCTCGGATTGCTTGCACAGGGCGGTGACGGTTATCTTTTCATAGGGTGTATTCTGGAGCAGCTCCAGAAGCGCATCCTTGATCATACCTTTGGTCATGATGGTTCTTCGGTCTGTTTTTCTTACTGTCAATTTGCTTTCCTCCATAAAGGTGTTATACAAAATCAGAGCATTTGTAAAGAACTGTTCCTATCCGCATGATGTTGGATAGGACTTTGAATGCCATATACAGTATAATCATTTCTATACAGAGTGTCAAGAAACTGATGCATGAAAAGGAGATTATTATATGGGCGAATATAAAGAAATAGCAGCGAAACTGAAAGAGGCAGATGCAATTTTAATCGGTGCAAGCAACGGATTTTCCATCTCGGAGGGACTTCATATTTTTGCGGACAATCAGGCTTTTGAAGAGGTTTTCGGAGATTTTAAAAGAGCCTATGGGATTCGGAACATCCTTTCGGGGCTTTTTGCCGACTGGCCCTCGGAAGAAGTGAAATGGGCATTCTTGAGCAGGCTGATCTATCACTATAGTATTGGCTATACGGGCAGCCAAAATACAGAGGCATTAAAAACACTCATCGGAGACAAGCCGTATTTCTTTGTGACCTCCAACGGAGAAAATCATTTTGAACTTGCCGGATTTTCCCCGGACTGCATATGGGAGATTGAAGGAAGCTGGAAAGAAATGCAGTGCGAGCAGGGCTGCCATGATACCTTGTATCCCTTATTTCCGCTGATCCCGGAAATGGCAGCGTCCGAGAAGAACATGAAAATCCCATCGGAGCTTGTGCCCAGGTGCCCGAAATGCGGCGGGACTATGAGCGGTCATTCGTCCCAGAGATATATAACGGCGGCAGACAGGGAGATACAGAGGCGGTTTCAGAATTTTGTTCAGAAGTATCATGGGAAAAAGCTGGTTGTTCTGGAGCTGGGAATCGGCTGGAGAAATCAACTGATCAAGGCGCCGCTGATGAATCTGGTTAAGAAAGAGCCTTATGCTGCTTATATTACGATCAATAAAGGCGAGATCTATATTCCGAATGAGATTGCGGCAAAATCCTATGGTCTTGACGGAGACATGACAGAGATATTGGAACGGCTGAAGAAGGCTACGGAAGAAAGAAACGAAGGATGGAGAAAATGAAAATGAGTATGTATGAAAATCTGGTTATGCAGACGCAGATGAATTATTCCAGATATTATGGAAGGTATGCCGCCGGAAAAACGCCGGTCAGATTAAGTGATAGAAAGCCATTGCCTTATGAAAAGCAGATTGAGAAATTGAACGAAAAAATAAAAGAAGCCGACTGCATTGTAGTTGGAGGAGCTTCCGGATTGTCCTCCGCGGGAGGCGGGGATTTTTACTATGAGGATACGCCGTCCTTTCGCCGTTATTTCGGGAAGTTTGCAGAAAAATACGGGTTTCAGGGAGCATTTGCAGGCATGGGGCATCCATATAAGACACGTGGGGAATTCTGGGCTTATCTGGCTACCTTCCTGCATACGACGCAGACCGCGCCTATTAGGGAACCCTATCTGGATTTGGACGCCATTTTGCAGGGAAAAGATTTCTTTATTCTGACCACGAATCAGGATACACAGTTTGTAAAGATTTATCCCGAAGAAAAGGTGGCGCAGATCCAGGGGGATCATCGCTTTTTCCAGTGTTCCAAACAGTGCTGCGACCGGACATGGGATGCGGTAAAGCCCGTAGAAAAAATGATAGAGGCCATAGGAGATGGCACAAGTATTCCAGAAGAGCTGATCCCGCACTGTCCGGTCTGCGGTGCGGAGGCGTTTCCGTGGGTGCGCGGTTACGGTAATTTCCTGCAGGGAAGAAAATACGATGAACAATATCAGAAAATCTCAAAGTATATCATGAATAACAAAGAGAAAAAGATACTCTTCCTGGAACTTGGGGTGGGGAGAATGACGCCAATGTTTATACAGGAACCTTTCTGGAATCTGACGCTAAACCTTCCGGATGCCTATTATATTGCCGTAAACGAACAATATGATTTCCTGCCCAAAGACATAGAGGAAAAGGGAATGGTCATTAAGGGAGATATTGCAAAGGTGCTGAAAGATGCTGCGGAAGGGATGTGAAAAAATGGATAGCTTTTTTAAAGATACGCTTCCACACAACAGGGCTTTTAGCGAGATGCTTCGTCCCGCAAAGGAACAGGTAAAACGTCTGTCCCCGGATAGCATAGCACAAAGAAGCGGAGCAGTCTTTCACAAAAGTGATGGAGTATTGGAGTTACAAAGCCTGAACCAAACGGTTCGGATTGCAGTTCCTGAATATACATTTTCTCCCAGGCTTGAGGAATGGCATCAACTGGTGATTCTGCATTATTTGGCTCTGGCAGACGGGACTGCGGTTTCTGATCAGATCATTACGTTTGGAGGCTTAAAGGATGGTCTTATCAGAGGGACGAAGTTTGACCATGACATGGAAAAGGGACTTCAGAGATTTCTGAATGGAAAAACACCGGATGGCATTCGGAAGATTTGCAGGGCCCTTGGGGCAGAATTTGCAGACAGCAACGCCGATCTGTGTGCAGTATTTCACTTTCTGCCAAACTATCCGGTCTGGCTGAAGGTGTGGCTTGCGGATGAAGAGTTTGAAGCGTCCGGAAAATTTTATATAAGTAAAAGCGCAGACTGCTATCTGACTATGGAGGACGCAGTTACGGTTGGAGAAATTCTGCTGTCGAAATTGAACGCAGATAAGCATTCCCCCCGCTTCAAGTGCGCGGAGCGCTAAGCGGTGGATGGGATGCTTATGTCCGCTTTACTCATTTTTTGAGATTATATTCTACAAAAGCTCTTCGCGCTGGTCATGGATCAGGAAGGTTTCCAATCCTCCCTTGATAAACTGATCGATGGTGTGCTGTATTTTCGTCCAGTCGCTGCAATGATTTTTGAGCATCATGCGGTTGATCGCAAGGCATCCGTTCATCTGAAAATAAAAGACAGCTTCCGCCTCTTCAAAGGTCAGGAGGCTGTTCTTCATCAGGTGCGTAACAAAATCCTCCTTGCCGAGATCCGCTAGTTTCTCCAGCATACGAGCGGATGTGACATCATCAAAGAACAGCACCTGATAATGGGATGAGGAACGGATTTTTTCACAGAACGGATAGGTGCAGGTCTGTTTATAAGGACAGAGGATATGATCCAGAACGCCGGACGTATCTGAAAGAAAATCCTCTAGAATGTCGTTCAGAACATCATCGATATCGTAATAATGAAGGTAGAAAGTTCCCCGGTTCATTTCTGCCTTTTTGCATATCTCTGTCACGGTAATTTTACTGTATGGCTTGGTTTTCAGTTCTTCCAGCAAAATCTCTTTAATGGCCTGGCGCGTGTATCTGGTGCGCCGGTCGGTTCTATGTGTTTTATCCATAAGGCTCTCCTGTAATTTATATACAATTTTCAGATTCTGTTCAGAAACCTATCAATGTGAAAATATTGACGATTGAATTATCGGATAGGTTTATTATAATGAGTTTGACGTTGAAAATCAACACTATGTTCAGAAAAAGGACATGATGTATAAAATGGAAAGCGGGGTAACAAAATGGGACATATCATAGCAGTTGCAGGAAAAGGCGGCGTAGGGAAAACAACATTGACAGGTCTGCTGATTCAGTATTTGTGTGAAAGTGGGAAAAAACCGGTGCTGGCAGTGGATGCGGATGCAAATGCGAACCTGAATGAGGTTCTTGGTGTGGGGATCGAATGCACACTGGGAGAACTGCGGGAGGAAATTGAAAGAGCCGGTGTGGACAGCCGCTATCAGATCCCTGCTGGAATGACGAAGCAGGCATATCTGGAAGCACGGTTGGCAGACGCCATTACAGAGGAAGACGATTATGATCTGATGGTAATGGGACGCACACAGGGGCAGGGTTGTTACTGCTTTGTAAACGGTCTGGTACAAACACAGATACAGAAGCTGCAGAGCCACTATCCATATGTGGTGGTAGATAATGAGGCCGGTATGGAGCATATCAGCCGGGGACTGATTCCGACAATGGAAATTGCGATCTTAGTCAGCGACTGTTCCAGAAGAGGTGTGCAGGCTGCAGGCAGAATTGCGGCATTGATGAAGGAACTGAATTTCAAACCGAAAACGGTGGGATTGATTGTGAACCGGGCTCCGGAAGGAAAGCTCGATGCAGGTACTATGGAAGAAGTTGAAAAACAGGGCTTAACACTTTTGGGCGTTGTGCCGCAGGATCAGGACGTGTATCAGTATGACTGTGATGGAAAACCGATCATCCGACTTCCGATGGATTCACCTGTACGCAGCGCGCTCCATGATATTGTGCAGAAGCTTGGCTTATAGGAGACAGAGAAGATGCGTTTAGAAAAACTGCAGGCTTATCTGCGGGATAAAGGACAAGAATACCGGTATACGGAAGAAGATGGCTGCGGAAGCATTGACTGGGAGCACAGAGGTCTTATGTATCATGTGTGGGAATTTCCCGAATCCTGTGCAGAGAGCAATGTGAGAATAGCTGGAAAAATGGAAGAGTACAAAGGTAATTATGAGGAACAGATCATAAGCATCATGGAAGGATGGGGGTAAACATATGAAGATTGCAGTGACAGGAAAAGGTGGCGTGGGGAAAACCTCTTTTGCTGCTACATTGGCAAGGGTGTTTGCGGAAACAGGAAGAAACGTGCTGGCGGCGGATGCAGATCCGGATGCGAATCTGGGATTGGCATTAGGGTTTCCGGAGGATATGGTAGATTCCATCGAGCCTATTTCTAAAATGCGAAAAATGATCGAGGAACGGACAGGGACGGACAAGGATAATACTTTTTATGTATTGAATCCTAAAGTGAATGATATTCCGGACAAATATGGAAAACTGTATCATGGAGTCAGGCTGCTTCTGCTTGGAACAGTAGATACGGCGGGAGGCGGCTGTGTCTGTCCGGAGAATACGATTTTAAAGCGGATTATCAGCAATCTGGTGCTTCAGCGGGACGACGTTGTGATTCTCGATATGGAAGCGGGACTGGAACACCTGGGGCGGGGAACAACATCTGGAATGGATCAGTTTATTGTAGTGATTGAGCCCGGCGCCAGAAGCATCCAGACATACCGGAATGTAAAACGCCTCGCATTGGAACTGGGCGTAAAACAGGTAAGGGTAGTGGCAAGTAAAATCCGGGACGAAAAGGATGAGCAGTTTATTTTGGAGAAAATTCCAGCGGAAGATTTTCTTGGGTTTATTCATTATCATCCCAGCATTATGGAGGCGGACCGTTTGGGAAAATCCCCGTATGACTGCAGCCCGGAGCTCGTAAAAGAAGTAAAAGATATTGTACAGAGAATGGGAGGAGAGAACTTATGATTGCTTTCGGATGTGAAGATAAAAACAGATCGCCAATCATCGAGGACAGGATTTGCCCAAAATGCGGCAGGGACATAGAAGTATTTTTGTTGGGAGGAAGAATCATGGAGGATGCGGTCTGTGAATGCGGTTATGTGATTGAGGCGCAGGAAGCGATATTGAAGGTAACAGATCGTAAGAAAGAAGGCTGAAAGTCAGGAGGATGAAAAATTGTCGTTTGATTATGCAAAAGACAATATGGAGAGAAGGCCGTATGAGTTTTATATAGAGGAATACCGGCAGGCTGATCCCATAGAGATCAGTAACCGACTGGGTATTGCATACGACGTTCAGAAATCGGAGTTTATCATATTTTTTATGGGTGTTAATTACCATGTTTCCTATCCGGATTTTCGGGTAAGCCATGAAGAAACGGAAATGTGTTTTTATCCGCTGAAAGAAGATATTTATGCGAAAATATTGGTTTTGCGGTATCTTTTGAACGCCAGCGTGTTTCCACACAACGGGGATTTTCGTGCGTATCGTGAACTTCCATCCGGAGAGCTGTATTATCGGCAGTTTCAGGGAAGATGCATTTTTCGATTGAACCGTAAATATGGGAACAGACTGGAAACAATGGAACGGATTATGGATACTCTTGGCGCTGCGCAGGTTCATATGGCTGATAAGGGGTATGAACTGGAGATATTTGAAAATTTTTATCTGAGATTCCTTTTTTGGGAGGGGGATGAAGAATTTCCAGCATCTTCACAGATTTTATTTTCCAGTAATTTTCCGGCAGCGTTTGACGCCTATGATCTGGCAGAGGTCGGAGAAATCTGTATTAATGCGTTTGATGAAATTGAAGGGAAATGAACCTTGTGCGCAGTACCATCCATGAACATCGGAAACGCTCACTCGAATTACTCAAACAAATTATGGAGGCAAATACGGATAAGAAAAAACCATTCTCAAGTGTATCGCAGCGCAGGCAGCGATTGCACAGAAGAATAAATAACAAAATATTGTCAGCAGGCAAAGTGAAATATCCTGTTAAAGGGCAAAAGGCCCAACCAATAGAATAATTGTCCAAGCATAAAAATTGACCTTGACAGACTGGTTCGTCCAGTCTCTCGAGGTCTTTTTTGTTTTCGAACAATGCTATACATTTTGTAGTTGGAAATATAGAAATTACAAGTTGATTACAATGCATTTTTAAAACTATGTTATACTTTTATGGGAGTTTTTTGTGGAGCAACATTTTTTCAATGTAAAATGAAAAGGTAGGCGTGAAGAAATGGCAAAACGTATTTTAGTAATAGAGGACGAAGCGGCGATCCGTGACCTGATTTGTATGAACCTGGAGGTTGCAGGGTATGAGACGGTAGTATTTGGAGATGGAATAGAGGTGAGTGAAGCGCTGAAGAAGGAGCATAAGTATGATTGTGCACTGTTGGATATCATGCTGCCTGGAAAGGATGGCTTTGCATTGCTGCCGGAGCTTTCCGGATATCAGATTCCGGTCATATTTCTGACAGCGAAAGGTGATATCCAGAGCAAGATCAAAGGGCTGACTGAAGGTGCGGAAGACTATCTTGTGAAGCCGTTTGAGATGCTGGAGCTGCTTGTGCGGCTGGAAAAAGTGATGGCGCGGCAAGGAAAACAGGAAGATTGTATCCGGATTCGTAATGTGGAAATTTATCCGGAAAAACGTGTGGTAAAAAAAGACGGTGAGAAAGTGTACTTGATGCCAATGGAATTTGACTGTTTGATGCTGTTTGTACGGAATAAAAATAAGGCGCTAACCCGCAAGCAGTTGCTCAATGCACTCTGGAATGTAGAGTTTGAAGGAGAGACGCGGACGGTCGATGCGCATGTAGGACGGATTCGCAAGAAGCTGGATTTTCAGGATGTCATCCAGACAATTCCGAGGATTGGATACCGACTGGAGGTGGAGGAATGAAGCTGTTCCGAAAAATTTATGTGCAGGCAGCGGTTGGAATGGTGCTGCTGTCAGTCTGGCTTCTGGGATGGCTTTTATATGAGACGCAAAAAGAAAGCCTACAGGATGTGATTCAGTACGAAGCGGCGCAGATGGATTTGCAAATGCAGCGCTTCCGGGACGCAGTTCAGACAAAGAAAATGACCGGAGAAAGCGACAGCAGGGTGAAGGAGAGTGTGCTAGCCTATCAATTTCGGAGCATATTCGGGTCAGATGGGGCACTGTTTCTGGATGGAGAGGAACAGTATAACCGGACACCGTATACCTATGATATAAAAAATTTAAGGAACATGCAAAGCCAGGAAGACTACTATTTCAACCTCAACGTTTCAAGCGTGCAGACTGTCCACGGGAAAAGGCTGATCCTCTTTTTCAGTGAAAAAAGTGAATTTATGCAGGCGGGAAAGAAGTGCGAGGTAGTTGTTTATAGAGATGTGACAGATATTTACGCGCGTACAAAACAGCTTCTTGAACAGGGAGCCATGGTGACAGTTCTGACATTGCTGTTGGCTGGGATTTTTTTATATGGAGGTCTTTACCGTAGCCTGCATCCGTTGCTGGAATTGAACAAGACGACAGAGGAGATCGCAGGCGGTGCGTATCACAGCCGTGTACATCTGCGCAGGCGTGGTGCGAGAACGGATGAGATTGATGAACTTGCGGCGAACTTTGACCGGATGGCTGAGAAGGTGGAGGAGCATTTACAGTCGCTGAGGGAGACGAATGAAAAACAGCGGCGACTGCTTGGCAGTTTGTCACACGAGATGAAAACTCCGCTGACAGCGATTATTGGGTATTCTGAGACATTAATGACCGTGAAGCTGGCGGAGAAAAACAAAATCCAGGCATTGACTTACATTCACAGTGAGGGAAAGAGGCTGGCTCGTCTGTCAGAAAAAATGCTGGAGCTGACCGGGCTGTATGAGAGTGCGGAGCATACGCTGGAATTACAGGAAATAGAACTGCGTTCTTTTCTGAAGAAACTGAAGGATCTGACCGACTTTCGGTGTCAGAAGGCCGGAGTGCGGATGGAAATTTCCTGCAAGCCGGGGACAACACAGCGGATAGATCCGGATCTGATGATGAGCCTTTTGATGAATCTGGTTGATAACGCCTGCAAAGCATCGATAGCTGGCGGTATGATCCGGGTGACAGCGGATGACAGGAGGATTTCGGTGCGGGATGATGGGAAGGGAATTCCGCCTGGGGAGATTGCGCATGTAACAGAAGCGTTTTATATGGTAGATAAATCCAGGGCAAAGGCGGCGGGCAGCGTGGGACTCGGGCTGGCGCTCTGTGCGCAGATTGCATCCATGCACGGGGCAGTTCTTCAGATTGAGAGTGAGGAAGGGAAAGGAACGCAAATTTCTGTTGTGTTTTAACCGAATTAAGCAAGTCCCCTGCTTCAATTACACAGAGCAATAAGCGGTGGGAAAGTCATAATGAAGCGGGTGCATACATCCGCTTTGTTACGAATTAGGAAATTTCAGATACAGGAGTGATAAATTTTGAAGTTTCAGATTAAACATGAGATGAAAGGGCGGATCCGTGTACATTTTATGCAGAAGCGCATGACTTATACACAGGCGGATTTGCTTCAATATTATTTAGAGTCACTGGATGGCGTGACTGCAGTGAAGGTGTATGACCGCACAGCAGATGCCGCAATTCAGTATCAGGGGGCGCGCACAGACCTCTTGAAGGCACTGCAGCGTTTTCATTATGAAGCTGTGCAGGCACCGAGTGCGGTGCTGACAAATTCCGGACGGGAATTGAACAGCAGGTATCAGGAGAAGCTGGTCAATAAGGTTCTGTTTCATTACGGAAGAGGACTGATCCTTCCGGCTCCGGTCAATGCATGCTATACGGCACTGATGTCTGTAAAATATATCTGGAAAGGCATTCAGACACTCTGGCATCGGAAAATTGAGGTGCCTGTGCTCGATGCAACTGCAATCGGCGTCTCTGTCGCACGCGGTGATATGGGAACGGCTGGCTCCATTATGTTCCTGCTCGGTATCGGTGAACTGCTGGAGGAGTGGACGCATAAGAAGTCGGTAGGTGATCTGGCCAGAACAATGTCCTTAAATGTCGGAAGTGTCTGGGTAAAGAAGGACGGCCAGGAGCTGCTCGTGTCGTGCGATCAGGTACAGGCCGGTGATGAGGTTGTCGTACATATGGGTACGGTGATCCCGTTTGACGGTACCGTCACAGCAGGCGAGGCAATGGTTAATCAGGCATCTCTGACCGGAGAATCAGTTCCGGTACGCAAGGGAGAAGGAAGCACCGCTTATGCGGGTACGGCTGTCGAAGAAGGTGAAATCACCGTCCTTGTGAAGTCTGTCGGTGGCTCCAGCCGCTATGAGAAGATCGTAAAAATGATTGAGGAATCTGAGAAGCTGAAGTCCGGCCTTGAGAGCAAGGCCGAGCATCTGGCAGACCGCCTCGTTCCATACACCCTTGCAGGTACGGGACTGACTTACCTGATTACGCGAAACACGACGAAAGCGCTGGCGGTGCTCATGGTCGATTTCTCCTGTGCCCTGAAGCTGGCGATGCCAATTTCGGTGCTCTCTGCGATCCGTGAGGCGAACACACATAAGATGACCGTTAAAGGCGGAAAATATCTGGAGTCTGTCGCTGATGCAAAGACGATCGTATTTGATAAGACCGGCACACTGACGGAGGCGAAGCCGACGGTTGCAGACGTCGTATCATTTAATGGAATGAGCCCGGATGAACTGCTCCGCATTGCAGCCTGCCTGGAGGAGCATTTCCCGCACTCAATGGCGAAGGCCGTCGTCAATGCGGCAAAAGAGCGTCATCTGGATCACGAGGAAATGCATTCCAAGGTGCAGTATATCGTCGCACATGGCATTTCCACGACGATCAATGGAAAAAAGGCGATTATTGGAAGCCATCATTTCGTATTTGAGGATGAACAGTGCACGATCCCGACAGGTATGGAGGAGCGGTTTGCAGCCTTACCGGAGGAATATTCCCACCTGTATCTCGCATTGGAAGGACAGCTGGCTGCGGTCATCTGCATCGAGGATCCGCTGAGGACAGAAGCGGCAGAGGTCGTAAAGCAGCTGAAGGAATGCGGTTTTGAGAAAATCGTCATGATGACCGGTGACAGTGACCGAACCGCAAAGGCGATCGCACGCAAGGTCGGTGTCGATGAATATTATTCCGAGGTACTTCCGGAGGATAAGGCGAACTTTGTCGAGCAGGAAAAGCAGAAAGGCCGCAAGGTCATCATGATCGGTGACGGCATCAACGATTCTCCGGCGCTTTCTGCTGCGGATGTCGGCATTGCCATCAGCGACGGTGCAGAGATTGCACGCGAGATCGCAGATATCACGATCGGTGCAGATGACCTTCAGGAGATTGTGGCGCTGCGGATGCTGAGTGCGGCACTGATGAAG
>OLSO01001439.1_pt1 | contig 18311 bp, 17 predicted proteins | sample 1672441 | NCBI WGS metagenome assembly OLSO01 (sample SAMEA3136686, study PRJEB25190) | human gut metagenome | biome: human gut; feature: human-associated habitat; material: faeces | place: Austria | collected 2013 | reverse complement strand
ATTAAAATCTGTTCCAGATAATTATATAAAAGATACAATTATTGTAGGCGGAATTTTAAAAATATTCGGAACAGGATTTACAACTGCAATTAAAATGATGGTTGTGCCACTTGTATTTGTATCATTAGTATGTGGGACATCATCTATGGGAGATATAAAAAAATTAGGTAGAATAGGTACAAAGACAATGGCATTTTACTTATCTACAACAGCAGTAGCAATAATAATAGCTTTATTTTTAGGGAGTGTATTAAAACCAGGCGCAGGGCTTGATATGAGCCATATGGTAAGTGGCGAAGTATCAATTGGTGAATCTAAATCACTAGTAGATATAATATTAGGGATAGTTCCATCGAATCCAATAAAAGCATTTGCAGATGGAGAAATGTTACAGATAATATTCTTTGCAATGATTACAGGGATAGCAATGAGTATTGTTGGAAAAAAAGCTGAACCTGTTAGAGTGATATTTGAAAGTTTAAACGAAATATGCATGAAAATGGTAGGAATAATAATGTTATTTGCTCCATACGGTGTATTTGCTTTAGTTTGTGATACATTCTCATCAGTAGGACAAGATGCAATCCTTGTACTTATTAAATATATAGCAGTAGTTTTATTAGGTATGGGAATACATATAACTTGTGTATATGGAGGAATGTTTAAATTATTTACAAAAGAAAAAATAATGCCATTTTTAAAGAAATTTACATCAGTAGCAGCTATAACATTCTCAACAGCATCAAGTAATGCATCAGTACCAGCAAGTATGGAAATACTTGAAGAATTAGGGGTAGGAAAAACTACTAGATCATTTACTATACCAATGGGAGCAACTATAAATATGGACGGAACTGCTATAATGCAAGGTGTTGCAGCATTATTTATAGCTCAAATATACGGAATTGACTTAAGTATAAATCAAATGATTACAATAATTTTAACAGCGACTTTAGCATCAATCGGAACAGCAGGTGTTCCAGGTGTCGGAATGATAATGTTATCTATGGTATTAACATCTGTAAATCTTCCACTTGAAGGAATAGGGCTTATAATGGGTGTTGAAAGAATAATAGACATGTTTAGAACTACTGTAAATGTAATGGGTGACAATATCTGTACACTTATAATTGCAAATAGTGAAAATGACTTTGATAAAGATATGTTCTATGGAGAAAAAGAAGAACAATTAGCTTAATTTAAAGATACAAAAGGGATATAAAGCAAGTAAGATTTGCATTATATCCCTTTTATATTTAAATAGAAAATGATATTTATATGCTAAAAACAACTTATATTTTAAAAGTATAAACTATAAAAAATTATAATGTTGATTCTCTTTTTACAATAGTAGGGTCTATGACTACGTGTTTATTAACTCTTAGACAGCCTTTTTTATTTTTACGATTTATTTTTATTCCCTCTGTTAATATAGATAAAGTATTTTGGGTAATTTTATTAACATCTTGTTTAATTGAAGTTAATGGTATAAATGACTCTATTGCAGCTGGAGAATCATCAAAGCCAATTACCTCATAATCATCAGGAATAGATTTATTGTTTTTTACAAGTATTTTGATAAAATAATTGGCTAAAGTATCATTACTTAAAAATACCCCAATTTTTTTGCCGTTATATTTAGCTTCTATTTTTTTAAAAATATTAAATAATTTACTTGTAGTATCGCTTATATCGTTATTGAAAGCTTCATAAAACACCATATGTTCAATATTTTTATCTAAACAGATATTTTCAAAGGCCTTAATTCTATCGATTGATGGAATTTCCTCTGATATAGGACTATTTATATGTATTAACACATCACAATTATTTTCAATAAGGGTGTTTGTAGCTAAAGATGCACCCAAGTAGTTATTTGTATCGACGCTTGAAATATATTTAGATTCCCTTTCGATTCCCACAATAGGTATATTATAATCTTTTAATTGTATAGAAGGGATACAGGAACTAATCATAATTAAGCCTTCAATTTGATATGCTAATAACTCATCTATATACTCTTTTTCTTCATCGATATTTCCATTACTAGTAAAAACTAAAAATTTATAACCATATCTAGAATAAGTGTTTAATATAGAATTTAGTAAATATGAATAAAAGTGTAATTCTAGTTTTGGTGCAATTATTCCTATAAATTCTGTTTTCCCATTAGAGAATATTTTAGCAACCTTATTTTTTTTATAATTCAATTCTTTTAGGGCATTTTCTATTAATAGACTTGTCTCTTTAGTAAGGTTTTCTGGAGAATTAAAATATCTAGAAATTGTAGCAGTAGATAAGTTTGTATACTTAGCTATATCGCTATATGTAATATTTTTTTTCAAAATAACACCTCTTTATAATAAATAATTAATATTAAGTTTATCAAATAAATAAGTGTTTATCAATATTATAGGAAATAAAGAAAAAACAATTGGAAATAGAAAAAATTATAGTTGACCAAATTGGAAAAAATATGATATTATGAAAATGTAATCGATTACATAACAAAATTAAGGGGGAATTAATTTAAATGACAAAAAAAATTGGGAGTATTCTATTAATTTTCATATTGATAATAAGTTTGGTTGGATGTGAAAAGAAAATAGAAACGGGAAGTATTAGTGGCTTTGACAAAAATGAGGAGTACATTTCTATGTGGGTACATACAATAGAAAATACTCCAGAAGGGGAAGCATACAAAAAAAGTGTAGAACTTTTTAATAAAAAATATGATGGAAAATATTTTTTAGACATAGAGTTTATTCCACGTAATGAAAACGGAGGGGGATACTCAGATAAAATTAATGCTGGTGTTATGTCAGGAGACTTACCTGATATTATAACAGTTGATGGACCAAATGTTTCAGCATATGTAGCTAATAATATAATACAGCCTCTAGAAGGTGTATCAGAAAAAGACAAATCTGTATATTTAGATTCTATAATAGAACAAGGAACAGTTAATAATAAGCTTTACGCGCTAGGTGCTATGGAATCAAGCGTTGGATTATATTATAACAAAGATATAATAGAAAAGGCTGGTATTGAAATTCCTAGTATGGATGATCCATGGACTTGGGATGAATTTTATGAAGTATGCGAAAAAATAAAAAATGTCATTCCGGAAAACGATTATCCGATTGATATGACATTCCCTTCAGGAGAAACAACAATTTACTACTATGCACCTTTTATATGGTCTAATGGGGGAAATTTTGTGAGTGAAGATGGATTAACGGTTGATGGATATTTTAATTCAGAAAAGACTTATGAAACAGTGGATTATTTCAAAAAATTACTAGACAATAAGATGTTTTCAAAAACTAAGATAGAGAATTTATTTGAACTTGAAAGAGCAGCATTTAAATTTGATGGTGCTTGGCTAGTTAATAATATGAAAACTAGTTATCCAGATTTTAATCTAGGCATTGCACCTTATCCTGTAGGAAATGATTGGAACCAAGAAAAATATACACCAACAGGTTCATGGACATATGCAGTAAGTACTAATTGTACTAATGTAAGTGCAGCTACAGAAGCTGTTAAATGGTTAAGTGGTGTTGAAAGTGGTGTCATTCTAAGTGAATTAACTGGAAATATGCCTTCTACATATGAGGCATATGATAAATTACCTCAATTTAAAGATGGATTATATGCATTTTTAAAAGAACAATTAATAACTTATGGTCATCCAAGACCTAAAACACCAGTTTATCCTCAAGTGAGCGAGCAATATCAAAGATCACTAGAAGATATAGTTTTAAATAATAAAGATAAAAAAGATACAATCGAATACTCTGTGGAAAGGATAGACGCAAAATTAAAGCGTTATAGATAGATGAAATGGCTAAAAATAATACAGTAGAAAAAAGAAACTCTATTCTTGGTATGTCATTCTTTGGACCAGCGTTAGTACTTATGGCACTATTTCTATTCATACCAATGATTTTAACACTTGTGTTTAGTTTTACGGATTTCTTTGCATTAAATCCAAGCTTGACAAGCTTTGTTGGATTAGACAATTATGTAGCATTATTTAGAGATAGATTATTTGTTCAAGCTTTTGGAAATACAATTTTATTTGTAATTATAATAGTTCCTTTTCAAATGGGACTTGCTTTTGGACTTGCATTGTTTATAGATAAAATATCATATTGTAAAACTTATTTTAAAATATCATTTTTTATCCCAGTAGTAATGTCGCTAGCTGTAGTTTCTACTTTATGGATGCAAATATACAATGCAGAAGGTATTTTAAATACTCTTTTAGGATGGATAGGAATAGATCCACAACCATTCATATATAGTGCAAAACAAGCACTTCCTTCAATTGCATTTATGAGTATATGGCAAGGGGCAGGATATCAAATGCTAATTTTCTTAGGAGGATTACAAGCGATATCACCTAGTTTATATGAAGCAGCGGAAATAGACAATGCATCTGCATGGGCTAAATTTAGATACATAACTTTACCATCATTAAAACCAATTTTGATATTTGTATTTATAACAATAACAATTGGTGCATTTAAAATGGTTGTTCAACCTATGGTTATGACAGGTGGTGGACCTTCATATTCTACATACACATTAGTATATGACATATACCAAACTGGTACAGTAAACTGGGAAATAGGAACTGCATCTGCTATGTCTATAGTATTTGCAATATTTGTAATAATTCTAACAATAATACAAAATAAAATAACAAAGGACAAGGAGGAATAGGATATGAAGAGTCAGAAACGTAAAATTATTGAAATAATTGTATGTGTAATTATGATAGGAGTTTCATTATTATTCTTATTCCCTATAATATGGATGATAGCAAATTCATTTAAAGGAGATGCTCAAATCATAAAAGATATGAATACATTTGGAGCATTTATACCACCTACTTTAGATGGAAATTTCTTTAGTAACTATATAACTATAATTCAAAATTCTGATTTAATGAAGTATATGTGTAATACAGTTTTTTATGCAGCTATACTTATCGTGTTAAGTGTTTTAGTAAATGGTTTAGCAGGATATGCACTTGCTAAAATTAAATTCCCATTTAGAGAAGGTTGGGTATTAGTAATAACTTTACTTATGATAGTACCAGCTGAAACTATAATAACAATTAACTACATGATGATTGCAAAGGCTGGTTTATTAAATAATATAATAGGATATATTTTACCATTGATAGTCAATCCATTTAATATATTCTTATTTAGACAAGTATTTGTACAACTACCTGATGAGCTTAGAGAAGCTGCTGAAATGGATCACTGCGGAACTTTAAAATATTTTTTAAAAATAGTACTTCCAATGTCAAAATCAGTTGTGGCTACAGTTAGTGTATTTACTTTTTTAAATGTATGGAACGACTTTATATGGCCATCTTTAATATTTACATCTAATGATTTATTAACAGTGCAAATAGGGTTAAATTCTATAACAGCTAACGATAATACAACTACAGGACAAGTATTAGCTACAATTTCATTAATAACAATACCAGTAATAATTATTTATTCATTATTCTCTAAACAAATTGTTGAGGGAGTTACTACAACAGGAACTAAGGAGGGCTAAGATATGAGATTTGTATCTTTAAAAAATGTAAATAAACAATATAAAGGAAATAATAAAAAATCAGTTACAGATTTTAATTTAGATATAGAAAAAGGAGAATTTATAGCATTTGTAGGTCCATCTGGATGCGGTAAATCTACTACACTTAGAATGATAGCGGGATTTGAAGAAGTTACAGAAGGAAAAATAGAAATAGACAACAAAGTTGTAAATGACTTATTACCAAGAGATAGAGGAATAGCTATGGTTTTTCAAAATTATGCTTTATATCCTCATATGACAGTAGAAAAAAATATAGCTTTTGGACTTAAAAATATAAAAACTCCACAAGAAGAAATCAATAAAAAAGTAGATTGGGCAATAGATGTTTTAGGGCTTGAGGAATATAGAAAGAGAAAACCTAAAAATCTATCAGGAGGACAACGCCAAAGAGTTGCACTTGGAAGAGCTATAGTCCGTAATCAAAAAGTATTTTTAATGGATGAACCATTATCAAATTTAGATGCAAAATTACGTGTAAGTATGAGAAATGAAATAACAAAATTACATAGAGAATTAGGAGCAACTACTATTTATGTAACTCATGATCAAGTAGAAGCTATGACTATGGCAGATAGGATAGTAGTAATGAAAGATGGAGTTATTCAACAAATAGGTTCACCAATTAAGCTTTATGATGAACCTGTAAATAAATTTGTTGCTGGATTTATTGGATCTCCACAGATGAATTTTATAGAAGTAAATGTAAAAGATGATGTAGTAGAATTTAATGATGGAAATAAAATACATATAACTAAAGGAATTAGAGATAGATTACAAAAATCAGGAAAAATGATTTTAGGTATTAGAGGAGAAGATATTAAATTTGATTCTTTAAATATGGAACTTAGAAAAGATGATATATTAAAAGCTACAGTAAGCAATGTTGAAGTTATGGGAAATGAAAATAATATATACTTCACATTAGGAGGGGAAACAATAATAGCAAGAGCATCTAAATATGATTTAAAAAGTATAGGAGAAGAAATTGAATTTGTAATAGACTCAAATAGATTACACTTTTTCGATATAGAAACTGAAGAAAGTATACTTAACTATTTAAATGAAAGTGAGACAGCAATATAATGAAAAATAAATCAATAAATAAACCAAAGTTACATCTAACAGGAAAAAGAAATTGGATTAATGATCCGAATGGATTGATATACTATAAAGGAAAGTATCATATGTTTTATCAACATTTTCCTTATGCACCTCAATGGGGAACTATGCACTGGGGACATGCTATAAGTGATGATATGGTAAATTGGACTTATGAACCAATAGCGCTATTTCCAACAAAATTATATGATAGAAATGGGTGCTTTTCAGGTAGTGCAATAGAGGTAAATGGAGATTTATATTTATATTATACTTCTGTTAAATATCTAGATACACCTGAAGATAATATAACAGTACCAAAAGATGATTTATTTGAAGCATCACAAGCTATGATTATATCTAAAGATGGATTTAATTTTGATAATTTCAATGATAAATCTTTGATAATACCTGCTATTGAAGATAAAGATTTAGGTCATTACACACATACTAGGGATCCTAAAGTATGGGAATATAAAGATAATTACTATATAATTCTTGGAACTAAGGTAAAAAAAGACGATAATGAAAAATATACAGGAAAGTTATTATATTATAAAAGTAAAGATGCGAAGAAATGGGAATATATAAATTCATTTGAATTACATGGATTAGGAGATATGTGGGAGTGCCCTGATATATTTTCTGTAGATGGAAAATATGTATTAACACTTTCGCCAGAAAATTATTATACTGGTGGAATAAATCCAACTAATAATGCAGTATTTGGAATTGTAGATTTTGAAGAAGAAACTTGTAATACAAAATTTAAAAAGGATGACTTTAGAGTAGTAGATTTAGGATTAGATTACTATGCTCCACAGTCATTTATAGATAAAGAAGGTAGACGAGTTCAAATTGGTTGGATAAGAATGAATAAACCTTTTGAAAATCATACATGGTTAGGTATGATGAGTTTACCAAGAGTTGTAGAAGTTAAAAATGGACAAATTATTACTAATGTTCATCCAAATATATCATCTTTATTTACAAAAGAAGTAGATATAGACCATGTAGATTTAAAAAATAGTATATGTATAAAAGCTACTTTAAAAAATAATTCAAAAATAAATATCGGAGGATATGAAATATCATTTGAAAATAATACTATAACTGGTGATAGAACTAAAGTTTGTAATCAAGAAAATGTAGCTTTAAAATCATCAACTAAAGTATTAGAAGATAATTGCTATATAGAAGTATATATTGACTATGGAGTAGTAGAAGTTTATATAAATAATGGACAATATGTAATGAGCCATATTGTAAACCCATTAGAAAGTAAATTAGAAGCAAGTAATTTAAGTGATTTTAAAGTATATACTATTAACTAGTAAGGAAAGGAACTTATAAATATGAAATACGATGTAGTAGCTCTCGGGGAATTATTAATTGATTTTACCATTGATGGTAAAAGTAATCAGGGCAATAATACTTATGAAGCTAATCCAGGAGGTGCTCCTTGCAATGTATTAGCTATGCTAAATAAGATGAATAAAAAAACTGCTTTTATAGGAAAAGTAGGAAACGATGCTTTTGGCCAAATATTAAAAAAGACAATCGATGATGTAGGTATAGATTCTAAGGGTTTAATGTTTGATGAACATGTTAATACTACATTAGCTTTTGTAAATATTGATGAAAATGGAGAAAGAAGCTTTTCATTTTATAGAAATCCTGGAGCAGATATGATGCTAACAGAAGAAGAAGTAGATTTTGAAATTATAAAAAACGCAAAAATATTCCATTTTGGAACATTATCAATGACACATGAAAAAGTCAGAATGGCTACAAAAAGGGCAATAGATGAAGCAAAAAAACGAAATATATTAATATCTTTTGATCCTAATTTAAGACCATTATTATGGGAAGATTTAAATTTAGCAAGAGAACAAATCGACTTTGGATGTTCTGTATGCGATATTTTAAAAATAGAAGATGAAGAAGCTAAGTTTTTAACTAATTGTGATAATATAGAAGAAGCTGTGGAAATATTAAAAAATAAATACAACATAAAGATTATTTTATTAACTGCCGGAAGTAAAGGAAGTACAGCATATTATAAGGATTTAGTTGTAAAACAAGAAGCTTATTTACAATCAAATACTATAGATACAACTGGAGCAGGGGATACTTTTTGTGGAAGTTGTTTAGGTTATATAATAGAAAATGATATAGATAATTTAAATGAAGAAAAAATAAAAGATATGATTTCTTTTGCTAGTGCAGCAGCATCTATAGTAACTACAAAAAAAGGTGCAATTTGTTCTATGCCAGAAATTGAAGAAGTAGAAAAATTGAGAAAAAAATATGAGTAATTTATATAATTGTTTGTAAAGTTGAAATAGGAAATAATGTCATGTTTGGACCAAGAGTATCTGTATTTACAGCAGGTCATCCAATAGATGCAGATGTAAGAATTACAGGTCTTGAATTTGGAAAAGAAATAAAAATTGGAAATAATGTATGGATAGGTGGAAATACTGTTATAACCCCAGGAGTCAAAATAGGGGACAATGTAATTATAGGTGCTGCATCAGTAGTTACAAAGGATATAGAAGACAATGTAATAGCTGTAGGTAATCCTTGCAAGATTTTAAGGAAAATAACAGAGAAGGATAAGATATATTGGAATAAAAAGAAAGAAGAGTACTTTCAAGATTAAAAAGATATAATTAGAAAATATAGATTTATTTGTTAAATTGAAAATATCTGAAACCAACTTAATATGGTTTTGGATATTTTCTTTTTTAGGTTATATTATTATTTTGATATAATAGATAAAATAGAATAAAAGATTAAAAAAGTTTTAATTTATGGAAAGGGTGAGTTTATGAAAATAGGAATTTCAGCATTAAAATTTAATTTAGAAGATGCGTTAAATATATGTAAAAAAAATAAAAAAATAAGCCATATCGAGATGGGAATTGACAACTTAGAAGATGTAGAATCTTTAAAAAAATATAAAGACGAGATAAATAAATTGAATTTAAGTATATCAATTCACCTTCCGATGGAATTAAATACTTGTGAAGATATAAAATTTATAAGAAATTCATGGGTAGATTTTATATGCGAGATGGATAAAATTTTGAGTTTAGACTTTGATATAAAATACTACAATGCTCATTTAGGATATATAATGACAAGTAGATTAGAAAAAAATAGACAAAAATATTTAGACAATACAGTTGAATTTTTAAATGAACAAAAATTAAATCAAAAGTTAAATGACAAGTTTTTTACTGTAGAAAATACATACTCTAAAAAAGGTGATTTTTCAAATGTAGGAAATAATAAAGATGATTTTAATTATATTTTTAATAAAATTGAAAATAACAACGTTTATTTTTGTTATGATACAGGACATGATTTAATAAATCCTAGCAATTATGACAAATTAAATTATAAAACAAAAGTAATTCACTTTAGCGACAATAATGGTTTAGAAGATTTACATCTGGGATATAAAAAAGGTATTTTAGGTTCTGAGGTATTTGAAAAAATAAAAAAAGTAGATCCTGAGTATTTAATTTTAGAGATGAATTTTGATGATATAGAAGATACATTAAAATATTTTTAAATAAAATTATAATACAAAAACATATTTCTACAGAAAGTAGTATTTTTTCTATATCTAAAAAATAATTTAAATTTATTATATCTTAATGCAATAGAATTAAAATGTGCTATAATCTAACTACGTAGTTAAATTTACATCATATAAATATATCCCATTTTGTACGCAATATAATAGTTTTATAGGAAAAATTTAAAAAAGGGAGAAAGAACATGATTCTAATGATAGATAACTATGATTCTTTCGTCTATAACTTAGTTCACTACTTTGAAGAACTAGACGAAGAGATAATAGTAAAAAGAAATGATGAAATTACGATAGACGATATAAAAATATTAAACCCTGAAATTATCGTATTATCACCGGGACCATGTAGTCCAAATGAAGCTGGAATTTGTATAGAGACAGTAAAATATTTTAAAGGCATTATACCTATACTTGGTATATGTTTAGGGCATCAAACTATAGGACAAGTATTTGGAGCTAAAATAGTAAAAGCTATTGAACCAGTTCATGGAAAAGTACACAGTATAACTCATGATAATAAAGGAGTTTTTACAAACTTAAAAAATCCTCTAAATGTCACAAGATACCATTCTTTAGTAGTTGAAAGAGAGACTCTTCCAGATAAGTTAGAGATATCTGCAGAAACTAAAGAAGGAGAGATAATGGGTCTTAGACATAAAGATTATATGATAGAAGGTGTTCAATTCCATCCAGAGGCAGTTCTTACTGAATATGGACATGAACTTTTACAAAACTTTATTACTTTAGCTAGAGAAAAATCATCTAACTTAAAAGAAAGGGAAAAACAAGATGCTTAGAGAGATTGATACTAGATTAAATGCATTTGAAATTTATACAATATTCAAAGACGAAGACGACAGCTTTATTTTAGACAGCGCTATGGACCCTAAAAAACTAGGGAGGTACTCTTTTATAAGTAGTAATCCTTTTAAAAAAATAAAAACAAAAGATTCTCAAACTAACCCTCTTGATTTATTACAAGAGGAACTTAAATATCACCAGGGCGAAAATGACACACATTTGCCATTTGTAGGTGGGGCTGTAGGATACTTATCTTATGATTTAGGCAATTATATGGAAAAACTTCCACAAATCGCAAAAGATGATATGGGAGTATATGATTTATACTTTGGTTTTTACAATTGGGTAGTTGTAGTAGACCATCTAGAAGATAAAACTTACATTGCCACTCCGAATTTAGACAGAAAAAAAGAAGAATCTTTAATTGATGAAATTGAAAGTAGAATAAAATATTCAGAGCAAAAAGGAATAGACCATATTTGTTATGAATCTAAAAACATTAAACCTATAAAACTAACTTCAAATTTCACGAAACAAGAATTTGAAAACGCCGTACAAAAAGTAAGAGATTATATAAGAAGCGGAGATATATATCAAGCAAATTTAACTCAACGTTTTAGTGGTCAAACCACTTTATCTAGTTATGAATTATATAGAGATTTAAGAAGATTTTCTCCAGCACCTTTTGGAGCATTTTTAAACTTCGACAAATTCCATATATTATCTAACTCACCAGAGAGATTTATAAAATGCATAGATAGAAAATTAGAGACTAGACCTATAAAAGGTACTAGACCTAGAGGAAAAGATGAAGCTGAGGATTTAAAATTAAGAGAAGAATTAGTAAATAGCGAAAAAGACAGAGCAGAATTGCTTATGATAGTCGACCTTGAGAGAAATGATTTATCTAGAGTATCTAAAGTAGGCAGTGTAAAAGTTCCAGAGCTATTTGTAATTGAACCTTATGCAAATGTAAATCACTTAGTATCAACAGTTGTAGGAACTTTAAAAGATGACTACAGCGTTGTAGATGTGATAAAGGCGACTTTCCCTGGAGGATCTATAACAGGTGCACCTAAAATAAGATCTATGGAGATTATTGAGGAATTAGAGCCGACAAAGAGAAATGTATACACAGGTTCTATAGGATATATAGGATTTGATGGAAATATGGATTTAAACATAGCTATAAGAACAATAGTAAAACAAGATGAAAATGTATACTTCCAAGTTGGTGGAGGTATGACATGGGGGTCTAATCCTAGTGACGAATATCAAGAAACACTAGATAAGGCAGCATCTATAATGAAAGCTCTTAGAGGTTATTATGAAGAATAATGTTTCTTTTAATTCAGAACTTGCAAAATTCGGTATAGGTTTATTTGAAACTATAAAAGTTACAAATTATCCACTGGATTTAGATTTGCATATAAATAGGCTATATAATTCAGCCAAAGAATTAAACTTGAATATAAATAAAGAAAAAGAGTTTTATAAAAAAACTATATTAGAATATATAAAAGAAAATAATGTAGAAAATAAAGCGCTAAGGCTTACTGTATTTGATGAAGGGTATAATATAAGTTTAAGAGATATAACTTATAATGAAGATACATATAAAAAAGGCTTTAGCCTGTGTATATCGCCGATTAAAAGAGGAAACAGCATAATATATAGACACAAGACAACTAACTATTATGAAAGTATATACTCTAAGCACTATGCAACTGATAGAGGATTTGATGACGCTATTTTTTTAGATAGTTTTTCAAATATACTAGAGTGTTCAATGAGCAATATATTCTTCATAAAACAAAACACTATATATACGCCGAAAAAAACATCACCACTTTTAAACGGTATAATGAAGCTAAATATAGAGACAATTTGTAAAAAATTAAATATAAATTTAGTAGAATGTGATATAAACATTTCATCAATAGATGAATTTGAAAGTGTATTTGTAACTAATAGTTTAATGGGCATAATGCCGGTTACAAATATAGAAAAAAACAACTATAATAAAGAAAATAAACTAATAAAAATATTAAAAGAAAATCTATAAATAAGGAAGTGAACCTATGTCAAAGCTAAGTGAGATATTTAAACAAGAAATAGATTTGATAAAAAAAGACGAAAATACTTTAGGTATTGTACTTGTAGGTTCTAGCAAAGATTTAGATTTTGAAAAAGGTACAGAAATAAACGATATAGATCTTTTTATATTTACAAAAGAACAACAAAAAGACCAAATCAGAATAAATAAAGTAATATCATCTATAGAATTTGATTTAAATTATATTTCTAAACAGGGATGTAATAACTTTATAAATAAAAAAGAGTACTTCTTCTTAAAGATAAACGACGGAAAGATAATATACGACACTTGTGATTATGCAAAAGATATACTTAAAAAGTGCAAAGAGGCATATGAAAAAGGTCCAGAAAAATTATCACAAGAAGAAAAAACAAATAAAATGATTGAAATAAATTCAGAAATACAAAAACTAAAATCTAAAGATGGATTTGAAGATTTTGAATACAATTTTTTTGTAAATATAGCACTTAGAGATTTAATTATAATGTATTATATTAAAAATGATAAATGGGTACCTAAGGACAAAAAATTAATAAAAAGCATAAAAAAAGACGATAAAAATATATATAACATACTAAAAAACGAGTCTTTTGATAAGTACGAGATGCTATTAAACATATATAAATATATACAAAAGTGTCCTTAGAATTTTTGGAGGTATAACATGGCAGTAGATCAAGCTAAAATAAGAAAAGCAGTTAGAGATATATTAGAGGCAATAGGAGAAGATCCAGATAGAGAGGGATTAGTAGGGACTCCTGACAGAGTTGCTAGAATGTATGATGAAATATTCTGTGGATTACATCAAGATCCAAGAGAGCATCTAAAAGTATTATTTGCAGATGAAAAACATGAAGAAATGGTTGTAGTAAAAGATATACCATTCTATTCAAGTTGTGAACATCACTTAGTACCATTCTTCGGAAAAGCTCACGTGGTTTATATACCAAAAGACGGAAGATTAACTGGTTTATCTAAATTAGCTAGAGTTATAGAGACAATAGCAAAAAGACCACAATTACAAGAAAGAATAACTAAAGATACAGCAAACATAATAATGGAAGAATTAAGACCTTATGGAGTTATGGTAGTTGTAGAAGCTGAGCATATGTGTATGACTATGCGTGGAGTTAAAAAACCAGGTTCAAAAACTGTAACTTCTGCTGTTAGAGGTGTATTTGAAAATGATGCACTAGCTAGAAGTGAAGCTATGGCTTTAATAAACTTATAAGATAATACTACATTTTTAAAAGTTATATTCACTATTTTTTAGTGGGTATAACTTTTAATACAGTTTAGATAAAATTATATATAGAAATTTTAAATTATATAATACTATTTAACTTGAAAAATACTACAATTAAATAAATAGAAATTTTTAAGAGGAGAAAAAAATGTTAGATTACGGGAAAAAAACATATATAATGGGAATATTAAATGTAACACCAGACAGTTTTTCTGATGGTGGAGATTTTACAAACGTAGACATAGCTGTAAATCACGCAAAAGAAATGATTAATTTAGGTGCAGATATGATAGATTTAGGCGGAGAATCTACAAGACCGGGTCACAAATTTGTATCAGCAGAAGAAGAAATATCTAGAATAGTTCCAGTTATAAAGAGGCTAAAAGAAGAGATAGACGTTCCAATATCAATAGACACTTATAAAAGTGAAGTTGCAGAAGAAGCTTTAAAACTAGGTGTAGACATGGTAAACGACGTTTGGGGCTTAACTTACGATGGTAAAATGGCAGACGTAGTTGCAAAATACGACGGTGAAGTTTGTATAATGCACAATCAAGAAGGAACAACATACGACAAAGACATAATAGAATCAATAAAAGAGTTTTTACAAAAAAGTATAGACATGGCGCTTGAAGCAGGTGTCAAAAAAGAAAAAATAGTACTAGATCCAGGTATAGGATTTGGTAAAACTTATGAACAAAATATAGAAGTTTTAAATAGATTAGGTGAACTTAGAGATTTAGGATATCCAATATTACTTGGAACATCTAGAAAATCAGTTTTAGGAAAGATACTAGAAGGTTCTACTCCAAAAGAAAGAGTAAACGCAACTGTAGCGACTACTGTGCTTGGCGTTAGAGATGGTGTTGATATAGTAAGAGTTCATGATGTAAAAGAAAACAAAGAAGCTGCAATGGTAGCTGATGCAATGTATAGAAAATAACAAACAATCAATATAATTAGCGAGGTGTAATATGGATAAAATATTGATGAATAACTTAGGATTTTACGGGTATCACGGTGTTTTAAAAGAAGAAGCTACTTTAGGACAAAAGTTCTTTATAGATATGGAACTTTACCTAGATACAAGAGAAGCTGGTCAAACTGACGATATGAACAAATCTGTAAGCTATGCAGATGTTTATGAATTAGTAAAAGAAATAGTAGAAAATAAACGATTTAATTTATTAGAAGCATTAGCAGAAAATATAGCAGAAGAAGTTTTAAATAAATTCGACCTTTTAAAAGGAATAATGGTCAGAGTTAAAAAGCCAGAAGCTCCAGTACCTGGAATATACGATTACTTCGGTGTCGAGATAAAAAGGGCAAAAGATGAATAGAGCTTACTTAGGACTTGGGACAAATATGGGAGATAGGCTTGACTATCTAAATAAGGCATGCGATTTATTAAGTCAAAACGAAAATATAATATCTCTTAAAAAATCAAACCTTTACGAAACTAAAGCGTGGGGATATACAGAACAAGCTGATTTTTTAAATATATGTGTCGAAATAGAAACAAACCTAGCTCCATACGACCTTCTAAGTCTATGCCAAGAAATAGAAAATAAATTAGATCGTGTAAGAGTTATAAGATGGGGACCTAGAACAATAGATATAGACGTACTTTTTTACAACGACGTAGTATCTACAGAAGAAAAACTTCTAATCCCACATCCAAGAATAAAAGAAAGAGCCTTCGTGCTTGTGCCGCTTATGGACTTAAATAAAGAACTTAGTATAGATGGTAAGACTATAGAAGCTTATTTAGAACATTTAAGTCAGGAAGAAAGAGACGAGGTTAAGAAATTTAGATTGTAATATGGAAAGATGTCTGGAATTGATTTTCTAGGCATCTTTTTGTATTATAAATGGCTCTATTTTTATAAAGTAGAAAAGAATTATATTTTGCATAGATTTTTATTTTTATGTAAAAATGATATAATAAATAAAGAAAACATAAATAATTAGATAATATTATTGAAGATATATATTATTAAAAACTTTAACTCATTTATACATACAATATAAAAAATAGAACTTATAAGTAACAAAAAAAATAATTGACTCTGTAAGATATAACTTAATACTAAAACTTATGAGTTATAACTTAATATAAAGTGTTAGAAAATATTAGAATATAATTTTAAAAACTCTCTACAAATAGACTTGTGGATAGTTTTATATTAAGGGGGAAAATATTTATGAGTAATCTACTTGAGAATAATTTTATTATGAATTTTATAATATCAATTTATATAGTATTGTTCATTAACAGAGTAATTGGAATAGAGTTTAAATTTTTAAAAAAATATACAGGAGACATATTAAAAGTATTAATAATAAATATTAGTATTGCTATAATAATACATAATGTTATCAATATAAGTAGTAGCAATGAAGTTATAAATATAATAGAGGTTATTTATAATAATTTTTTATCTATAGTTATAGTGTTATTGTTAATTTGTTTGATAGATAAATACTTAATTGATAAAAGTTTAAATAGTTATATAAAATATTTTATAATTTTAAGTAATATATACATGTATTTAGCTATAATTTTAGAGAAGAGTAGTTTACAAATAATTTTAGCTATAATTGTATTTATGGTATGTAAACTTTTAGATTATAAATGTATTATTGACAATAAGTATGAAGGTTTAAAAGAATCATTTAGTATAAAAGGATATATTTTTTATTCTATTTTGCTATTTATAGTGATTTATTATGGGTTTAATTGTTTAGAAAATAAATTATGGGATAAAGGTATTTTAACCATTTTAGTACTTTGTTTAATTGTATGTTATTTATTACATAAGGATTTAAAACTAAAGGTACAAGATAATTCTGAAATAGATGACTTGAGTGATAAAGAAATAGTAAAAAGAGGTCAATTGTTTGAAACAAGAAGAAAAGAATTAGATTATGTACTGAAATATTTTAGGGATTATAAAAATAAAATAAAAGAGCCCTTTGCTGTTTCAATTTCTGGGAAATGGGGAGAAGGAAAAACAAGTTTTACAAATGTGTTGAAGGAAGAGTTGAAGAATGATTATATTATTCTTGATATACAACCAATGATAACAGATACAAAAGAAGGACTAATAAAGTATTTTGCTAGTAACTTAGAAAATCAATTTATACAGCAAGGTATAGATATAGGTTCTGATAGTAGTATTGAAGGGTATTTCAATGCAGTATTTAGTTTAATAGATGATAAAGGTATTATTTACAATAATAGTATTTTAAAAAAAAATATTAATATAGACCAATTAGATTTAAGAGAAAAAAAACTATATTTACAAGATGATATAGATAAATTGATATCAAAAAGCAAAAAAAATATTTTAGTCGTAGTTGATGATTTTGATAGAGTGAATAATGAAACTAGATATTCTATACTTACATTTATAAAAGAAATAGTAAATTTTAATGGTATAAAAACAATAATTTTACTAGATTATTCAATAGTAAAAAATGAAGATAATAAAATAACTTATGAGTTTTTAGAAAAATTTATAAATAAAAGATTTGAATTAAGTAGAATTGATAAAGATGAAATATTACAATATTATGAGAAAATAGTTTATAAAGATGAAATGCAAGAGAATGATTGTGATTTTGATTCGAAACTAAATAATATAATTAAGGATATTAATAATAATGTTAAATGTATCATGTATAATTTAGATAGTAGAACGTATAAATATAATAAACATATTCAAGAATTAAAAGCTACAAATAAAAAAGCTACAAATAAAGATGAAGAAAAAAAAGAAGTTAAAAATATAAAAGAAAAAATACTTGAGACTGAAGCTCTTAAAATAGAA
>OLSO01001437.1_pt1 | contig 18329 bp, 17 predicted proteins | sample 1672441 | NCBI WGS metagenome assembly OLSO01 (sample SAMEA3136686, study PRJEB25190) | human gut metagenome | biome: human gut; feature: human-associated habitat; material: faeces | place: Austria | collected 2013 | reverse complement strand
CCCGCCGTGTCCGAGCGCCGCTAATGTAGAATTCCAGTCGCGGAATCCGTACTTTGTCAGCACCCGCTCTATATACTCAGGCTTCAAGATATCCTGCAGCACAATCCCTTTTGCTTTACAGTAGTTTGCCAGAATCTCTTTGCCTTTTACAATATTGTCTTCCTTGAGTTCCTGCTTGAACCACTGTGTGATCTTATTGCGTGCCTGAGAGCTCTTGACGATCTTCAGCCAGTCGCGGCTTGGCCCGCGGGAGTTCTGGGACGTAATGATCTCGATCCGGTCGCCATTCTGAATCACATAGTCGATCGTGACGAGCTTTCCGTTGACTCTGGCTCCGATCATGCGGTTGCCGACCGCACTGTGAATGCTGTAAGCAAAGTCGATCGGGGTCGAGCCGGCGGGAAGATTCTTGACATCACCCGCCGGTGTAAAGCAGTAGACACTCTCTGAAAACAGGTCAAAATCACTCTTTAAGAGGCTCATAAACTCGCGGTTGTCCGACATCTGCCAGTCAAGCACCTGCCGCAGCCAGCTGAGCTTTTCCTCCTCACTCTTGCTTCCGCCCTTCTTGCCATCTGCCGATTCCTTGTACTTCCAGTGTGCCGCAATTCCGTACTCTGCTGTCCGGTGCATCTCAAAAGTCCGGATCTGGATTTCGAACGGCTGACCGTTCGGACCGATCAACGTCGTGTGCAGTGACTGGTACATGTTCTGCTTCGGCATTGCGATATAATCCTTGAAACGGCCGGGAATCGGCTTGTACATCTCATGGATGACACCAAGCGCTGCATAACAGTCCTTCACCGTATCCACAATAATCCGCACGGCAAACAGGTCGTAAATCTGATCCAGGGACTTCTTCTGATTCACCATTTTTTTGTAAATGCTGAAGAAGTGCTTTGCACGTCCATCAATCTGGGCACGTATCCCGGCCGCATCGATATGCTGACGGACTTCCTTTACAATATTGTCCACTACAGCCTGACGCGCCTCTTTTTTCAGCGCAATCTTTTCCACCAGGTCATAGTAGACCTCCGGCTCCAGGTACTTCAAAGACAGATCATCCAGCTCGACTTTGATCTTGGAAATACCAAGCCTGTGCGCGATCGGCGCATAGATATCCATCGTCTCACGGGCCTTCTCTTTTTGTTTCTCCGGCGACCAGTACTTTGCTGTGCGCATATTGTGGAGACGGTCTGCCAGCTTGACAAGGATGACCCGGATATCCTTTGCCATCGCAAGGAACATTTTCCGCAGATTTTCTGCCTGTACCTCGATCTTATCCGCTGAATAGGAAAGCTGCGTCAGCTTCGTCACACCGTCGACGAGCAGCTCGACCTCCGCACCGAATTCCTGCCGAACTTCCTCTGAGGTCATGACCGTATCCTCGACCACGTCATGCAGCAGCCCGGCCACGATCGTCTCCTTGTCCAGCTCCAGATCCGCAAGAATAATCGCCACGCAAAGCGGATGAATGATATATGGCTCACCGGATTTGCGTTTCTGGCCCTTATGGGCCTCATAGGCTATCCTGTAAGCCTTTTCTATCATAGAAATATCATCGGAAGGATGGTATTTCCGGATACTTGCAATCAACTCCTGATACAGCTTATCCGGACTCGTAAAATCCTCCATCTTCTTGACGCTTGCGTCCGCCTGTCTGATCTCTTCGATTTCTTCCTGATTTGTCTTTGCATCCATCGGCATCTGTCCCGTCTTCTCCCTTGGCACTGTGTAAGATACTCAGTTATTTTCCTTCGTAGCAAATTACAGACTCTACATCATAGTCCTTCAGGCGCTCACGGCCCTTCAACCCGGCCAGTTCCATCAAAAATACGACCTTTACGACTTCACCGCCAAGCTCCTCGATCAGCTTTACCGCTGCCTCAATCGTACCGCCGGTCGCGATCAGATCATCGATCACAACGACCTTCTGTCCCGGCTTGATTGCATCCTTGTGAATCTCGATCGCCGCTGTCCCGTACTCCAGTGCATACTCTCTGGATACGGTCTCACACGGAAGCTTTCCCTTTTTGCGCACCGGCACGAATGCCTTGTGCATATTATATGCAACCGGTACACCAAAAATAAATCCGCGGGACTCGGTACCTGCAATCACATCAAAATCCAGTCCTTCCAGCTTTTCCTGAATCAGATCGATGGACAGCTTCAGTCCGTCCGGATCCTGCAGGATACTGGTCACATCCCGGAAAATAATTCCCGGCTCTGGAAAATCCGGGATACTTCTTACGTATTCTTCAATCTTTTTCATCGTTCTTACTTACACTCCTTTTTGGATAATATAATGATGATGTTTGGGTCAAAAGGTATTTTGACCTCTATGATACACGGATTGCTCCGCATTTCATGCTCCCGCAATCCTAAAACACCTCAAATCCGCTCATTTTTCTACGAAAAATGGCTACTTTTCGGTGTTTTGCGGGTCAATAAGTCATGCTCTTTCATGCAAGCATGAAACGCATGACCTTTTGACCCTGGTATCATCACATCATACAGATCAGGAAAATCCGTGTCTTCGCCTTCCGGCGTGGACAGGGATTTTTCCTGCGTTATAACCATGACAGATCCGCTTTACGCAAAGCAGACAGAAAGGGAATACAAATGTCGCATTTACTTGAAGTAAAAAACCTGACGACCGCGTTCACGGGCGATTACGGGACGACCGTCAGCGTAGATCATGTAAGCTTTCATGTGGATGAGGGCGAGGTCGTCAGCATTGTCGGAGAGTCCGGCTGTGGAAAGAGCGTGACCTCTTTGTCCATTATGGGGCTTCTGGGCCGTGGGGGATCGGTCATTGACGGATCGGTACTGTTTGACGGCGAGGAGTTGCTTACGATGTCGGAAAAGGAGCTGGATCAGATTCGTGGCAATGAGCTCACGATGATTTTTCAGGATCCGCTGACGTCCCTGAACCCGGTATTTACGATCGGGAGCCAGATGATGGAGAGCATCCGCATCCATATGCATCTGTCAAAAAAGGAAGCCGCAGTCCGGGCAGAGTCGCTGCTTGCCCGGGTCGGCATGCCGGATCCGCATGCGATCATGAAAAAATATCCGCATACCCTTTCCGGAGGTATGCGCCAGCGCGTGATGATTGCAATGGCGCTTGCCTGCAATCCGCGCCTTTTGATCGCTGATGAGCCGACGACGGCGCTGGATGTGACGATTCAGGCACAGATTATGAATCTGCTCAAAGAGCTGCAGCAGGAGACCGGGATGGCGATGATTCTGATCACACATGACATCGGAGTCGTGGCAAACATGGCGGACCGGGTACTCGTAATGTATGCCGGACAGATGATCGAGCGGGCGCCGTCCAAAGAGCTGTTTTATCATCCGGCACATCCGTACACGCAGGCATTGCTGGATACCGTGCCGACGATCCGCGACGATGCCGACCGGCAGCTTGTATCGATTCCGGGCATTGTGCCGGAGAGCTACGATGACATCACAGGGTGCCGGTTCGCAGACCGCTGTGCTTACGCATGCCCGCTCTGTGAGCAGCCGCAGGAGGATTATGTGATGGGGGCGGAGCATACGGCCCGGTGTATCGTGATGAAGAACCGGTTGGAGAGAGCGGATGAGTCAGAAAAGCAGAAGTCTCAGCGACCGGAAACATCGGTTTGTGAGGAGAAAGGGGGCAGCGCCGGTGAGTGAGAAGACACCTCTGATTCAGGTCGATCACCTGAAGAAATATTATCCGATCAAGGGTGGGATTATCACCCATGTGACGGGAAATATCCATGCGGTCGATGATGTCAGCTTCTCGATCACAGAAGGAGAGACACTCGGCCTCGTCGGAGAATCCGGCTGTGGCAAGTCGACGATCGGACGGCAGCTCGTCGGGCTGGAGACGCCGACGGAAGGGAAAATTTATTATCAGGGAAGCGATATATCGGCTTTGAAAAGCAGGGAAATGCATCAGATCCGCACACAGCTGCAGATGGTTTTCCAGGATCCGTATTCTTCCCTGAATCCGCGCAAGCATATTTATGAAATTCTCTCCCAGCCGATGCTGTACCATCATATATCGACAAAGGCGACCATTGAGAAGGATCTGGAACGGCTGCTTGATATGGTCGGATTGCCAAAGCACGTGCTGGCACGGTATCCGCATGAGTTTTCCGGCGGACAGCGTCAGCGGATCGGGATCGCAAAGGCTCTTTCCCTGAATCCGAAATTTATCGTTTGTGATGAGCCGGTATCCGCCTTGGACGTGTCGATTCAGGCGCAGATCCTGAATCTGCTGAAGAGCCTGCAAAAGGAGCTGCATCTGACGCTGCTTTTTGTCGGACACGGGCTCGGCGCGGTCAATTATGTCAGTGACAGGATCGCAGTCATGTATCTTGGAAAAATCGTGGAGATCGGAGAGGCGAAGGAGATCTTCCGTCATCCGGTGCATCCGTATACGCAGGCGCTGATCGAGGCAGTTCCGGTTCCGGATCCGGAGGAAAAGGATCGCAGGAAGGAATTTCTTGCCGGAGAGATCGGTGACAGTGCGAATCCGCCGATGGGCTGCCGGTTTCACCCGCGCTGCCCGTATGCGACGCCGGAGTGTGCAAAGCAGGTGCCAGAGCTTCTGGAGCTCGCCGGATGTCCGGGCCATCTTGTGGCCTGCCCGGTAATGGCTGAGACTAAGCCGCAAAAGACCGGGGCAGCCAAAGCTGCAGCTGCCGGGGCTTTGACAGATCAAAAAGGAGGGCGCAGCGATGTATAAATATATTATAAAGCGAATCCTGATCGCGATTCCGGTGCTGATCGGCATTACGGTCATTGACTATGCGATCATGTGCATGGCAGGCTCTCCGCTGGAAATGATGCAGGGACCGCGTGTCTCACAGGCTGCGTTGGAGGCAAAGAAGATCGCACTGGGATTGGATAAACCATTTTATGTCCAGTACTTTGTCTGGCTGGGGCAGCTCTTGCATGGCAACCTGGGCTATTCTATCAAGTCCTCGCAGGCAGTCAGCGAGATGATTGCAAGCCATCTTGGGCCGACGCTGCTTCTGATGGGCGTTTCTCTGATCGCCAGCCTGATACTGGCGGTTCCGGCCGGTATTTACAGTGCAATTCACCAGTATGAGAAGGGAGATTATGCAGTCGTGACGGCTTCCTTCCTTGGAAGCAGCATTCCGGGATTTTTCCTCTCCCTACTTCTGATCTATGTGTTTACGGTAAAGCTTGGATGGCTGCCGTCGAGCGGTATGACGACGCTCGGCTCGTCGGGAGGTGTGAAGGACATTGCGGCGCATATGATCATGCCGGTGCTTGTGCTCGCCTTTTCCATGGCGGGCAGTAACATCCGCTACATCCGAAGCGCTGTGCTTGAGATTTTGCAGCAGGATTATCTGCGCACCGCAAGGGCAAAGGGTATCGGCCGTTTTCGCGTCATCAACAAGCATGCGCTGCGAAACGCACTCGTTCCGATCGTGACAGTGATCGGCATGGAGATTCCGGTGCTCTTTGGCGGAGCAGTCATCATTGAGCAGGTCTTTTCCTGGCCCGGCCTTGGCCTGATGACAATGAGCGCGATCACCGCACGCGACTACCCGGTGATCATGGGCGTCTGCCTGCTCTCCGCGATCGTTGTGCTGGCAGCGAACCTAGTGACCGATATCCTCTATGCCCTCGTAGATCCGACGATACAGCTTGATTAACAGTTTCGCTGGCAGCAAAACGGGAAGAAAGAGCTGAGCAAATTTATTTGGTCAGCTCTGGATTTCCGTTTTGGGATGGGCGGAACGCCCATCAGCCGCAGACTCACTTTACAGGCGAGTCTGCGGCCTGCTAGCGAAACATCCGCATGTGTTACTATAAAACAGGAGAAAAACTATGCAGAAAAAAAACACCCGGGAAGCCGGAAAAAAGAAAACGCAGGCCGCAGTCAACGAGAGCTATCTGCAGACTGTGTTTCGGCGCTTTCGCAAGCATCGGCTTGCTTTAGTCAGTTTCATTGTGCTCGTGGCGCTCGTCGGAGCAGCGCTGCTTGCTCCATGGATTGCGCCATATGATCCGAATGCGATCGTCGGTCCCTTCAGCGGAGCGCCGACATTGCAGAACTGGCTTGGCACAGACCAGATCGGAAGAGATGTCTTAAGCCGTCTGCTGTATGCGATGCGGATTTCATTGCTCGTCGGCGCACTGGCGACTCTGATCTCGACGGTGATCGGCGTCGTGCTCGGGCTGATCGCAGGCTACTTTGGAGGGATCGCAGACATGCTCATCATGCGTTTTACGGATATGGTCATGTCCTTCCCATACATCCTGCTCGTGCTCGTGGCGGCAGCGATCTTCCGTCCCGGCCTCTGGAACATCATTTTGATTCTCGGCTTCGTCGACTGGCCGGGTATCGCCCGCCTTGTGCGCGGCAACGTGCTCAGCCTGCGCGAGACGAACTTTGTAAAGGGCAACCTCATCGCCGGAATGCCGGTGCGCCACATACTCTTTTCCGAGATCCTGCCGAATACCGTGGCGCCGATCCTCGTGTATGCGACCTCCGTGCTCGCACTTTCCATGCTCGATGAGGCAGCCTTAAGCTTCCTTGGCCTCGGCGTACAGCCGCCGACCTCCAGCCTCGGCAACATGCTCAACGGTGCTCAGTCCCTGACCGTGCTCACCAAGCAGCCCTGGCTCTGGATACCGGCCGGCACGCTGATCGTCATCCTCGTCATGGCCATCAACTTCATCGGTGATGCCTTGCGGGATGCCTTGGATCCGAACAGCCGGTAATTTTAACTGCTCTGTATGTAAATATAGAAAAATAATTCTTGTCATGAAAAAGTCCTCTGAGCAAAAAACTCAGAGGACTTCTTTTGTAGTGAGAATCGTTTTTTATGCGATAGGAAAAGCCGATCTACTGATAAATCTTCTGCCCAATAAAAGCAGGAAATTGTCAGAGCTGGCTAAATCAGCCCTTCTTCATATACTTCGCAGCCATGTATGCGACATATCGCTCGCCGACGAGGGCAAAGTACCAGTTGTTGGATGTGACTCTTGCGACTTTGACTTTTTCGCCCTTTTTCAGAGATGGATAAGCGGAGAAGATTGCATAGCTTGTGCTGTCGCCGGTACGCACCTTCAGTCCCTCAAGGTTGCAGGTGGCGGTGAAGACATTCAGAGCATTATACTTTGCGTCCAGCTTTGCATGTGTGTTTGCTCCGACGATACCATCTACAGTCAGGCCATTTGCAGACTGGAAGTTTTTCACAGCTGTCAGCGTGCCGCTGCCGAAGTCACCGTCAGCGCCGGATGTACCGCAGTTGTAGCCGAGCATCATTAATTTCTGCTGCATCAGTTTTACTTCGCTTCCGGTAGAACCAGAAGAGAGCGTCGGATGAGTCGTAGTAGTGCCGCCGCCCGTAGTTCCACCACCGGTGTTTCCTCCGGTTGTTCCAGAATACTTCGGATGGCAGTAACCGATGATTTCACTGTTTCTTGCACGCTGTCTTCTTGCCACAAGGCTACCAGTGGTATTTCCTTCAATCGTGTAAATATAGTTTGCATCGGCACTGATGACAATACCTACATGATTGAATCTGCCAGTAGTATTAGCCCAGTCATAAAGTACCAGATCGCCCGGTTTCGGATCCTGAGAGAAAAGGCTCTGTCCGGTATAATAGCTGTAAATGCCCTCTACAGAGCAGATCCCCTGCCCACCGCAGTAAAGACTGGATGCACCGACCTGTTTGAAGACATACCATACGAACATGGCGCACCATGGCTGCCCCGGCATACCTGCCGCATTCTGGAATCTGCTTCCACCTTCTCCTTCATATTTCAGTGCTTCATTGATAATCTGCTGTGCTGTTGCCATAATTCATTTCCCCTTTCAAATTTATTTTGTTGTTGAATCACCGGCGATTCATCATATAAAGAGAGGGAAAACTGGCATTTGTAAACCACGAGAAGAAAAAAATTATAAATACAGGATGTGAAAGCAAAAAGAGATTTATAGAAAAGAAAATTACAGTGATGAAAAAAACTCTGAGCGATCCCCAGAGTTTTTGTGCCTGTTGAAATGTGAAAGACGGACACTTCGTCCAAGTTGACGGACAGTTGACGTTTCCATTCTCTTAAGATGTTATATTTTTATCCGACAGCTTGTGAACTTGCTTGATAATTTCAAGGCAAACCTTCTGCTCTTCTTCCGATGCAGATGCAAGCTGTTCCTGAGTCAATCCCTTCGCCTTTCGTGCCTGGCTCAGACGTAAACCAATATTTTTTCTCATATTCATATGTGTACTCCTTATGCGTAGTCTAACAGGTCACATAAAAAATGTTAAACGCATGACAAGCTCTGGCGGTACACAAATATGCGCAGTTAGGAGGTGAGAGAAGAAATTGGATATAAAAGATAACAAGTATAAGGAAATATGTGTTATGATGTATTCTATGTGGACACTGCATTATCGGGAAATATCTCTTGCGGAAACGCTCCGGTCATCGCTGCATATGATTCTCGGATGGTACCAAGATACCGGAGATAAAAAGCTTCTGGAATTGATACGGCTGCATTTACAGGCCTATGTGAATACCGGAAATTCATTGAATCCGGAGATGGAAGAGATTCGTACCGCCCTGGAAACGTTAGGGCAAGGTCAGGAGGCATTTCGACCGGATGCCGGTTTTGGTGGCAGAAAGATTCAGCTGACAAGGACGCAGGTGCGCAGCATGATCGGCAGATGGCGTCCGACAAAGGAAAACCCGATGAGCATTCATGAAGTCGTCGATGACATCATAGCCAAGGTGTCCGGGCATCAGAAAGGACGGTATCTGTACACATATCATCGCTTTGCAGGAAGTGACGATGAGATACCGGATGCTTATGAACTGATTATAGAGGAGCAGGGAAGCTACTTTTATGATGTGAGCAATTTCCGGTTTTATACTTTTGCGGAATCAGATGAGAAAAAATGAGGGAGGAAAGGCGAATGATATCCATTGCAATCGTAGACGATGAGCAAATGTATCTGGATAAAGAAAAACGTATCACGGAGGAATATTTTCGCAGGAAAGGACAGGAATGCAGGATCGAGCTTTTTCAGGACGCAGAGTGGCTGCTCTGTGAACTGGAGGAAAAGAAATTCGATATTTATGTACTGGATGTCGAAATGCCGGGCAGGAATGGCCTTGATGCAGCTAGGGGTATTCGAATGCTGTATCCGGATCCAGTCATCATTTTTGCAACGAATTTCATTGATTATGCAGTAGAGGCTTACGAAGTCAATACCTATCGCTACATACCGAAAGAAGTGCTGGTGGACAAGCTGACAGCAGCCTACGATGCACTTTTGCCAGGGCTGATGGAGCGGGAGGAAAAATATTACGTCATCGAGAAAAAAGGCAACATCGAAAAAATCAGCTATGATGATATTTACTATCTGAAAAAAGACGGAAAATATACGGTGCTGATTCATAAAAAAGGTGAAGGCCGTGTGCGGAAATCGCTGAGTGAGCTGTTTGAAGAGCTGGATTCTGAGGAGTTTCTATTCATTGAGAAAGGCTTCATTGTCAATATCAGGCATGTCATGAAGATGAAGGATCATGTCCTGTATATGCGGGACGGTTCGAAGCTTCCTGTGGGGATTCAGCGGGTAACAGAAGTGAAACGAAAAATAGCAGAATACTGGCGGTGTTAGAGATGATGATATTAGGGTTAAACACACTTGGAATCATAATTGAGACAGGCCTTGGTATCTGGATTTTTTCGAAAGCATTTCCACGCAGGGCAGAAGATGAGTGGGGATGGAAGGTGGTGGTGAATGAGGCGGTATTGCATGGAATAATAATTGGATTAATACTCCTTAATTTTATACCGAAATGGAATGCGTCAAGAAAAATGCTCTTTTGTTTTGGGTGGGTATGTGTAATTGTTATTTATCGCAATACAATTCATACGGATAAAGATATATTGTTTAAGAATATGGTTTTGAAAATTAATACCTGTATTACAGTAACCGAAATTTTTGGAATGCTTGTAGTTCTTACGTGGAACTATTGGGATAATTATGTCTCATTAGGTATGGTTTGGCTAGCTAATATTATGCTTCCGTTTTATATTTATAAATATTATAAATGTAAATTTTATGAGGCATATATCTATGAAGTACTCTATTTGTCAACAGTTCAGATTTTAAAATGTGCATACATGGTTTATAAGGGGGTATCAGAACAACAAACATTGCTGGTAATGAACCGTGAAGGAGGAATGCATACTTTAGAAGCTGTGGTTTGCCCCATTCTAATTTATGCAATAATTCTATTCTGTGTAAAAAATTTTTCAGTTGACGTTGTGTTACGGAAAGCATTTGAGAAATATAAAAAATGTATAGTTTTAGCAGCAATAGTTGAAAGTGTTATATTTGAGATTTTTACAGATTTAATAGGTAAGGGAAAAATTGAGTCCAGCGCAGCTACTATTGTGATAGTCTTTGTAATCATAATGTTCTGGGTAGTGTTAGCGGTAATGATTACGTTATTTAGAAAGGTGACACTTGCAGAACAAAATATATTAAAAGTAAGAAATGAAGCAATAGAGCAGCAATATAGGGAGCTTCGAAAAGCATATGAGCAAAATCGTTGTCTGATTCATGACGAAAGGCATAGAATGCAGTATATTGATGAATGCTTGAAAAATAGTGATATAGAGCGAGCGCGGGAGTTTGTGCAGAATAGTCATAAGGATATATTAGCTCAAAAGAATCATTTCAAAACCGGAATTTCTACACTTGATTTTATTCTAAATATGAAGATTGATAAAATAGAGGGGGTGAGGGCAAAATTACAATTGCATGTAGATTTAGATAGAATTCCAATAGAAGAATCTGATTTTGTGGTGCTTCTTGGGAATTTGCTAGATAATGCAATTGAGGCGGTAGAGAAATGTTCGGCTGAAAATCGAATTATTGAATTGAAAATTCAACAAATGAATGATATGTTTTTGCTTAGTATTAAAAATACAAATGTCTTTTTACCTGAGAAAAGAAAAGGTCATTTTATTACAACAAAAAAGAATAAGCAGGGACATGGGTATGGCATTCAAAGTTCAAAATATGTTGTACAAAAGTATGGAGGAGAAATAGATTTTACTTATGACAGCAGTTATTTTCAGGTATTGCTTAACATTAGCATTTAGAGGAGAAAAGGACATGAAAAAGGAAGTAATGGAAGAAATTAAAAAGGAATTAGATGAAGCAGATTTTACAAAAAAAGATACGGAAATGGATTTGCCGGAATTGCAGGTTGTATCATTTGCATGGGGAGGAATAGCGTCAGTGGTTTGTTGTTAAGTTGAAATTGATTGAAAAATAGAAAATGAAGGATGCTGAGAATACAATAAAAAATAAGCGGGAAGTACGCATGAGCAGCAGACAAAAATTAGAAACGTTATGGAACATCCAGATAAATGAATTACTGGCGAAGAAAAAGAACAATAATGAAGCGAAAAAAGAAGCAAACGAAGCAATAGAGAAATACAAGATACAAAGTGCGCAGGGTCTGGCCCTGCGCATGCTGATTGCAGATATTCAGCATGTAAAAACAACGGATGGACTGTGTGGCATGACACCGGAGGAGGAGTATCAGGATTATTTGCAAAGGTATTTATCGTCAGCGGAGCATGTACAAAAGCTTTGTGAGCGTTATCCGGAGCTGGTGCGTGTCACTGAACAGGTAATGGAACAGGCAGAGGCATTTTTGCAGGAGTTTTTGCAGCGCTTTGAAAATGATCGCAGAAAAATTGCGGAGGAGATATGCCCGGGTGTGGAGCATGCAGGGATCTGTTCGCTGGGTTTGAAAGCAGGGGATCCGCACAATGGAGGAAGAAGTACGATTCGGGTGCAGCTGGAGAATGGTGTCTGGCTGTATTACAAGCCGCATAGCATCAGAAAAAAGGCACTCTATCAGACACTTTACAATCGGATCAGCAAGTCACGGGGATTGTCCTGCCTGCATGCACCATATCTGGATTGCGGTGCGTATGGGTGGGAGGCGGAGGTAGTCAGCCGGGGATGTGATACTGTTGTAGAGGTACAGAGCTATTACTATCGGATGGGAATCCATTTGTTTTTGGGCTATGTACTGACTGCTTCTGACTTGCATGGGGAAAATCTCATTGCCTGTGGCGAATATCCAATGATCATTGATTTTGAGACATTTCCCGGATATGCATCTGACGGAGAGCGGAAGAGTTCGGTTCTTACTACGGGACTCCTTCCGGTGCTGACGTGGGGAGCAGGTGGGCAGGCCGCTGTGATCAGTGCTCTTTCGGATGGTGAGAAGATCCGTACGCCTTTTCGGATGCCGGTAGTCAAAAATGAGGGAAGATCCGATATCTGTATTGCACATGAGCCGATCGAACTGCAACTGACAGAATGCGTAGTGCGCTTGCAGGGACAGGCAGTGAATCCAGCAGACTATACCGAAGAGCTGTGCAGGGGATTTGCAGATGCATACAGGGATTGCCTGCAGGATTCTGAGGCAGAGAAATTGCTGGAACAGTTTTTTGAAGGGCGTTTTCGAATCCTGCTCCGACATTCGCAGCAGTATGCCATGTATCGGCTCACATCGCTGCATCCGGGGGTGCTTGGAAGTACAGAAGAGCGGCGGAAGCTTCTGGAAGTTCTCTATGAAGAAAACATGAGTGGGCGCACAAAACGGTTACATGACTATGAAATAGAGTCATTAATGCGGATGGATATTCCATATTTCGAATTGGCCGGAGAAAGCAGAAGCCTGTACGATGGAGACGGGAATGAATACCCGGAATATCTGCCGATGACACCATTGGAAGCGTGGAAAAGAAAATGGAAGCATTTGGGCAGGGAGGATGAGGTACGGCAGGTTGCTTTGATCCGGCTGTCTGTGGCAGTTTTGCAGAAGGAAAAAATGAAACGGAGCAAAGTGCAGCAGATTTTATCGCAGACGGAAAAGCAGTGCTACTTAAAAGAGCATATTTGCGGGATTGGAAAGTGGATTTGTAATACGGCGGTAGACTCTGGCGTGCGGGTCGACTGGCATGGACTCCGGTTTTACAGCAATGCAAAGTGGCGGATTGTTCCGATGGGTGTTTCTCTGTATGATGGGCTTTCCGGGATTGCAGTGTTTCTTGCACAGTATCAGGTCTGTTTTCGGGATAAACGTGCGGAAGCAGTGTTTCAAAAATTAAAAGAGCAGCTGTTTCAGCATACGGATCAACTGTTGCAGAGCAAGAGTCGTTCCGATCAGAAGACGGGAGTGCTGGACGGGGAGGGTTCGCTGGTAAAGGCATATCTGATGCTGTATCAGATTACCGGGAAACAGGAATATCGATGGTATGCGGAACGACAGTTTCAGTATATAGAATGGGTGTGGGAGAAAACGCCATATTTGGATTATATGAATGGAAATGCCGGGGCAATTGTGTTGGCTGCAGAATTGTATCGGCTCGTGCAGTCATCCAAATATCTGGAGCTGTCGGCGCAAATAGAAGCGAAGCTGTGGACACATGCAAGAAAAATGGAAGCAGGTGCAGGCTTCTCAGATGAAGGGGAAATGCCTTTGGCCGGAATGGCGCATGGCAATAGCGGATTTCTGATGGCATATGCAGCGCTGCTCAAGATGCTGGAGCAGGCAGGGGATATGGATGAGAAAGTACGGGAATACAGGCGTAAGGAATATCAGGATAAGATTTTACAGCTGTTATCTTATGAAGACAGCCTGTACTCCGAAGAACAGCAGAATTGGCTCGACTATCGCGAAAGAGGAAAGCCACGTGTCATGAATGCCTGGTGTCATGGCGCACCGGGTGTGCTGCTGTCCCGCATGGAACTGGCAAGATATATGGATTCAGAACAGATACAGCGGGACATCCGGCGGTCAGCAAAGGCTCTTTTTATGCAGGAACCGGGAGATCATATCTGCCTGTGCCATGGGATCGCAGGACATCTTCTCATCATGAAAAAGTACCTTTCTGAGTATGCGGAAGATATGCCAGAAGATTTCGAAAAGCAGGCGTATCAGAGCCGTTATGAACAGCTACTGACAGAATTGTTGCTGCATCTGGAGGGGTATGGAAAGCAGGTGGCGCATGAGTATTATAATCCGTCATGGATGAATGGAATTGCGGGCGTGGGAAGTGCACTTCTTGCAACTTTCAGGGGCGTGGATTTTGAGTGACACATAACAGGAAGGTATGGAATGAGACAGCCGAGAGGGTGATAATGTTCTTTGGCAGCATATCACTTGCATGACTGTCTCATTTTACGGGCTAAAATAAGCGGCTATTCTGGCAAATAATCCTCATATCTTTGCAGTGAGATATTTGCCCTTGTCTGTGTGCGCAGAGCTTACTTTGTCTGGTCAAAGTATCCCTGTATCAACTGACGGCGGATGCGATTCACATACTGCCGCGACATTTGCATCCGTTCGGCGATTTCTTTGTCGCTGAGATCCTCGTAGAAAAACAGGGAGAGGATTTTGCGCTTTCCGCCTGCTTCCGGAATGTTCCGGATGTAATGCTCGATGTCGAGAAGGGAATCGTCGTAGGAAAAAGAATCGGGAAGATCTGCATTGGTATCGTCGATGTTTTCGGTTTCCGGAGCAGAGAGATAGCGTTTACAGAGTGCATAGTAGCGATTAATGACAGATGTTTCGATATAGCTGATACATTTTCCTTCCGGACAGGCGGGATCGAGATGTGTCAATGCTTCAAGAATGGTGAGACACAGTTCCTGAAGTGCGTCCTCATAGTCCATACAGTGGATCTTTCCGGCATATTTCTTTGCGAGTGGCATCATACGTTTCAGAATTTCTTCACAGGCATCGGTAGAACCGTTGCGATATTCTTCCAGCAGCTTCGTAATTGTAGTCAAAAGACATACCCCCTTTTGAGGGGAAGTAGAGAGCTGCGGTCAAATCAGAAACGAAATCCTGAAAAAATTTGAACACAGATCGCGAAGCGACTGCGTTCATGAGCAAGTAGCGAAGCTAGGCCCTGTCAGCAGAGCTGCAGGGATGGATTGCGAATGTCCGCTTTACAGCCACAATGCGAAGCAAAGAGAATATAACAGGATGCTTTACTGAAATAATTGGCCAGACAAGCAAATACAGAAAACTGGCTGAAAAGTTTACAATTTAGTAGAAAAAATATCCTTAAAAGATGAGCTTGCAAACTCAGAGTTTATCAGAAAGGAGGAAGTGCCATGGACGGTACGATTCTGGATGCAGCCTTGTCACAGGGAATCTGGGCAGTGCTTGCCGTTTTTCTTTTGCTTTACGTGGTGAAAGAAAATGAAAAAAGAGATTTACGGCAGGAGGAACGGGAAAGGAATTATCAGGCGATCATCAGTCAGCTGACAGAAAAGCTGAATATCCTTGATGAAGTGGAAAACGGAATTGCAGATATTAAGAGCTTTTTGTCTGCGAAACTGACAGATACTCCGGAGAAACCTGAAAAAGACAGCAGAACGTAACAGTCGTGCAGGAAAGCAGATGCACAAAAAAAGCCTGACGGGATTGGCCTTCAGGCTTTTTTTGCATTTTTGAGATGAAAAAGGACATAATCTATGAGATTCCGGACACGTGCGGGAGTCTGTAAAAATGACGTGTTAGCATACAGGCGGGCAACGGTAAAGTGGGTATTTGCAAGGAAAATCAGGAATGGATGAAAGAAAAAACAATTTAAGGAATGCTTAAGAAAAAGCTCAGATTAACTTCCTTGGATAATAGTGGAAAAGGCGTAAAATGGAATTATCCTGAGGCGGCGGATCTGAGCGAAGATGAGAGGACGTTGGCTGAAGTAACTACCCGTGCAAATATAGCTGTTTGGCTCGTTGCTCGCGGGAATAAAAGATATGCGAGTCGAGAAGACCTCGCAGGAAAGGACTGGATATGAAAGGGAAGGCAGTAGTATTGGTGCTGGCAGGAGTTGGAGTCATGTCTGGAATGACATTGAGTGCAGGAGCGACGGAGGATCTGTGGAGCTATGAGCTGGCAGCGGATGGAGCAGGCGATCAGGTATATCAGTTCCGGGATGTGGAGCTGACGATTCCGGCAGACTGGGACGGAAAATACGGGCTGGAGGTTGATGAGGATGCGAATTTCCCATATGGAACGGTATCTGTTTATCATAAGGCATCACAGGAAGCACTTTCAGCAGAGTATGGTCAGGAAAATTCCGGTGGATATTTGTTTACACTGACATGCAGCGATGATTATGATTTTATGGATGTGCTGCCGAGCTATCGGGTCATTGGAGAGACAGACGGTTATGTTTACTATGTAAGTCTTCCAACGGATGTACAGGGTTATATGGAAGATGATGCGATTTGGGCAGAGTGGCTACAGCTTTCCGGGGATACCGATTGGGTGGTAAGTAATATCACTGTGACAAATCCGGGTGAAGGAGTTGTAGATATGGATCAGGTGTCACAGAATGCATCGGATGCGGCACAGGATGCGGATTATATCCTTCCGAACAGTTCGACAAAGCGCCTAAGTGAATCCGAGCTGAGTGGAATGAGTGCAGATGAGCTTCAGATGGCAATTAATGAAATTTATGCGCGCCATCACCGCAAATTTGTGACGAAGAGTATCCAGCAGTATTTTGATGGGAAGGGCTGGTATAGTGGCACGATAGCGGCAGAAAAATTTGATGTAACGGTATTGAATCAGTATGAAAATGAAAATATTGCATTGATGCTTCGCTGTATGAGCAAAGCAGGGACATCGCAGGGAGCTTCTTCTGGTACGGGCAGTGTAACAGCCGCTTCCGGCATGCAAATGACAGCGACAGCCGCAGTGAATATCCGTAGTAAAACGACGACGAGCAGTCCGGTTATGGGCGTTGTGCCGCAGGGGTATACAGTGACAGCACTTGGAACGGCAGTAAATGGATGGGTACCAGTCAACTACAATGGAATTCGCGGCTATATTTCACAGGATTATTTAAAAACCGGAGCAGGAATGAGTACAGCTTCTTCTGAAAATATTGCAAATAACAATCGTGTGAATACTCCTTCTTCCAATACAGAAAATGCAGACCAGAGCCAAAACGATACAGATGGAGTCGTGGCGGCGGTACAGGTGTATGCGGGAAGATACGCAGAATCCAGTATTTATGAAGGAATTCCAATGGAACAAATGCCAGACTATTACACTCTTAATATCAGTAACGTGACAGAAACTACCTTTGATTTTTCTGTGAATCTGGTGGACCGTGTGAGCAATGGAGTGGAGTGCCTGCTTTCCGGAACAGCGGAATTTACTGGTGATGGTTCAGAGGCGGTATGTTATGGAGGAAATGGCGACGTGTTCTTTACATTCCCGGACTACCACGGGGCTTATCCGGATGTCACAGATATTGAAGTTTCAGGAGTGGCAGAGCTGGCAGGAAAAGTCATGGTGAACAATGGAGTTCCGGGGCATGAGTTTAGTTAAGTAAGCTGCATGCTTGAGTAAGGGGTGTCTTATGACACCCCTCATTTTAGAATACTGGATACGATAAGCCTTTTTTTAAATAAAAATAAAAAAATTGAAAAATATGTTTGACAAACTGCAGAACCTATGGTAGTATAAATAACCGTAGCGGAGATAACTTGCTGATGTGGCACAGTCGGTAGCGCACCTCATTGGTAGTGAGGAGGTCACGGGTCCGATTCCCGTCATCAGCTCTTGTAGAAGCTACGGAAAGCCTCGAATCTTAAGGGATTCGGGGTTTTTTCGTTATGCGGAAGCAGTATTACAGAGTATTACACTTTTTCCGAGAATAGGTTCGAGCGTTTTTTCCTGTTGTTCACAGCTGACTCTATTCTTGATATAATGTCTTAGTGTAGTCTCCATTTAGTTCATTGGATTCCTTGACTAGAGATAAGATTTTCTGTCCATCCGTCGGAATGTATAAAGGCTTTTTACGGGAACGTGCCTTGGCATGTTCTACAAAAGTGTACTCCTTTAATTCACCGTCTTGATTTAACTTTTTTACGCGCTGGCGTTTGATCTGTATGAACTTTCCATCTTCGATCATATCAGAAAATTTCATAGCACACAGTTCACCTGCACGTACACCCGTTACGAACGGGAATAGAATAGCTAAAGGTGCTGTATAGGTATGATCTTGTTCGTAACGTTTCCAAAGATAATCAGTCAGTAATGCAATTTCATCATCAGTGAAAACCTGCTTGTCGTCAGTTGTATCATCTTCTAAGAAGCAGTTAGTTGGAATGCGTATATTCGGAATTATTCCAATTTTGTACATTCATTGTTGCGCTTGTTGGATTGTGTTATACGATCTTCAAGCAAAAAAATAGCCGCCCACTACTCGCAATAGTGAA
>OLSO01001430.1_pt1 | contig 18398 bp, 14 predicted proteins | sample 1672441 | NCBI WGS metagenome assembly OLSO01 (sample SAMEA3136686, study PRJEB25190) | human gut metagenome | biome: human gut; feature: human-associated habitat; material: faeces | place: Austria | collected 2013 | reverse complement strand
TCTTCAGTATCCTTATTTATGCTCTTATGACCCCACTGCAGATCAAACAGCAGAAGTTTTCTAAGCTGAGTGCGATCATGCAGCCGGAACTTCAGAAGATTCAGAAGAAGTATAAGGGAAAGAACGATCAGGCGTCCATGCAGAAAATGCAGGAAGAGACACAGGCTGTATACCAGAAATACGGCGTATCTCCTACAGGAAGCTGCGTACAGCTTGCAATTCAGTTCCCGATCCTGATGGCATTATATCAGGTTATCTATAAAATTCCGGCATATGTAGGAAGTGTAAAAGATATCCTTGCATCTGCAGTTACCAACATTACAGGTGTAAACGGATACACAGAAATCCTGCAGCAGTTTATCACGGATAATAAGATGGCCAGAGTTCAGCTTGTTATGGATGGAAGTAATGCTACCAGCAATTCTGTAACAGATTTTTTATATGCTTTATCACCTTCCCAGTGGAAGACTCTTGCAGAGACAAGCCAGTTCTCCGGATTTGCCGATACACTGAACAGCACTGCGAAAGAAATTTCCCATGTACAGAACTTCTTTGGACTGAACATCGCTGATCAGCCACTGACTTATATCAAGGCTGCTTTTGTGGGTGGATCTATTCTTATTGCGATCGTTGCAATCCTGATCCCGATCCTGGCATGGGCTACGCAGATGATCAACTTAAAGCTGATGCCTTCGGCAGCACAGCAGGGCGGAGATGCACAGCAGGATGCGATGATGAACTCCATGAAGACCATGAATATGGTAATGCCGCTGATGTCAGCTGTATTCTGTTTCACTTTCCCGGTAGGTCTTGGTATTTACTGGGTTGCCAGTGCTGCAGTAAGAAGTGTACAGCAGCTCATCATCAATAAGCATATGAATAAGATCCAGATCGAGGACCTGATCAGTGAGAATATGAAGAAAATGGAAAAGAAACGTGAAAAAGCGGGACTTCCACCTCAGAAGATCACCAATCAGGCTCATCAGAGTGTAAAGAATATCAATAAGATCGAAAAGGGCAGCAGTAATACTGATGCTCAGACAAGAGCGAAGAAAGTCGAAGAATCTTACAAAAATGCATCCAATGCGAAACCTGGCAGCATCACTGCGAAAGCCAATATGGTAAAAGCATTTGATGAGCGTAATAAGAAGAAGTAGTCAGGAACGGAGGGGTTGGCATGGAGGATTATATCCAGTTTTCAGCGAAAACAAAGAGTGAAGCAATTACAAAAGCATGTATCGAGCTTGGCGTATCCAGTGACCAGCTTGAGATTCAGGTAATAAGTGAAGGCAGCAACGGATTCTTCGGAATCGGCAGCAAGCCTGCAGTAATTAAAGTAAGTAAAGTTGAACCGGTTTCTGAAGAAGAAGAGATGAAGGAAATCGTTGAAACTGTAAAACTTGATTCCATCAAAGAGGAAAAGACTTTCAAAGAAGAAATTTCTGCTATGGAAGAAAGAAAACCGGAGCCGGTAAAAGTCGCTGCACCGAAGAAAGAAGCAAGAGAACAGAAGGCATCTTTACCAAAGCAGGAAAAAGCCAGACAGCTGAAACCTGCCAAAGAAAGACCAACCAGAGAAAAACAGCCGAGAGAGCCGAAACAGGCAGCTGAAAAGCCTGTAAAGGCAGGCAAACCTATCGAGATCATTACAGATCCTGCCGAGATCAAAGAAGTAGAAGAAAGAGCAAGGGTATTCCTTCATGATGTATTCGCTTCCATGAATCTGGGCGAGGTGGAGATCACATCTGAGTATAATACCACAGATGGAAGTCTTGAAGTAGATTTCGAAGGACAGGATATGGGTATCCTCATTGGAAAAAGAGGACAGACTCTTGACTCTCTTCAGTACCTGACAAGTCTTGTGGTAAACAAAGGAAAGTCCAATTACATCCGTGTAAAACTTGATACAGAGGACTATCGTAAACGCCGTAAAGAGACTCTTGAAAACCTTGCAAGAGGCATCGCTTATAAAGTAAAGAAAACAAGAAAAACAGTTGTACTGGAGCCGATGAATCCTTATGAGAGAAGAATCATTCATTCTGCTCTCCAGGGAAACAAATTCGTCGAGACAGTCAGCGAAGGTGAAGAGCCTTACCGCCATGTAGTGGTTAAATTAAAAAGAAATTAATAAAAGAACCGTCTGACTGGCGGAATTGAAAAAAGAATGTTATTCTAGGTGAAAGCGTGAATAACACGTGAATTGACGTGTAGACTTTTGCCTGGAGTAACATTTTTTGTATTATAGAACGATTACCCGATGTGTAATGTTTCTCTAATGCAAAAAATGTTGCATTCGTAAGAATATGTGGAGGAAAAACAGATGGAAACAACGATAGCAGCTATTTCCACAGCCATGAGCGCTTCCGGGATCGGAATCGTCCGTATCAGCGGTGAGAATGCCATGGATGTGATTTCCCGCATTTACAGATCCAAAGGCGGGAAGAAAAAAATAAAAGAAGTACCCAGCCATACGATCCACTATGGATATATTTATAACGGAGAAGAACTGGTAGACGAGGTGCTGGTGATGATCATGCGGGCACCCAGGACTTTTACCGGGGAAGATACAGTAGAGATCGACTGCCACGGTGGTGTATATGCGATGAAAAGGGTACTGGAAACAGTATTAAAAAACGGTGCGGAGATCGCAGGACCAGGAGAATTTACCAAGAGGGCATTTCTCAACGGGCGCCTGGATCTTTCCCAGGCAGAGGCCGTTATGGACGTAATACAGGCGAAGAATGACTATGCGCTGAAAAGTTCCATGGAACAGCTCAGAGGCTCTGTACAGAAGGCGATACGGGACATCAGGGAAAAGCTGATCTACCATATTGCATATATTGAGTCTGCGTTGGATGATCCGGAACATATCAGTCTGGACGGATATCCCCAGGAGCTTCTGGAAGTTGTGGATAAAGAGCAGCAGGAAGTAAAGAGACTGTTGAAAAGTTCCTCAGATGGAAAGATTATTCAGGAAGGGATCCAGACAGTCATCCTGGGAAAACCTAATGCCGGAAAATCCTCCCTTCTGAACCTTCTGCTGGGAGAAAACCGCGCGATTGTAACGGATATCGCCGGAACTACCAGGGATATTCTGGAGGAATATATCACTCTTCACGGAATTACCCTGAAGATCACAGATACAGCTGGAATCCGTGAGACAGAAGATATCGTAGAGAAGATCGGTGTGGATAAAGCCAGGGAGATGGCGCAGAAAGCGGATTTGATCCTTTATGTGGTAGATTCTTCTGTGCCGCTGGATGAGAATGACGAAGAAATTATGTCCATGCTGGGTGGAAAAAAGGCAATTATCCTGTATAATAAGACTGACCTGACACCGGTGATACCTCTTGAAGAATTAAGGGAAAAGACCGGACATCCGGTAATCCCTATTTCAGCCAAAGAAGAGACCGGGATCATGGAACTGGAAGATAAAGTAAAAGAAATGTTTTTTGGTGGAGAGCTTTCTTTTAATGATGAAGTTTACATTACCAACGCACGTCATAAAGCAGCTCTGGAAGAGGCTGATAAAAGCCTTGATCTGGTCAGAAACAGTATTGAAATGGGAATGCCTGAGGATTTCTTCTCCATAGATCTGATGAATGCGTATGAAAACCTGGGAAAGATTCTGGGAGAATCTGTAGGGGAAGACCTTGTAAATGAAATATTCAGCAAGTTCTGTATGGGTAAATAAGACATTACTGAGTAATAGATTGTACAGTAAAACAGAGGAGACAAAATGAAAAATTTAGTAGAAAATTATGATATTGTGGTAGTCGGTGCCGGCCATGCAGGCTGTGAAGCAGCTCTTGCGGGTGCACGTCTGGGACTGAGTACGATCATGTTTACTGTCAGTGTAGACAGTATTGCATTGATGCCATGTAATCCAAATGTTGGTGGAAGTTCCAAGGGACATCTGGTAAGAGAGCTGGATGCCCTGGGCGGTGAAATGGGAAAAAATATTGATAAGACTTTTATTCAGTCAAAGATGCTCAACTGTTCCAAAGGTCCTGCAGTACATTCCCTTCGTGCCCAGGCAGATAAACAAGCTTACAGTACCGAGATGCGTAAAACACTGGAAAACACCCCAAACCTCACTATTAAACAGGGAGAAGTAACGAAACTTCTGGTTGAAGAAGGCAGGATCACAGGGGTAAAAACCTATTCCGGTGCTGTCTACAATTGTAAAGCTGTAGTTCTCTGTACAGGAACTTACCTGAAAGCAAGATGTATTTACGGTGATGTAAGCAATTATACCGGCCCTAATGGACTTCAGGCAGCTAATTACCTTACAGATTCCCTGAAAGAGCTTGGAATAGAGATGTTCCGCTTCAAAACAGGAACTCCGGCCCGTATTGCAGGAAATACCATTGATTACAGTAAGATGGAAGAACAGTTTGGCGATGAGAGAGTAGTACCGTTTTCTTTCTCAATAAATCCGGAAGACGTCCAGATCGAGCAGAAATCCTGCTGGCTGACTTATACAAATGAGAAAACTCATGAAATTATACGCGCAAATCTTGACAGATCTCCATTATATTCCGGTATGATCGAAGGAACAGGCCCTCGTTACTGCCCGTCTATTGAGGATAAAGTAGTTCGTTTTGCAGACAAAAACCGTCATCAGGTGTTCATTGAACCAGAAGGACTTTATACAAACGAAATGTATATTGGAGGAATGTCAAGTTCATTACCGGAAGATGTTCAGGAAGAAATGTACCATTCAGTACCGGGACTTGAACATGCTAAAATTGTAAAGAATGCATATGCTATTGAATATGATTGCATTAATCCAAGACAGCTTTATCCTACATTGGAGTTCAAAAAAATAAAAGGTCTGTTCAGCGGAGGACAGTTCAACGGAAGTTCAGGATACGAAGAAGCAGCAGCACAGGGACTGATCGCCGGTATCAATGCGGCCATGGAAGTAAAAGGACAGGAACAGCTGATCCTGGATCGTTCAGAAGCATATATCGGTGTCCTGATTGATGATCTGGTAACCAAGGAAAACCATGAACCATATCGAATGATGACCAGCCGTGCAGAATACAGACTGCTTCTGCGTCAGGATAATGCAGATTTAAGACTTCGTAAAAAGGGTTATCAGGTAGGCCTGGTCAGTGAAGAAGACTATCAGAAGATCCTTACCAAAGAGAAGCTTATACAGCAGGAAATCCAGAGAGTAGAACATACAAATATCGGTAATACCAGTGAGGTTCAGAGCCTTCTGGAAAGCTATAACAGCACACCTCTGAAGTCAGGAACAAGCCTTGCAGAGCTGATCCGCCGCCCGGAGCTTTCGTATGAAGCGATTGCACCACTGGACAAAGAACGTCCGGAACTTCCATGGGATGTACAGGAACAGGTAGACATCAATATCAAATATGAAGGCTATATCCGCAGACAGTTAAAGCAGGTAGAACAGTTTAAGAAACTGGAAGCAAAGAAGATACCGGCAGATCTGGATTATGAAAAAGTAGGCAGCCTCCGCATAGAAGCTCGCCAGAAACTGGAAGAATACCGCCCGATCTCCATTGGACAGGCATCACGAATTTCTGGTGTATCACCGGCAGATATTTCTGTACTTCTGGTTTATCTTGCAAGCGCAAGATAAACCGGAAAACAGTTGGAAAAGAAGATGCGAATTGAACTAAAAACCACATAAGAAAGAATAAAATACATGTCGTGGATGCATAGAATAAACATAAATAATATCGAACTTTAACAAAAGTAAAAAAGAATCAAAGAACTGAATATTGAACTTTAAACAAAACAAAGAGAAATAAAAAGTACAGTAAATAAATGTTGCGTGTACAATTAATGACACAATAAAACAAATAAATACAATAAAATGATTGATCCGACAAAAGGAGAAAATGAACTATGTTATACGATCTGACTATACTGGAAAATGGATGTGCAGAGCTTGGAATTGAACTTACACAGCAGCAGAAAGATCAGTATATACAGTATTATGAATATCTGATAGAAAAGAATAAAGTGATGAACCTTACAGGGATTACAGAATTTCAGGAAGTATTAACGAAACACTTTCTGGACAGTCTGTCCTGCGTAAAAGCAGTAGATATGACGAAGGTAAAAACAATCATAGATATCGGAACAGGAGCAGGATTCCCGGGAATTCCGTTAAAGATAGCATTTCCGCATCTTGAAGCCTGCCTTCTGGATTCCCTGAAGAAAAGAGTAAATTTCCTGGAAGAAACCTTCACCCTGCTTGGCTTCACAAACATCAAAGCAATCCACGGCAGAGCCGAAGAGTACGCCAGAAACAAAGAATATCGTGAGAAGTACGATCTCTGCGTATCCAGAGCAGTATCCAACCTGGCAACCTTGTCAGAATACTGCCTCCCATATGTAAAAACCGGAGGAACCTTCATTTCCTACAAATCCGGAACCGTCCAGGAAGAAGCCGATCAGGCCCAGAAAGCAATAAAGATCCTGGGAGGAAAACTAACCTCAATCACCTACTTCGACCTCCCCGACTCCGAAATCTCCCGCTCCCTGGTAACCATAACCAAACAAACCCCCACCCCCAAACCCTACCCCCGCAAAGCCGGAACCCCGTTGAAAACCCCACTGGGACAATAAAATTTTACCTCAATTAAATAATTATTACATTAAAATATGCTAGAATTGCAAGCACTGCAAAACAACACTTGCAATTCTGGCATATTAAATCAGGCAGAGTACAACACAACATTACTTCCATTTTAATAACACTAATAATAAGAAAATAACAATTTTCCTTCCACCAGGAGCGAGGCGGGCTCCGTCCCTCTCTCCTCTGCGTTCCTATTCTATCCACCTCCCACACACAAACATCACAAAATAATCACACTTTTATCCTAATTTCATCACAACTTCATCATAAACTCATATATATAGAGATGCCCCTGGGTTCCCCCCCATTCTCTGTTTCACCTGAGGGCATTTTCTATATCTATATAAAGGAGGAGAGCACATTGATTGAAGTAAACAATCTGGTCAAACGATATGGCGACCATACGGCAGTTGACCACCTTTCTTTTAAAATAGAGAAAGGCAAGATCTATGGATTCCTCGGTCCCAATGGAGCAGGAAAATCCACCACTATGAACATGATAACAGGATATATCGCATCCACAGAAGGAACAGTAAAGATAGATGGACACGACATCCTCGAAGAGCCGGAAGCAGCGAAGAAATGTATCGGTTATCTGCCAGAACAGCCGCCACTCTATTTTGATATGACCGTTCTGGAATATATGAAATTCGTGGCTGATCTGAAGAAAATTCCAAAAGATAAAAAAGCAAATATGATCGAAGAAGTCATGGAAATGGTAAAGATTTCTGATATGAGAAACAGGCTGATCAAAAATCTTTCCAAAGGTTACCGTCAGAGAGTGGGACTGGCAGAAGCGGTCATGGGTTATCCGGAAGTTATTATTCTGGATGAACCAACAGTAGGACTTGACCCGAAACAGATCATAGAGATCAGAACCCTGATCAAAAATCTGAAAAAAAAGCATACCGTAATCTTAAGTTCACATATATTATCTGAAGTAAGTGCAGTATGTGATTACGTACTGATCATTTCCCATGGAAAACTTGTAGCAAGCGATACACCGGAAAACCTGGGCAAACTTGCGGAAGGCTCCAATACACTGGAGATGCTTGTAAAGGGTGCTGAAAAGCCGATTAAAGAAGCTCTGGAAGGTATTGAAGGAATTAACAGTGTTTCCCTTGAACATGATGATAAACAGAATCTCTGGAGCGTAAAAGTAACAACTGAAGAGCAGAACGATGTCAGGGAAAAAGTATTTTATAAGATGGCAGAGATTAACTGCCCAATCTATGAAATGAAATCCAAGAAAGTATCCCTGGAAGAAATCTTCCTCGAACTGACTGCATCTGATCAGTCTGTAGCTGTGAAAACAGAAAATGAAAAGACAGACAATGAAACGCAGACTCAGAAAGAATCGGAAACAGAAGAGGACAAAGATGAAGGGGGAAAAGAATCATGACAGCGATTTATAAACGAGAGCTGAAAAGTTACCTGACCTCTATGGTAGGTTACCTGTTCATATTTTTCGTACTTGTACTGACAGGTATTTATTTTTCGGCATATCAGCTCTCAGCAGCATATCCGAAATTTGAAACAACATTAAGCGCAGTAACTTTTGTGTTTCTGATCGGAGTTCCGATCCTGACTATGCGTGTACTTGCAGAAGAGAGAAAACAGAAAACAGATCAGCTGCTTTTGACAGCACCGGTATCTGTAGGAAATATTGTAACAGGTAAATATCTGGCACTGGTAACAGTATATGCCATTCCAATCCTGGTTTTATGCACCTATCCACTGATCATGTCTAAATTCGGAACTGTGGATTTCGGTACTGCATATACAGCAATCCTGGGATTTTTCCTTCTGGGATGTGCGAATATTGCCATCGGCTTATTTATGTCTGCGCTGACAGAAAGCCAGGTGATCGCAGCAGTACTTACCTTTGTTCTGCTGTTTGCATTTTATATGATGAACGGTATTTCATCATTTTTCTCCAAAACATCCATGTCCACATGTGTTACCTTCGGACTTCTGATCCTGGCAGCGGCGATCATTGTTTATACAATGATCAAGAATGTGCTGATCTCAGCAGCGGTCGGTGTGATCGGAGAGGTGATACTTGTTATTGTATACCTTTTAAAAAGCAGCATTTTCGAAGGCGGAATCCAGAAGGTATTGGATATATTTAACCTCAGTGGACATTTTGATAATTTTACAAATAATATTTTCGATATCAAAGGTATCGTATATTTTCTTTCAGTGATTGCAGTCTGCTTATTCCTTACAATGCAGTCTATCTTGAAGAGACGTTGGAACTAGGGAGGTGAAAAAGATGAAACTGAAAGAAAAATTAAAAAAAGAAAATCATAATAAAACAGACAGGAAGAAACTGACTGAGATCAGCAAAAAACATATTAAAAACGGATCCTATGCAATGGTGATGTCTGTGATCTTTATTGCGGTTGTTATTGTTATAAACATGATCGTCAGCACAATTCCTTCCAAGTATTCAGAAATAGATGTCAGTAGCCAGAAACTGTACAGCATCGGTGATGAAACAAAGAAAATGCTGAAAGATCTGGACAAAGACGTAACCATCTATCAGATCGCACAGAGCGGATCCGAAGATGAAAAGATTACCAATCTTCTGAAAAAATACGAAGATGAATCCAAACATATTAAAGTAGAACAGAAGGATCCGGTAGTAAATCCTAAATTTGTATCAGAGTATACAAGTGATAATCTGTCTTCCAACAGTCTTATTGTAGTCTGCGGAGATAGAAATAAAGTAATTGATTACAATAATATTTATGAAAGCAGTATGGATTACCAGACCTACAGCTATCAGACTACAGGATTTGATGGCGAAGGTCAGATTACCAGTGCAATCGGATATGTAACATCTGAAGATCTCCCGATTTTATATACATTGGAGGGACACGGAGAGAAAGACATGGATTCCTCTATCAAAGAGGATATCGAAAAAGCAAATATGGACATTAAATCTCTGAATCTTCTCACAGAGGGAAGTGTTCCGGATGATGCGGACTGTCTCTTTATTGATTCTCCGTCCACAGATATTTCTGAGGATGAAAAGAATGCCATTATTACTTATCTTGAAAATGGTGGAAAAGCAATGATCTTCTCTGATTACATCACAGAGGATCTGCCGAACTTTGATGCTGTTCTGGCAAACTATGGCGTAGAAAGAGCAGAGGGTATTGTGTTCGAAGGAGATAATCAGCACTTTGCAATGCAGATGCCGTATTATCTGGTTCCAACGATCAACAGCACAGATGCAAGTTCTGAAACTGCATCCGGCGGATATTATGTACTGGCACCGTATGCACAGGGAATCCAGAAATCTGATGATGTACGTGACACAGTTACGATCAACAGCATTCTGACTACATCCGATAAAGCGTATTCCAAGACCGACTTAAACAGCGGCACAATGGAAAAAGAAGATGGCGACACAGACGGACCGTTTGATCTGGGTGTTAGCATTACAGAGAGCCTGGATGATGGCAAAGAAACTCAGATTGTTTATTATTCAACTTCTAACCTGATGGAATCACAGGTCAATCAGATGGTATCCGGAGGTAATGAGAAGCTTATCGTTGAATCTTTGAAGTGGATGACAGACACAGATGACAGTGCAACAGTATCTATTCCATCCAAGAGCCTGTCAGTATCTTACCTGACTATTACAGACTATGATGCAGCATTCTGGAAGATCTGCACAATTGCTTTGATCCCTGGAATCTTCCTGGTTATCGGATTTGTAGTCTGGATGAAGAGAAGAAAGGCTTAGAAGAGGAGAAGACTTGAATGAAGAATAAAACTGTAAAAATGGTCATTGCAGTTGCAGTTTTAGTTGTTTGCTGTGGGGCTTACGCAGGCGTAAAAACCTACGTAGCCAAACAGGAACAAAAGGAATCTGAAGAAGAAACAGAGGAAAAGACTACTGTTTTCTCTGCATCTGCAGATGACATCCAGTCACTGGATTTTATGATTGATAAAAACGAAACTACATTCGAAAAAGATAATGATCAGTGGATCAAGAAAGATGAAAAAGAGTTTCCTGTAAATCAGACAACTCTGGATGATGCGGCTTCTTCTGTGACATTTATTGAATCAGACAGAGTGCTGAGTGATGTGGAAGATCTGGAAGAATATGGACTGGATACACCATCCAATACACTTAAAATCGTTACAAAGGATTCCGGGGATGACAGCAGCGAAGACAGCGCAGATGATTCGGCAAAGACAGTAACTACTACATTGTATGTAGGAGATGAAAATTCATCAACCAGCCAGTATTATGTGTATAAAGACGATGATAAAACTACTGTATATATGGTAGATGCATCCAGTATCGAACCATTTACGAAGGATCTTTATGACTATGCGCAGGGAGAAGATTTTCCAGCAATCTCCAACACAGACGATATCAATAAGATTTATGTATCAGGGGAGAATTCATATGAACTGGTAAAGAATGACGATAACAGTCTGTGGACCATACAGGGTGCGGGAGATGAAAAAGAGAAAACAGATTCAGCTACAGTAAGCTCTCTGGTTTCGTCCTTTGGAAGCATGGCATATAATTCTTTTGTAAATTACAAATGTGATGATAAGAGTGAGTATGGTCTGGATGATCCGTATGCTGTGATCACAGTAGATTATCAGGAAGAAGTAGAAAATGATTCAGAAGACTCTGATGACACAGACAATACAGAAGATACCAGTAGTTCTACAGAAGAAAACAGCACTGACACATCAGAGAGTGATGATACAGATACTGCAGATGGGGATACCACAGAGACAACTGATTCAGATACATCAGACGCAGACAGCACAGATGACACTGAAGATGAGAAAACAATGGTGGACAAACAGCTGGTGATCACTGTAGGAAAAGAAGCAGATGACAGCAACAGATATATCATGGTGAATGACAGTGATCAGGTATATACTATGTCTGTAGATACATTATCTGCATTTACAGATAAAGCGGAAGAAGACTTCTGGGATATGACAGTCAGCTATGTATCCATTAACAATCTGTCAGAAATGAAAGTGACTTATCAGGGAAACGAATATAAGGTCAATGTTTCACGTGAAACATCTACAGACGATGATGGCAATAAGAAAGAAACTGTAACTTATAAGCTGAATGGAAAAGAACTGGAATCATCAGATCTTACTCCGTTCTATAATAAACTTGCCAATATGACAGCTCAGAAGAGACTGACTGAAGAGTATACTCCGGAGAACGATCCGGAAATGACTGTTATACTTAAAGAAGAGAATGGAGATTCTCTGGAAGTTTCTTACTACAGTTATGATACAAATTATTATGCAGCAGTAGTAGGAGAAAAGGTTTATCTGGTTAACAAAATGAATGTGAAAGAATTGTTTACTACATTTGAAACCATGACCGGCAATGAGACTGAAACAGATAATGCAGAAGATGCATCAGAAGCAAGTAAGGATTCATCAACAGATGACACAGAAGATTCAGATTCTACAGCAGATAGCACTGAGACACAGACTACGTACGGATCCTGAAGAAAACTAATGATCTGAAAAGTGAATGAGGTAACCTTAAAAAGCCTCCAATGTTTCCATAAATGACAGGAAACATTGGGGGCTTTGTGTTGACTTGATTTTCGGTTTAGAAAAAAATCTTAACCTGTTCAAGAAATGCATCAGGTTTTTCTACATGAGGAATATGTTTGGTTTCGGCAATTACAGATGTTTCAATAGCAGGATTAAGAGCAGAATACTCATTTACAATAAATCCGCCGTTTGGTTCTGATTCGCCTTCTACAATATAAATACTGTTGTCCAGAGATTTTACAGCATGAGAAATATTGATGCTCATGTATTTAGAAATCATGCTGGAATATAAATATTTAGCGTAGTATCCGCCTTTGTGTGCGCTTTCATAATAAGCATCAGTTATAACTGTATCTACATGGAATGGATTATAATACATCTTTTCGATAAACATATTATTTACATTCTCGCGGGAGATGATCATATGGTATACCAGAGTTCCGAAAACGGGTATTTCCAGAGCGAATTTAAGCAGGCGGTCTTTTCTGGATGGCATTTGTTTCAAACGGGTTAGGCTTGGTGGATTTACAAGCATGATCTTGTTAAAAAGTTCTTTCTCATTATGGCAGGCCATAACTACGAAAGAACCGGAGAGCCCGCTTGCGATCACATCTGTTTTCTGTCCGATCACTTTACGGATAAAATCGCAGATCATTTGAACATATACGAAGTTTGTGTATGTGATACCTGGCTTTTCGGAGCGTCCGCATCCCAGAAGATCAATGGTGTACACTGTATAATCGGCAGCCAGAGAATCTTCAATTCTGTTCCACTCATAACCGGATGCTCCCGGCATTACATCATGGATTAATAATACGGGAGATCCACTGCCCTTCTTTGTATAATTGATATTTCCAAAACGCCATTCAAAAGTTCGGCTGTCTGCAAGACCTAATAATTGTTTTAACTGTGCAGTAGCAGCAATAGTACGGTTGATAAAGTGAACGACGACAGTAGCAGTAGTCATAAGAGCAGCAAAGGTGAATATTTTGTGCTTATGTTTATTCATTTCATGCCTCCTTTGGATGAATTTTCAGAACATCCTTCATAAAGAATATGATAAACTTATTATACGCCAAGAAAAAGCAATTTACAAGAAAATATAAGTACTACAAATAATAATAAAATACCGTAAAATAAACTGTTATATATAAAACGCTGCTATGTAAGTTGATTTGTTATCATATCATAATACACAATATTATCACTAAAAATTAATTGAATTTTTATGTTTCACGTGAAACATTATGTGGCATGTTAATAATAAAAGTGTTATAATGTATCTGCAATATTGTCAATATATAAAACAAAACGAAAACCTCATGAAGGAGGAATGAAGTTGGGAAGAATTATAGCAGTCGCCAACCAGAAAGGTGGAGTAGGTAAATCTACAACTGCGATCAATCTTTCAGCCTGCCTTGCAGAAAAAGGTAAAAAAGTCCTTACTATTGACATTGATCCACAGGGAAACACTACCAGTGGACTTGGAGTGGACAAAAATGCAGCAGAAAATACACTGTATGAATTGCTGTTAGGTGAAGCAGAGACAAAAGATACGATTGTAAAGAATGTTGTAGAAAATCTGGATCTGATTCCATCTAATATTAATCTTTCCGGTGCAGAAATCGAATTGATAGGAATTGACAACAAAGAATTTATTTTAAAGGGGATCACGGACAAGCTCAGACGCAGATATGATTATATTATTCTGGACTGTCCACCATCTTTAAATATGCTGACGATCAATGCATTGACAGCAGCTACATCTGTATTAGTTCCGATTCAGTGTGAATATTATGCACTGGAAGGTCTTTCACAGCTTATCCACACGATAGACCTGGTCAAAGAACGCCTGAATAAGCGCCTGAAAATGGAAGGCGTTGTATTTACAATGTACGATGCCAGAACCAATCTGTCACTACAGGTGGTAGAAAACGTGAAAGAGAATCTGAACCAGAATATTTACAAAACAATTATCCCAAGAAATGTCAGACTGGCAGAAGCTCCGAGTTACGGACAGCCGATCACTCTTTATGATCCCCGATCATCAGGAGCGGAGAGTTACAGACTTCTGGCTGAAGAAGTGATCAACAGGGAGGATGATTGATGGCAGGAAGAAAAAACGGTCTTGGCAGAGGCTTAGATGCATTATTTCCGGATAAGAAAACTGCCAGTAAAGAAAATGAAGTAAAATTTACTGCAAAGGTTGAAAAAAAGACAGAACCTGCAGTAAAAGTGAAAAATGTAAAAGAGAGAACAGAAACTCCCAGACAGAAAAAAGTACCAATGATGGTAAAAATATCAATGGTAGAACCAAATCAGAATCAGCCGCGGAAACAGTTTGATGAAGATGCACTTCTGGAACTAACAGAGTCCGTTAAACAGTATGGAATTCTCCAACCCTTACTAGTGTCCGAAAAAAAGGACTATTATGAAATCATAGCAGGAGAGAGACGCTGGAGAGCAGCTAAACTTGCAGGGTTAAAAGAAGTTCCTGTTATTGTTAAGGAGTTTTCGGAGCAGGAACTGGTAGAAATTTCCCTGATTGAGAATATTCAGCGGGAAGATCTGAATGCAGTTGAAGAAGCGATGGCTTATAAACGCCTGATGGATGAATTTCATCTGAAACAGGATGAAATCGCTGACAGAGTAGGAAAAAGCCGTACGGCAGTTACAAACTCCATGCGATTACTGAAACTGAGTGCAAAAGTACAGCAGATGCTGATTGATGAAATGATTACAGCCGGTCATGCAAGAGCAATCCTTGCTGTTTCTGATATGGAAAAACAGGAAAGCCTTGCAATGCGTGTGTTTGATGAGAAATTAAGCGTTCGTGAGACAGAGAAGCTTGTAAAAGCAGTTCTGGCGCCGCCAAAAGAGAAGAAATTACATTCATATTCTGCAGAAGATGCCGCATATGAGAATCTGGAAGAAAAAATGAAGAGTATCATGGGAACAAAAGTTCTGATCCATAGAAAGAAAAATGATAAAGGAAAAATAGAGATTGAATATTATTCCAGGGATGAACTTGAAAGAATTATTGATTTGTTTGAATCCATTCATAATTAAGGAGTGATGGCTGTATGAGTGGTATTTTTGAAAACCTGGGTATTGATTCAGGAATTATAATCATTATATTACTGATCCTCGTTGTTTTTCTTCTGGTAAGAAGTATCAGCTACAATATGCGACTGAGCCGTCTGGAACGTAGATACAAGATATTTATGAAGGGCAGCGATGCACAGTCATTGGAAAAAGTATTTGTGCGTAAATTTGCCCAGATAGACAGGCTGTATGAAGCAAAAGAAGATCATGATCATGATATCCTTTTCCTTAAGAAAAATATGGAAAAAATGTTCAACAAATATGGTGTTGAGAAATATGATGCTTTTGACGACGTGGGAGGCAAACTCAGTTTTGCTCTTGCATTACTGGATAAGGAAAATACAGGACTGATCCTGAATGCGGTACATAGCCGTGATAACTGTTTCCTTTATCTGAAGGAAATCGTAAAAGGTGAGTCTTATGTTATGCTTAGCCAGGAGGAAGTAGAAGCTCTTCGTAAAGCTGTAAATTTCGGTCTTGGTGAAATCGAAGAATGATCAGAATGTGAATAAAAAAGTAAAAAAAGATAATAATTAAATAACTATCGTTCTTTACAGAGAATGATAAATTAACCGAGCGAGGATGATTTTGGCCCGCCCGACTAAATAAAGAAGACAAAACGGTTATTAATATCGTTGTAAATGCAGCGAACGTTAATACATAACATTAGGAGGAACGAAATGTTAGATATCAAATTTGTGAGAGAAAATCCAGAAATCGTAAAACAGAATATCCGCAATAAATTTCAGGATAATAAACTGGAATTAGTAGACAAAGTTCTGGAGCTTGACAAAGAAAACAGAGAAATCAAACAGGAAGTAGAAGCTCTTCGTGCAGAAAGAAATAAAATTTCCAAACAGATCGGTGCGCTGATGGCACAGGGTAAGAAAGAAGAAGCAGAAGAAGTAAAGAAACAGGTAGCTGCTTCCGGAAACCGTATCGAAGAACTTTCTGTAAGAGAGAAAGAAGTAGAAGAAGAACTGTTAAAAGACATGATGGTAATTCCGAATATTATCGATCCATCTGTACCGATCGGTAAAGATGACAGCGAAAATGTAGAAATTGAGAAATTCGGTGAACCGATTGTTCCTGATTTCGAAGTTCCATATCATACAGATATTATGGAAAACTTTGACGGAATTGATCTGGACAGTGCGAGACGTGTAGCTGGTAATGGATTCTATTATCTTATGGGAGACATTGCGAGACTTCATTCCGCAGTAATCTCTTATGCCCGTGACTTTATGATCAACAGAGGATTTACTTACTGTGTACCGCCATTTATGATCAGAAGCAATGTAGTAACAGGCGTTATGAGCTTCGCTGAAATGGATGCCATGATGTATAAGATCGAGGGAGAAGATTTATACCTGATCGGTACCAGCGAACATTCCATGATCGGTAAATTCATCGATCAGATCATTCCTGAAGAAGAACTTCCGAAGACACTTACAAGTTATTCTCCATGTTTCCGTAAGGAAAAGGGTGCTCATGGACTGGAAGAGAGAGGTGTATACCGTATCCATCAGTTCGAGAAACAGGAAATGATCGTTGTGTGCAGACCTGAAGAAAGCCCGATGTGGTTCGATAAATTATGGAAGAACACAGTTGATCTGTTCCGTTCTCTGGATATTCCGGTACGTACTCTGGAATGCTGCTCCGGTGACCTGGCAGACCTGAAAGTGAAATCTCTGGATGTAGAAGCATGGTCTCCTCGTCAGAAGAAATACTTCGAGGTAGGAAGCTGCTCCAACCTTGGAGATGCACAGGCACGTCGTCTGAAAATCCGTGTAAATGGCAAAGATGGAAAGAAATATCTTGCGCATACATTAAATAACACAGTAGTAGCACCTCCGAGAATGCTGATCGCGTTCCTGGAAAACAACCTGAATGCAGATGGATCTGTCAGCATCCCGAAGGCTCTGCAGCCATACATGGGTGGAATGACCAAGATTGAGAAAAAGACCCGTGCTTAATGGGAGATGAGCTTTTTCAGGGAGGTGTTCTTATGCATAGTTATCTGAGGGCAGTTGGTTTTTCTAAGATCACCAAAAGAAGCAGTATTGAGCAGATTATCATGGATGTGGTGGAAACCTATGATGAGAAATATGTGGTGGAAGATCATCAGGATGGTATATTTGCTGAGTTTTCCAAGAATTATGGATGTGATTGCGGGATTACAGTCTGCGGACAGTATGATGAAGACAATCAGTTCCATGTGGATTACTATTTCCCGTTTTTCCGCGGCACAGGGATTACCACGCAGGAGAACGTGGTAATTGAGAGGCATGCTGATAAGGAATCTTTTGCAGGTGCCTGTGACGATCTGAGAATAGGAGTTACATTAATTTTTTATCTGCAGAACGCTGCTGAATATCTTCAGCAGCGGGGCAGAGAAGAAATGCTTTCCGGGAATCCACCGTTGACCCTTTCTGGTCTGGCAAGAGAAGGAAAGATTCTTTTTCCTGTAGAAAAAGATAAAGAAGCGGTAAAGGTAGAACGTGAACTCACAAAAAACAGAAATCATCTGATCGCTGCAGCCAGAAACGGAGACGAAGAGGCGATGGAAAGTCTTACCATGGAAGATATGGACACATATTCCATGATATCTCAGAGAATTGTTACGGAAGATATATTTACAATTGTGGATTCCTATTTTATGCCTCATGGCATTGAATGTGACCAGTATAGCGTTATGGGCGAAATCATTGATTATATGCTGTTCAAGAACATTATTACAGGAGAAGAGATATATCAGTTTACGCTGGAATGTAATGATATGCTGTTTGATGTCTGTATTAATAAGGCAGATGTCCTGGGAGAACCCCAAATAGGCCGCAGATTCAAAGGAATCGTGTGGCTGCAGGGGCAGCTGCATTATTAAAAGCTTTGATCTGACTAAATGTTTCACGTGAAACATAAAATGGTGAAACACAGAAAAATGTTTCACGTGAAACAATAAATAATATGACAGGACTAAAAAGTGCTACTTGTATTTTCTGCTTAAATATAGTACAATTACCAATGTAAGTTAAATGTCCTCGTAGATCAGCTGGATAGAGCACTCGCCTCCTAAGAGAAAGCCGAGGCATTCCCCAAAGGG
>OLSO01001405.1_pt1 | contig 18591 bp, 16 predicted proteins | sample 1672441 | NCBI WGS metagenome assembly OLSO01 (sample SAMEA3136686, study PRJEB25190) | human gut metagenome | biome: human gut; feature: human-associated habitat; material: faeces | place: Austria | collected 2013 | reverse complement strand
TGACCTCTTGATTGTCCAGCCATAGACCATTATACTGTCCTTATTAAGAGAAAAGCAAAGGCTCCGGAGCCCCTCCTGCAAGATTGGCTTCTGGAACCTTGGTAAACACCATGTATATTGTAACAGATTTTACAAGAAAAGGACAGCATGCTCTCGGAGAATAGGCAATCTTACTTTGCATTTGCACGGGCCCTGAAGTGGTTTCTTACATCTTCCGAAGAAATCCATCCTTCTTCCTCTCATGATCTTCTGCCCTCTGCCAGTTCACACATCAGGCAAAGCTGTTCCTGCATCCGATCATACTTTTCTGCTTTTTCTCTCTGTTCTTCTTGCTCATCAATGTTCATAACTGTATAGCAGCCACGATCATTTTTTGTAAGATATAAAGGCTTCCAAACCTGAACAGTTTCGAGAACAGCCGCATAGTTTCTCAAATCAGAAATCGGTTTGATGTTCGGCATAATAAAGCCCCCTTTTCATGGTTTCTGTCTTTATTTTTCCTCTTTCCTGCTATAAATTCAACATCTTATTTGGTGCTAAATTCTACAATTTTCAATCAAAAGGCATCCATATCATGTTGTGAAGCCAGTTCCTTATATGGGGACTCGTCGTTCGTAAGCGCTCAATATTCCAACGCTAGATTTTAATTAACGCTTGCATCATCTTTGCTAGATGCAAGCGTTTTACTACATTTTAGTTTTTGCAAACGTTTTAAACTTCTTCGCTCCACGGAGTCAATGCCTGAAGCTGTTCATCTAACATATCTTCATTTGGACGATGCTCCAAAAGATATGCACTTGCAGTGGCACCTTTTAAGTTTATTGGTGTCAGGCACCAATGTGCAATCATATAGTCATCACAAAGCTCTTTATTGCCTGAAATATATAAGCCATCAAATAAATTCTTATCTGTGCCTATCTCAAAAAGCTTTTTAGCATGCTCATATTGAGAGTCTTTCCAAAACGCTTAGGACGAGTAAAAAGAGTCCCCTCACTCCAATTTAATAAAAGCTGCTCAATAAGCCTTGTCTTGTCCAGCAACTGTTCATTTCATTGCCATAATAAAAATTACATTTCCGGGGCTTTCTGCCCCGAATTTATTTTACCAAATAATAAAAATTTAATGGTGCCTGCCCCCACTGTGAGCACCAAAACATCCTCCTGCACATGTTTCAATGCAAATTCGAACAAAACTTCAAACACCTAGCTTAATGGCATTGCAATTTAGGAAACAAATCCTATTTCTGAGATTGTAACATACCATTACATAATTGGAAGTTCCCAGCTTTCTTTTTTAATTACGTTTAATTTTGCACTATTGCTTGTCACACTCTTTCCATTTACATCTGTAACCACACATCTGTAGCTGTAACCGTTTCTTGCCTCAGTTGCTTCAAATGATACACTCGCTCTTGCAAAGTCGCTTCCCAGACTGTTCCAGCTCTTTCCACTGTCCTTGCTCACATACCATTGGTATTTCAGTCCGCTTCCGTTTGCTGTCACCTTCATTGCTGCTGTTCCACCTACTGGTCCGGTATAATCAACTGGCTGACTTGTAATTATCAAAGAACTATTACTCGTACCTATACTCTCCGCTTCAATTATCTCTGATGCAAACACTGGTTCGCATACAGGAACTTGAAAACACATAAACGTTGCCAACATCCATACCATAATTTTCTTCTTTGCCATTTTTTCTTTCCTTTTCAATTTGAAGATTGATATGTACCTTTAATTTATATATTTTTAATCATATAGTAAGAGCTTTCAGAAGCCTCACCAATGATTTTATACTTATTTTTTTTATAAAAGGTTATAGCCACATCATTGTTTTTTCTGACTTCAAGTTTTACCCTTTGCATTCCAGTTTTATTTGCATAACCTTCAAACTCTGACAGCAATTCAGATGCTAAATGCTTCCCCCTATATTCATCCTCAACAACAAGCATCGAAAGATAAGCAATTTTAGTATTATTATCATTAAAATAGCCTGCAATTATTGATATTGGTTTTTCATTATCGTAATGAATCCAAACTCTTCCATTATCAAATAGCTTATTCGAATACTGTCTTAAATTTATATTTCTACAACTCAATGAAGGCGTCAACTTTCCTTCTAATCTACTTACAGCATCGTATACAGAATCACTATTTCTAGGTGATTTTAAATGCAATTTTAAAAGATAATCAAAATAAAGAGGGGTTCCTCCAGTATGTATAAATAATATTTTTTTCCCTTTAATATTATTTTTTTTCAAATATTCAGACATTCCATAAAATGCCTTTCCTGTATAAGTTGGATCTAATGGTAATCCATTAACCTTCATTTGAATATCAATAGTATCTTCAATCCCATTATTACACTTACCATATCCACCACATATATAATCATCTAAAACAGTAATTGATGGTATGTTAATAGATTCTACTTTTTCGCTATATGATTTTAGAGATTTTCTAATAACCTCAACCTCTTTTTCTGAATCTCTAGCTACCGAAATTCCAATTATTTTTTCTTTCCCACCATATAAAGCTTGTCCAACAAGAAGTCCGCCCTGTGTCATCCCCGTCCCAGTAGCAAGAAAAATATAATCAAATTTGCCCCTTATATCTTCATATACTTGAGCATATGCTTTTAATGGAGTCTGCTCATTTCCTGTTCCAGTTGAATCACCATAAATATAATAAGGATCATACCCTTGTATTTTCAAATCTCTTAATACATTTTCTATAGTTTCTCTTACTTTATCTTTATCACAATAATGAAATATTGCTCCACAACTCTTCACAATTCTACTATTAAATGTATCAACTCTTACTCCATCATCATCTGCTGGTGAAATAATATGACACGGAATTTTCTGCTGATAGCAAATATTTGATAAGGCGCGGCTCAAATTAGAACGAGAATTTCCATAACCAACCATACAATTTTTATGCTGATTTTTCATATCATTAATAAATATATTTGCAATTCTAACTTTGTTTCCTCCAAATGAAAATGGCAACAAATCATCCCTTTTGACATACATCTCATTATCATTATCAATTATTCTCATAATAGGTGTATCATTCATATTTACTAAATCTCCGTAATATAAATTTCTTTGAATCCTGTAATTCCAGTTTTTGCTGAAATTAACGATTTATCAACTTTTTCTCCCTGCACCCATTTCACAATAGCTGCTGGTAAGTTACAGCCTCCCATATGTGAAAATGGATAGCCACCACCGAATCTTGCATTCATTTCTAATACATATGGCATTTCATTTACTAAAAATACATCTACATCCATATTTCCAATATGCTTAGTAATCTGCCCCAGTCTATTTAAAGTACTCTTAATCTCCGGTTCATCAACAAGTTCTGCTATATCAGTTTCTCCTGATCTCATAGCAATTTTTTTACGAATAATGACATTCTGTGTCTCTCCTGATAAATCATTGATTATATCTGCACCGTACTCCTGCCCATCTAAACATTCTTGATAAATCACTTTATCATTTGTAACGGCTGATTCATATCTCAAATATGAATTATCAATATCTTCGTTTGCCTTCTTTGTTAAATATCTCAAATCATCTTCATCATAAGCAATTGCTACTGAAATTGAACCACATCCATATCTTGGTTTTACAACAATCGGATACTTTAATTTGCCCTCATTGATTTGTTTCATTACAGAATTAATATCCAAATAGGATTTTGGTGCATTAAATCCATTATCCCTCAAAAACTCATATGTCTTCCATTTGTCATTACAAACACTAACAATACTTTCATCTGAGACTACTACTGTTGTTCCAATTTCTGCAAATTTCTGTTTATTTTTCGCGAGCATTAGCAAATCAATATCAAACAATGAAATCAGAATATCTATTTTATTATTCTTACAATAATCCAGTAAAAAAGGAATATAGTGTTCATCATAAATCAGAGGTGATATTACTTTTTCATCTGCATATTTGAAAGCAATTGATTTATCATCTGAATTGCACACAAATACCTTTCCACCATTGCCTAGAACTTCTTTAAAGTATTTAACCATATAGGCTCTACGTCCTACTGAAGTTAACATAACATTCATCCTGTTTCTCCTTATCATTTTCACAACTAATACTTACAACTAAGTATAATCTCACAAATTCTATCCACATCTTCCATGCTAAGGTCAGCATACATAGGCAAGGTAAGAACTCTCTTACTAATATGTAATGCAACAGGAGTCTCAAGCACATCGTACTTGCCATGGAAGGCAGCGAAGGTATTAGTCAGTGGATAGAAATACTTTCTTGCACCTATGCCATTCTCCGCTAACTTGTCAAATACTTCTGCTCTACTTGCACCAAAAAGTTTTTCCTCAAAAATCACAGGGAAATATGCATAGTTGCTCTTTACATCCTTCTGAATGACATTGAGCTGAATCCCCTCGACTCCTTCAAGATGCATTCTGTATCTCTCTGCAACATTCTTTCTCTTTGCAATCTCATCATCCACATGACGCAGATTACAAATTCCCATAGCTGCACAGAACTCATTCATCTTTGCATTGGCACCAACTGCATCAACCTCCTCCGGTCCATGAATACCGAAATTTTTAAGATCATACAATACTTCTCCAAGATGCTTATCCTTGAAGCAGACAGCACCACCTTCTATTGAATTGAATACCTTTGTCGCATGAAATGAAAAGCAGGAAGCATCTCCAAATGAGCCGATTCCCTTACCTTTATATGTCTCACCAAACGTGTGAGCTGCGTCATAGATTACCTTAAGCTCATACTTGTGAGCAATTCTATCAATTTCCTCAATATTGCAGACATTGCCATATACATGAACCGGCATGATAGCACATGTCCTGTCTGTAATTAATCTCTCAAGTTTTTCTGTATCAAGTGTCATAGTTACCGGATCTATGTCGCAAAATACAGGTGTAAGTCCATTTCTGACAATTGCATGAGTTGTTGATGCAAAAGTAAACGGTGTTGTGATAACCTCTCCCTGTAAATTCATTGCCTGCAGCGTCAATTCAAGAGACATATGACCATTTGTAAAAAGGTCAATGTTTTCCACTCCCATATACTCAATCAACTGTTGCTGCAAAGACTTATGCTCCGGTCCCATATTTGTTAGCCAGTGGCTCTGCCACATTGGTTTGATTTCATCCATGTACTCATCTAATTCCGGCATCGATGAACGTGTAACAAGTATACTGTTTGCCATTTTTCCAAATCTCCTTATCTTTTAAGGAATGACTTAATCATTCCAGTTAAATACTCAAATTCTTCTAACTTTAAAATTGCAGAAAGTGCAATATAAATAGCTGCTCCTGAAATAATCTGAATTACAAAAGTAACAATTGTTGGTAGTGGAATGTATCCGATAAAATAAACACATATTCCCATAAAAACTGCCAGCAAAATTCCAGGAGCAAAGTCCTTAACCTGCTCAAGATAACTATAATTCAAAAGCTTGCGATTCGGCCATGAATTAATAATCTGGCTAAGGACATTGCTGACAAGCAAGCTACAAGCCATAGCCATCACTCCAAACCACATAGTCGAAAGAAGAAGCGTCATTCCCACGGCTTTCTTAATAACTTCTAATCGAAGAAACCAATCGCTTCGGCCCATTGCATTAATCGCATTCAGATTTGCTGTATGAACTGGCCAAAACATATATGTGGTACAGAAAATTCTCAGATATGGAACGCAAGGCAGCCATTTATCTGTCAAAACGAGATGAACTATCGGTTCTGCACAAAACGCCATCCCCATCATCAAAGGTGCCATAACATATGTACTTGTCTTTATTGCTCGGCGTGTCATATTCTTCACACGTTCCCTGTCATCCTGTGCACTGGAAATTGTAGGAAGCAAAACACTATCTATTGATGTATTAATATTCGTCACTATAACCTTTGGAAACTTATCACCTTGATTATAAAATGCCAAGTCAGACGAGGAATATAATTTTCCAATAATCAAATTACGGAGATTATTGTAACAAGTATCTAATAATGATGATACTAATAATTTCCAACCAAATGATAACAAGTTTATTAATCTCTTTAAAGAGAAAATTTTTTGGGGACGCCATTTTACTGTAAGCCACAATATTAACGTATCAATTGCTGTATTTGATATTTGTTGCGCAACGAGTGCCCATACTCCAAATCCACTATACGCCAAAACAATCCCCAAAAAAGCTGAAAATATAGTTCCTCCCAATGTAGAAAAGAAAAATCTCTTGAACATCATATGCCTTGAAACATATGCCTGCTGTATTCCCTTAATACCTGAAAATATGATTGTCAGACTAATAACACGTATAATAGGAATTAATAGTTCGTCATCATAAAAATTTGCGATCAACGGAGATAAAAAAAACATTCCAACATACAATATAATACAAACCCCAAAATTAAAATAAAAAACCGATGAAAAATCTAAATCATCAGCATCCTTTTTTTGAATCAATGCTGTACCAAGTCCGCTATCTACAAATACTTGCAATATAGTAGTAAATACCATTACTAAAGCTATCGTACCATAATCCTTTGGGCTTAAAATACGTGCCAAAACTATAGAAACAATAAATGTAACAAATTGTGCTCCACATCTTTCCGCAAAACGCCAAAAAAAATTTGATATTATTTTCTTTTTATTCATCCGTCATTTCCTCAAATTTTAATAAATTTATTTCCACGGTAAATTATTAAAATATTGTTTACAATATTCAATAAAATTGCAAATGTTTTCTTCATTCTTTTTGTCCCTTCTATCAAATTCCTTTTCCAATTCTTTCCGTGTATTTATGGCATATTCAATTTCCTCAGACGTATTTCCATAAGCCACGCCATATCCCTTATCATCACCCATTAAATAATCTTTTCTAGTCTTATTATTTTCTGTCATTATTATAGGTATACATCCACATAACGCAGCAATTTTTGCATATGTAGTTTGTGTATCATAACTATAACAAAATTTACACTTATTAAATTCTTCAACTTTTTTTAACTCTGAGTAATTATCTATAACAGCCCCGTCATATTTTTTAGGCAAATCATTTCTATTAACTCCCTTACGAATAATATAACAATTCCCCTCTCTATTTTGAAAATTAACTTGTCTATAAAGATTTCTATCAAAATAACTCACATACACCCTATTCCCATTAGGATTTAATTTCCAATCATTAAATATATCTCTATATGTAATAAATAAATCTTTAGAATTAAAATCTCCTTCTTCCTTTAAGTAAAGATTTTTGTATAAAAACCATCTTACAACATTTTTAGCATGAAGTATATTTCCACGTACTACCTCAGGATAAATAACAATTGTATTATCACCAACTCTAGGTATAAATTTTCTTTTACAGTCCTTAACTTGATAATATGCATAACCATTAAAGAAATTATATTTCTTCAATTTTTCTTTTCCTACAATACCTACTAAAATAATAAGAATTGTATCTCTTGCTAAAAATAGGATCTTTTTTATTGTATATTTAATCCATTGTATAATATTTCCATTTCCATAATTAAAATATTCTATATAATATATTTTCGCATCATATCCCATCAAGCATAATCTACGACACATCTCATGTAAAACAACTGCACCGCCACTGTTCCTCTGACGTGGAGAAACAATCACAAATTTCACATTATTATTTTTCTTCATTCTTAATAAATCTCTTCCTAAAACTTTTTCTAATTGTCCAACATAATCCAATTATCACAATATAGTCCAATTTCTTTTGTTAAATATTTATCATTCCATCTTATTGGAGCACATACTATCTTTTGTTCTTTTTTTCTATCAGATAATCTTTGCACCCACCAGCTAAAAGTACTATTAGAAATAACAAAATGCGAACACCTTGACATCATTTGAAGTTTTTCACTAATACTGTTACCCTCTGTTTCATATGAAATATCACTATTTTTAAATCTATCTTCAAGTTTTAAATTATCTCTACACCATTGAATTTGATCAGAAAAAACAATAATATTAGCATCTGGATATTTTTTTAAAATGTATTCTATTCCACGATAATAAAACTCTACTGTACATTTTTGATAAAATTTTTTAAATTTAGGATCTTCCATGTCAAATTTTCTAACTGTAACGCATATAGAATTATCTTCAGATACCTTTTCCAATAAATTTCTATTTCTTTCACTTATATAATTATTTTTAAAGATATCTTCTCTAATTTCATCTATTACTTCATCTACAATATATGAATATTCAAATAATCCATCAAGAATAATATTTTTTTTATGAATATTTTCAAATATCTGCATTTCAGGTTCATAACAATATATCACACCATATTTTTCTCCATGCGTTTTCTTTCTTCTATGACAAACTTTTAAAATAATCCTTACAATTTTTAATTTCATCCATACCCAAAAATATTTAAGATCTTTATAAAAAATTTCGTTATATCCTTTTATATCAAAATATGAAAGTCCATTTTCCCATCCATCTCCTGGAGATTTTGAATTTTTTCTAACACGATCAAAATTAATACATATTTCCTGCTCATATTTATTTGACAAATATTTGGCAAATGCATATTGAAAAAGTTGATTTCCAAAACGGCCTTGTGCTTTCAAATAAATCATATATCTTATGCCTCCTAAAGTCTGTGTAATGAATCATTTATATATTCTCCAACTGTACCTTTCTTATATCTTCCATCAATTCTCCAATTAAGTTTTACAAACAAAGAATTGTTTATTATATTTTCATATCTATTATTAATTTTTTTGTTCCAATTATCTAAAACAATCATTGGATTATCGTTATTAATGGGAACCCTATCTACTAAATCTCTAATCACATCAATTTCTCTATATCCGATTTCCATAAATATATCTAATAAAAAATAATCACATAAATAATCATTTTTCTTCCAATATGAAGTAAACATATAATTTAGGAATGCGGGAACACAATTTTTTTCTCCCGCAGCCATAAAATATGTAGACCACTTTCCCTCATTAAAAAAATGCGATTTATTTTTTTCAATCTTCGAAGAGAAAAATGCAAAATTCAAAATATCTTCATCCATTTTTTTAATGAAATAGCATGTAGAATCAATCCAAATCCCACCATATTGTGACAGTAATAACATCCTTATACTGTCCGACAAATGCGTATATGAAATCTTTTTACTTTGAAATTTCACCTTAATATGTTCTGGAATATTAATATAATCGTTAATATTATTTTTATCTAATAAAATCACTTCATATTTTTTACTGTCAGCATTATTTAAAAGGCTTTTATAACATTTTTTTATTAATTCAGGCATATCACTATACCCTTGAAACCACAATACCCATATTTTACATTTACCGCTCCTGTTAATCGGATAATTATAAAAATTACCAATATTGCTTTTGAATGCTACAATTTCATCATGAAATTCTCTTGTTATTTTTTTTATTATTAAATCATAATACTTTTTCCTATTACAATATCTCATACCAAATAAGTATGTTCCCTCTTTGAAACCATACTTATTTTTTAAATTTAAATATGTGGTTATCTGTTTAATCATTATTATTACCCTTTAATCCAGTCCAAAAAAATATTATTTCCAAAAACTGTAGTGTACATGTCTTTCCAGTCTCCAGTTATTATATAAAATACGAAAAACGATCCAACCGCTAATAAAACAATCGAAGCCGTACTTATAAATGCAGTTTTAAACTGTGTACGACCATTCCGTAACAAAGATACTGCCGCCATATAATCTTCTATTGCTACAGGTCTATATAATCTCGTAAAAGTAGGGTCAAATGCATAAAATGGCATAATACACAGGAGTTCTATATTTAGTGCAAGTGCATCATATAGCGATTTATTCATTTTCGCTTGTCCATTAGCCCAAATATATAGTTTTCTTATTACTAATCCGAATAATAATTGCCATATACACCAAAACAAGAATTTTACTATATTGGAATTTTGACTCAATTCAACAAAATATAATTGAACCTTATTGGATGAAATAAATGGTATTAGTGACACAATTCGACTTACATACCTTGACCCTATAATACCAATTATCCCCATTGCAATTATAATCTTATATTTATAACGTTCGGGAATAAACATAAAAATAAATGGTACAATATACAAAAGCGCACTTGAATGACATAATGACGCTATTAATACTAAAATAATATATATTATTTTATTCTTTTTTCCTTTTTTATTTAAAAACTGAATTGCCAAAAATAATATTGACATACATAAAAAATATCTTTTTTGAATGACAAAATCTATTCCGGGATAAAGATATATCAATGAAGCAACAAGACAAATATTTTTTGAACATTTATATATAACTCCAAAAATAATTATACATGCAACCAATGATGTAACTGCAGTGTATACGTAAAAATCTAAATTATGATCTTTAAACAATTCATATATATATGTAAGAGCTTCTCCAAATGATAAACTTTTTCTTGAGTGTAAAAAAATATCTTCATTTACGTCATAATCAATTCCTCCCGAATTAAATCCGATCAGAATCCATAACCATATGCCTTGAATAAAAAACAAAAATTTTGATTTTCTATAGCAGAATCCTAAAATAATTAATATACAAGTTATTATTAATGCAGCATACATTTATATATTTCTCCTTATATATTTTATAAAAAATTTTCTAATTTTGTCATATAAGTTATAACTTCTAAGTCGAAAATAATGCAAATTAAAATTCTTCTTTTTTATTATATTGAAATTATCTTCTATATTACCTTCAACTTCAATATTCTCAAAAGCGTTTGGAATAATTTTAAATATATTGTAAGACATATTATTTTTTACTTTCATTTCTCTGCTTTGCATATGAATATACATGTATTTTTCTTTAAATATTTTTCCATTTATATATATATATCTATATAAATTTCCATTATCCCATATAAAAAATGAATTACTTTTTCTTTCAACTACATATTTTTTTGACTTTAAATCTAATTTTGTGATTTTAAAATCAGATGATTTTGTATAAATATTAGCCTCATATTCATTATAATCAATTTTTTTATCAAGTTCTTCAAATATATTATTAATACTTTGATTAAATTCTTCATCAAATGAATTATTCCAAGTAGTTTGAAATACCTCTTTTGCTCTATTTTTTCCTTCTAAATTTTTCAAAAAGCTCGTATTATTTTCATAAGTGTTTTTGTACAATGTACAATGTCCCATTATACCAATTTTATCATATTTTTCATAATCTTCATTACAAATAAAATCATTAATATTTCCCCATATAAGATCAGTATCACAATGCCCCCAAAATTTATACTCCTTAATTATATCATAAAAAATATAACCATACGTCGGTTTGTAATCACATAATTTGTAAGGTCTATCTAGCGAGATTTCAAAATCAAATTTCTCTCTAAATTTCTTTTGAATATCATCAAATGAACAATAAATTACTCTAACATTATCCGGATAATAATATTTTGTTTCATCATCTGTAAATATAATCCAATCAAATTCCACATTACAAGCACAAGAATTTAAAAACAATTGAAAATAATTATTAAATTTTCCGAAATATGGAATAATAAAGACAGCTTTCTTTATAGCCATTTTTTTGCTCCTTTTGCAATTGTCATAAAAATATATATTGACATACTCATTTTATTTTTGCACATAAAATAGAATACTTTCCATACCAAAGATAAATATTTGAATTCAAAATCACTAAATGCCTCTTCATACATAGGTTCATTAAGTAATTTATCTAATTCTATAATTTTTTCTCTTTTACTTAAATTTGACTCTACAATATTTCTTGTTAACGCAAGTAGATTTATAACCTTTCTATTTTCTAATGCCTTTCGATAAGTGTCATCCGAATATTGGCTAATGTATTCGAAAATAATTTTATACAAGTTTTTCCAACGAGTTAATAAATATTTATTATAAACTCTCGTCAAAGAATTATCATTCATCTTATTGTAATGATAGCCTTCAATATCTATATATATTATTTTTTTTGCTTTAGAAAATAGTGGTAGATTGTACCATAAATCTTCTGTTCCAATTTTTTTGGTATCTGTAAAATAGCTACCTAATATTATTGTTTTTTTATAAAGCTTATTCCATACTGGATTCAAATCTTCTATTTTGTGAGCTTGTTTTAATTCTTTACCAATTGGTCCAACTAATCTGCGTTCTAACTTTAGTTTTTCTTCTCCTTCAAATTCAATATAATTTAAATCAAACAACGTTGCTTTTTTTGACACATCTCCATATTCTCTTATAAAACTAAACATAATTATGTCAATATTTGATTCCATATATTTTGAGCATTTGTTCAAACACTCTTTATCTAACCAATCATCTCCATCCACAAACAGAATATACTCCCCACTAGCAATTTTTAATCCTGCATTCCGAGCATCAGAAAGACCACCATTTGGTTTGTTAACAATAATAACATTAGGGTTTTCTTGATATTTTTGAATGATTTTATACGATCCATCAGTAGCCCCATCATTAACTACAATTATCTCAACATTTTTATAATTTTGTCCTATTATACTTTTCAAACATTTATCTAAATATTTTTCAACATTATACACAGCAACAATTATGGATACTTTTTTCATATTCCTCTATACACTTTCAAATAGTTCTTCGGTTTCCTTTGATACTCTTTTTACATTAAAACGTTTATGAACAGTTATATTAGCATTTTCAATTAATTCTGTTTTGTTTATTTTATTTAAAAATATGCTAATCACTTTATCTGCCGCATCTTTCCAACTATCCTTATCAACAAGTAATCCATCCACTCCATCTGTTATTAAATATGGAATAGCATCTACTCTCGTTGCTACAATTGGCGTTTTAGTTAACATATACTCTGGAATAGCCAATCCAAAACCTTCCCATCTACTCAGAAGACATCCAACATCAAATTTTTCCATATATGCCAACGGATTATCAATCCATCCTGTAATAATTAAATTTACACAAAGTTTTTTCGCCAATTCCTCGATATTTTTTCTTTCATTTTCATCGCCCTCTATCACATCCCCTACAATAACAAAACACGAATTAGGAATTTTCTTTTTCACTTCACTCGCCATTTTAATAAAGATGTCCGGAGCTTTTTGTTTACAAATACGCCCAACCATACCCACAACAAACGCATCATCCGGCACCGGCAAATCGATTTTTACCGGCCTATATTCATCAATTTCTATGCCATTATAAATAACGCATAATTTTTCATTTTTACAAATTTTATTTCTTAATGCAGATTCTTTTTCAGCATCTGAAATACATATAATCTTGTCACAAAAATGGCTCATAACTTTCTCTAAAACAATAAATATGTTTTTTTTGTTGCTTTCCATATTAAATGACCATCCATGTGGATTATAGATTACTTTTGTCTTTACTCCGACACAGGCCATTCTTGTAATTGCACCTGCAATCGATGAATGTGCATATACAATATCCGGTTTATATTTTTTAATTTTTTTTCTTATTTGTATTGCTTCTTTCAGTGCCGATATCCCTATGTTGTGACTCATACTAACTATTTCAACACTATCAGCAAGATTCTCGAATTCTGCTTTATTATATAGCTGTGAAAGTATCATTATATTTTCGCAAGAAGAATATTTTAGTAAACTTCTTAAATATCTTTCAACTCCGCCTACACATTCTGCAACATGTACTACTCTCATTTTATCTTCCTACACTGCTCCATCATTCTTTAGTACACCTACTGCAGTCTTAAAAATGATTCTAATATCATTCTTAACACTCCACTCCCCAATATACTGGGTATCCAGCTTCACCACTTCCTCGAAGTCCGTGATATTACTCCTTCCACTTACCTGCCACAGTCCGGTCAATCCCGGCCTGAATGACATTCTGGCTCTGTGATGCGGTTCATACTTCTCCCACTCATCGAGTGTTGGTGGTCTGGTTCCTACCAGACTCATATCACCTTTGAGGATGTTCCAAAACTGCGGCAGCTCATCTATTGATGTCTTCCTGATAAACTGTCCTATGCCGGTTTTCTTTGTTCCATCCGGCAGTATCTTGTTGCCTATGATTCTCGGGTCGAAGTCCATCTTGAACATCATTCCGTCACTCACCTTGTTTTGTGCCATGAGCTCCCTCTTTCGCTCCTCTGCATCCATGTACATGCTTCTGAATTTGTACATCTTGAACTTTCTGCCGTTTCTGCCGATTCGCTCCTGTGCGAAGAAAATCGGTCCCGGTGATGCTATATAGATTGCCGGTCCCACAAATATCGTCACTATCAAAGTGATGATGCATCCGACCAGTCCTCCGAGTATGTCCATGCCTCTTTTTGCAAGAAGCTGTGTGGTGCTTGCATAGTTCATACTGGCGGTGATGACTGTGTAGTCACCGATTTTTTCTATCTGATTAAAGCTGCCTGCCATAACCTTGTTTTTGGTGATGCCTCTGTGAACAGCTATTCCCATCTCAAGAAATATGTCTGCCATTTCATAGGGATATTCGCTCTCCGCACATGGTGGGATAAGCACCTCATCCACCCATTCCTCACAGGCGTAGTCCACTATCCCATCATGGTTTGCTACGATTGGTATTTCGCATATTGTTTTGCCCTTCAGGTCGGCATCTGTTGCCGCTGCCACTATCTGTGTGTATCCAAAGCCATTTTCCTTTAGTCCGTGAAGTGTCTCCTCAAGGAGCTTTTCCGGTGCTATAACAAAGAGTGATTTTTTCGATGAAGCGAAGTTTCTTTTTTTGATAATTTTCTTTAATACTACTCTGCCTAAGTACGACACGAGAATATATATTGGAATCATGATGTAGTAAGACATACGCGAATATATCTCGCCCATCTGTGTGGTAAACAGGAAGAAGGTTGTTATTATTTCTACAAGTGCCACATGCTTACATGTAGCTATGAGCTCATCGAGATAGCCGCGCTTCAATACATTTTTGAAGGCATCGGATACTATTTCCACGAAGAAATCTATGAGCAGAAATGCAGCTGCCAATATCCTGTAGTCCTTATCTATGTATGGATTGCCAAGTCCAAAGCGCCATATGTATGAAACTATGAATGCTATCTGCATACACAGGACATCTAAGAGCATAAAGTCTATATGCTTTGTCCAGCCTCTTCCTTTCTTTCTGTACATTTTTTCTGTGTCTCCCTGTATTTCTTGATTACCCTATTTCCAGTTCATCCCTATACTGTCGAGCCTTGCTATGCGCTCTGTGTCGAGCACCATGCCGCTGGCGTTAGGGTTTTTTCTTTTGCATCTGATATTTGATATCCAGCGTCCCAGCTTCACTCCGTCTGTGGAGTATGATACTGGTACGTCCAGATTGCCGTTTTTCTCGTAATATGTTTTTGCAAGCTCAAATTTCCTGTTCCACTGTATGGCAGTCTTGCTTTCTGACCTGTAGCCTATGCTCTGCATGCGCTTTAGCTGCTCGTTTGTCATTAAGTGGCTATTGGTCTGGTTTGACAGCCACCGTCCAAGTGGTATGCCGTCTGCTGTGACGTACTTTGCAGGTACTTCGAGGTTTCCATGCTCCTTGTAGTAGGCCTTGGCTGCGCTGTAGTACTCTTCCCACTTCTGCTTGTTGTGGTCCCATATCATGCCAAGCTCCTCAAGTGCTTTTCTCTGCTCATCGGTGAGTGCCTGCTCTATGCCGTACTTTTTCACCTTGAAGCGTATGTTGTTGATCCATGAGCCTAGCCTGAAGCCTGTAGGCGACACGTATTTGGCCTTGATGTCCAGATTGCCGTAGGTATTGCGGTAGCATTTCAGCTCTTCAAGTACCTCCTGCCAGCTTGAGTCCGTGACATCCCATATCATACCTATGTCGTTTAGCTTTTGTATCTTTTCCCAGGTGAGGTTTCCGGATATATTGCCTGACTTCACACGCCTCTGGGTGTTTATCCATGCTCCCAGTGTGAGGCCTGACCCTGTGACATAGCTCTTTGGTATCTTGAGATTACCATTTTCCTCATACCACTGCTTTGCTGCCTCATAGTATGTATCCCAAGCACTTCCCAGATTCTCCTGCAGGCGCATGAATATTTCCCTGCTGTCCTTGGTCTCGTCTATAATGCGGAATCTGTCGTCAAAGTGCTCTCTTGGCGAGTGAGTGTCCGGATACAGCAAAAATGCTTCCTGCATCTCGTTTTTCAGGCAATCTATGCAGTAGAGACTGTCGAAGTTATTGACCAGGTCAAATATGACCGGCTGGTTTTTGCTTCCTGCTGACAGGGCTCTGCCTATCTGCTGCAGATAGATGATTGGCGACACTGTAGGGCGAAGCAGTATTACTCCGTCCACATCGTCCACATGTATGCCCTCGTTCAGCATGTCTATGCAGTAGAGGAGCTTTAAGTGGCTTCCTGTGTCCTTTTTGAATTCGGCAAAGGCTTTGCTGGTCGATGCTTCGTTGTAGTACGCTGTGTATATGTGTGGCTTTTTGTCCACCTTGCTAAACCAGTCGGTAGCCTGCTCCTTCATCTCATCCATATGCTCTCTGCCTGAGCAGAATACTATGTATTTGCCATCTGTCTTTGTCATCTGTCTGGCAAATACCTCTGTGAGGCCGTCTGCCTGCTCGAGTGCACGCTTTAGCTGCTCTAGAAGCTTTTCGTTTTCCGATACAAGTCCCGGGTTTGATAAGCCCTCGATTCGTTTTTTCAGTTGTTCGAGCTCTTTCTTGTATGAATACATGGCTATGACATATTTAGGCTCCGGAAGTATTTCTCTCACGATTGCTTCTCCGAGTGTCATCTCTGAGGCTATGTTGCCCTCAAAGAGCTCCTCTGCCATATTGCGCTGGTTATCCAGATAGCGTATGTTTGTCGCTGAGAGCCCCAGGCGCTTTGCGTTCGGATATGCTTGCAGAAGCTTTTTCACACTCTTGCCCCACTCTGCGGCTCCACAGCGGTGGAACTCATCAAGTATGATATAGTCCGGGCGCAGGGTGTCTATGCTGTCCTCATGCTTCATGAGTCTGCTGTACGAAATGTATTCTATGTTTGAGAACTGTGTGTCTATGTTCTCAAGCTGTGTCTTGTAGATGTACTCACCTGGTGATAGCCATAGAAAGTGCTTGTGCGGATACTGCTCCACGAGCTTGAAGGCTATCATCGACTTGCCCGTGCCGGTCGGATGGATGACGGCTGCCATCTGCTTTTCCTCCAGCATGGTTTCGACTGCTCTGTATGCATCTTCGTTGTGTTTATAAAGATGTATGCTCATTTGCTGCCTCCGGGTGAAACACTACATTAAAAGGGAGGTTGGATTTCGCAGATTGTAATAATCTGCGAATTTTTTATTATATTCTTTCTGATTAGGCAATAGCAAGAAAACACCTCCATTGCAACTGCAATAGAGGTGTTTTCTTGTATCTTTACTCTTCAATCATCGAAAGACGTTCCTTAGCAATCTTAATGTCTTCATCTGACGAATTAAGCATTTGTTTTGCTGCAGCTACAGTACCATCATTTTTGAAGAAGGTCACCAATGTAGAAATTCGCTCTTCTCTTCGTCCTTGTTCGATTCCTTGTTCTTTTATTCCTTGACTGAGATTACACATAGATTTCAACAACTCCTTTCTGTCACCTTCCATTTTGATATCGAACTCATTCTCCAACATATCGTTTTTTTCCTCAGCACTTAGTTCTGGCAGAAACAAAGCACCCAGAAACCGATGAAGTTCATGTTCTGTTTGCAAGTCCAATGTTTTAGCCAGTCTAATAATCACAACATTAACAATCTCATACATATCTTTCCATCGTGATATTCCTATAATATCATTCTTTGTCAGATATATCTTTTCCAGCATATTCTCCTTTTCATTCATACAAATCCAAATCGAATATACTTTCTTGATATCATTATAATTCTGAGAATCAAACTCCCTGTCCAACTGCGATGAAACCTCTCTAATCGCATAATACAGACCTCTCATTTCAACATCATAATCTATTGGTTCAGACTTTTGTGCCTCAATATTGATTATTACCTTTGATAATCCATCTGATGTACGCACATAAAATAAGATATCAAAATATGCAACCCCTTCATTTCGAACTTTATTTTCAGAATTCATCCCCTTAATCTGCACTGAATTTGTAAATCCTGGCTCGACCGGTATTGTGCTTATATAAGGTTCTCCTTCTATAAGCTTCTCAACATCACATGGATTTAATCCCATATAATCCTTTACTGTACGCACTAAAATATTTGCTAGAAATGGTTTCTGTGCTAATAGCAATTTTGCTTCTGCATCATACTGAGCTTCAAATTGCGTTTCATCTATAATTGCTTTTTTGTCAGCCATTATATTCTCCTTTCTGTTCTCCCAGGCAGAAAGGTTATAGGTATTATTTTCTTCCTCCTCCCTAATACTCTTATATTTATAACCTATGACATATATATTATATAATAATAGCTCCATCCAATGCAATAGCCCAAATGTCATTAAAAAGAGAGCGGGCCGGCGAATGGGAAGTTCGCCGGCCCAGATTTACACTAGGA
>OLSO01001402.1_pt1 | contig 18611 bp, 16 predicted proteins | sample 1672441 | NCBI WGS metagenome assembly OLSO01 (sample SAMEA3136686, study PRJEB25190) | human gut metagenome | biome: human gut; feature: human-associated habitat; material: faeces | place: Austria | collected 2013 | reverse complement strand
CCCCTTAATAATTTAGAGCGAATTTCGCTAAAGCACTCGATTATTTAGAGCGCCAATATAAGGAGATTCAATAAAGCATTTTTAAGTTATGATCTTTGAATTAATCATTAATGTTATAACTATTTTTAATAACAATTATAAACAAATAAAAAAGATCATTTAAGGGGAATGATCTTCTTTATTTTTATAGGGAATTCGTGTAATAAAAAAATTAATATCTTGGGAAACTATTACTTAAAATGTAAATATATGAGATATAAATATATATGGGTTATCTCATTCTTTTACATGTTAATTTTTATTACAATTATTATTATAATGAAATATAACGAATTGAGTAGAGACAAGCATCCTAAATAAATCATTAGTATTTGTGCAATGTGCACAAATGATGTGAAGTGTTAAGAGCTTATTTTTTTCATTAAAACAATTTAAAAAAGACTGTCAACTTCATATTTGTCAACAGTCTTAAATCTCTTTAAAATAATGAGATTTATAAAACATTTTTAAGTTACGATATTTAAATTAATCATTAATGTCATAACCATTTTTAATTAGAACTTCTTTAATTTTTTCAAGTGCTATTTTAATAGAATAGTAAACCGCAAGTATACTACAGTTTTCTTCAATAGCAATTGATTCTAGAGTCTTACATTGAACATATTTTTTTAAAATACGTTCTTTTTCTTTGACTGGTAAATCTTTAATTGTTAACTCAATAAAACTTATTAATTCTTGATGTATCAATTCTTTCAACAATATGTTTTCGTTAACATCAAAGCCTTCTTTTTCTAATTCTAAAAATGGACTTCGATCTAACGAAAAATATCCCTTATGATAATCTACTTTTCTTTTATATACTGCATCAATATGATCATATTTATTCATTGTCTCATAAACATCCTAATCAACTTCAACAAAGCAATCTTGATTATAATATTTAGGATACATTTCTCTCAGGTTTACCCTAACTTTAGTTGACATATTATCCCTCCCTTCTTCATAAACCGAGAGAAACAACTGTCGAACTTTAAGTTTTATAAAAAAAGCTCTAATGATTTTGGGGTCTCACTAGAGCATACTTAAGTTATTCAATTTTTAAAAGATTTATGTGTGAGTTAATCTTCTTTTTTTAATTTGTTTGTACTGAATTTTCTTCTTCTAATTTTTGTTTTTCTAATAATTTAAAGAATGGATAGTATAAAACCATGTCTAAAATAATTAAACAAATAACCATGATTGCTGCTTTGAAATCCATACATCCAAGTGCGGCTCCAAGTGGCGCTGGTGTTGTCCATGGTGTTTCAATAATTCCTTTTCCTACAATATGGAAGGCCATTAAGCCATAAGCAATAATTGAATTGATTACTGGTACAAAGATAAATGGAATCATCATTAATGGATTTAAAACCATTGGTAAACCAAAGATAATCGGTTCATTGATATTAAAGATTGCAGGTCCAATTGATAATTTTCCTAATGTCTTTAATTCTGCTGATTTAGATCTCAACAACAAGATACAAAGTCCCATTGTAGCTCCACCACCACCAAGTGTAATAACATATGACCAGAATGGTTGAGTAAAGAAATGTACGATTGGTTGTCCAGCAGAGAATGCTGAAATATTAGCAATTAAATACATTTGCATAAATGGTAAACGGATTGGTTGAGTAATACTTGCTCCATGTAATCCAAAGAACCAGAATACTTGAGCAATCATGGTAATTAAACAAATACCAACTAATGAATCAAGTCCTGAAATTGCAGGTGCTAAAACTGTCATGATCATATTTGGTAAAAGTTGTCCGCTAAAGTTTTGTACAACTAAAGAAAGACCATAAAAAATGATTACACAAATAAATAATGGTAAGATTGCATCAAAAGATGAACTGATTGCTGGTGGAACACCTTCAGGCATTTTAATACGAATGTCTTTTTTAAACATAAAATGCATAATTTCCACACAACCTATAGCAACCAAGATTGCTGTAAAGATACCTTTGGCATCCAAATAGGTCGTTGGTATGTAATTACCAGCTAAAGCTAATAAATCTGTTGCACTTTTTCCATCAACAATAAGATTTGATGCTACTGCTGAAGTTGTTGGTGCAGATACAATTAAAAATACTGCTGTTGATACGATTGCTGAATTTAATTTTGGCATTTCGTATTCATCTGCTAAATGATAAGCAATTGCAAATGCAATAAATAATCCCATTAATGCCATTGTCATATTATAAGGCAATTGCAACATTGCTTTGTTGGCTTGCGCCCAATTATACCAACCATTTAACATGTCAGTAATAAATCCCCAATTTGGAAGTGTTTCTGGTTTAAAAGGTGGTGTTGAAATAATTAAACATACCCCTCCTAAAATAGATAACGGAATTGCTACTACCATTCCATCACGAATAGCAGCCAAATGTCTTTGATTCCCTAATTTGTTAGCAATTGGTACAAGTGTACGGTTTGCAAGTTCATTAAATTTTTCCATGAAATTCATGAAAGTTTCCTCCCTTCTTGCTACAGTGAAATTATATAACTGTAGCCCTTTCAAATACCTTTGATTTCCACAATAAAAAATGCCTTTCCAATTGCTTGAAATCTTTTCCAAATCGTGGAAATAAATTGTTTTATTTTTTTTATTTGCAGTTATTTTTTTATATTGACACGCCCCTTTTATTTTTTATAATGAAATTGTGTGTGAGTTATATCTTCTTATAAAACAGGAGGATATATTATGAAGTTAATCATTGAAGAAAATGAACAAAAAATGAGCGAAAGTGCAATGCACATTTTACTTGGAGCGATGATGCAAGATAAAAGAGTCAACATCTCTTTAACTGCTGGACGCTCTCCTATCAATCTTTATAAGATGATGGTTCCTTATGTTAAAGATCAAGAAAAATTTAAAGATATTCAATATTATCTTTTTGATGAAGCACCTTACCAAGATAAACCACATGGTCCAAACTGGGAAGAAATGCAAGAACTATTCTTTAAAGATGCAAATATTCCTGATGAAAGAATCCATACAACAACAATGGAAAATTGGGAAACTTATGATCAAGAAATCAGAGATGCTGGTGGTATTGATGTTATGTTAATTGGTCTTGGTTGGGATGGACATTTCTGTAGCAACTGCCCAAGATGTACTCCTATGGATAGTTATACTTATCCAATGGATCGTAAAACAAAAAATGCTGCTAACCCAACATATCCAGCAAGAGATCATTTACCTATCACTTTATCAATGGGACCAAAAAGTTTAATGAGAGTTAAACATCTTGTAATGATTGTTACTGGTAAAGAAAAAGCTCAAATTTTAAAACAAGTGTTAGATTCACCTATTTCAGATGAATTACCAGCAACTGTTTTAAAACTACATCCTAACTTCACTGTTATTTGTGATAAAGATGCTGCATCTTTATTAAATATGGATGATTACAAAAGATTATAGGATCTTTATAGAAAGCTACGGCTTTCTTTTTTTATTTCCAATATTTGGAAATGATTTCTACCTTTTGGAAAACCAAAAGTAAATAAGCTGTTCATTTGTTATAATTTTTCTATCCTGGAGGACTACTTATGAGAAAAAACAAAAGAAAAAATAGAAAATGCGACAAAGCCAGAAATAATATGGATATTGTCGAAACACGTGTTAGAAGATTTGTAGCTATGATCATCGATTGGTATCTTACCAACATGTTGGCTGTTATCCCTATTACATTTTATTTAAGAGGAAATGACTACTTGAAACCTTATATGTTTGACCTGACACACTATGATTTTTCTATAGGTCTTGCTTTAGGCCTTTATGGCATTTTGATTGGAATTATTTACTATGTATTTATTCCAACATATCTTTTTAAAGGACAAACACTTGGTAAAAAGATATGTAAGATTAAAATCGTTAAAGAAAATAATGAATCAGTCAATTTAAAAGATATGATGTTAAGAGAACTTCTTGGAGCATCATTACTTGAAGGAGGAATGATTATCATCCCAACTTATCTTAGAAAAATGCTTCCATTATTTAAACTTTCAATGATCGTTGATCCTTTAAAATATATTGCCTATGCTTTAACTATCGGTTCAATTATCTATGCTTATTTCCAAGCAAATACACAATCTTTTCACGATAAAGTAGCAAAAACTATTGTTGTTAAACAATAATTAACTATGGTATAATTATTTAAAATATACATAAAGGAGATTCTCCATGTTTAACCTAATAATTATACTTTTATCAACACTTAATGATGAACCAAAAGGTTCAAATAACTATAAAATAGCTAAATATATGATAGAAAATATGCGCGATTTAGAAGAATGCTCTCTCACAGATCTAGCTCAGGCTTGTTATGTGTCAAATTCTAGTATTTCGCGCTTTTGTCGTGATATTGGACTAAAAGATTTTAATGCATTAAAAAATCAAATTGCAAAGTTTTCAGTTGAGGCTGCTCGCTTAAAAAGAAAGTTTGACTATGAAAAATATGAATCATCATCAATGGTTCAATCATATGTAAAAAATGTTATTTCTAATTTAAATTACTTCTTGGAAAATGATGTTGAAAACCAAATAGATACCCTTGTTCAAGAAATCAGTTCTTATCAGAAAATAGCAGCTTTTGGCTATATGCAATCTGAAAGTATTGCCTGTAATTTGCAGTTTGATCTACAAACAAGTGGAAAACTCATCTTTTCTTGTTTTAATACCAAAGATCAGGCTGACTATATCGCTGACGCTGATGAAAATAATCTTATTATTATTTTTTCAGAATCAGGAACTTATTTTGATCGTATTTTTCCAAGAGCCAAACCTTTTAAAAGCAATAAGAAGAAACCAAAAATATGTATGATTACTTCTGATCAGTCAATTGAATATCCATTTATCGATTTTTACATTCGCTATAATAGTAAAGGCGGTTATGCAAGTCATCCTTATCCTTTACAACTTATTTCTGATTTAATTTGTATCAAATATTCTGAAACTTTATAAATAAATAAACAGGTTCACTTTAATTGCAGCAAACCTGTTTATTTTTATATAATAGGATTTAAAATTTGTTCGAGTTTGAAATTTCCATTTGAATAATCAACAATCATTGCAGTAGCGTTATTTGGGAATTCGAGAAATTGTTCTTTAAAAAATAGCGATTTAAGAAAGCCGTATAGAGAACAGCCGTGCCCTACAATTAAAACTGTTTCATTATCATTACAATCCTCAATGATGTCTTGAAGAGCTTCATGATGTTTTAAAATAACATCATGAATATCTTCTCCTTCATAAGGTCTGTAATCCATATCCATGTCTTCTAACCAGTTTGGTGATTCAATATTGAGTTTTCTTACAAGTTCTGTGGATATTCCTTCAAGTATTCCAAAATTAACTTCTTTGAAGCGTTCTTCATAAATTGGCTCAATTTCCTTTTTACTTAGAATAATATTTGCCGTTTGTACTGCCCTACCCAATGGAGATGTGTAGGCCTTATCTATTTGGTATTGTTCTAGCTGCTTTGAAATACTTTCAACTTGTCTGATTCCTACTTTTGACAAAGGAGAATCACACCAACCCTGTGTCAGATTGATTTCATTGAAATGTGTCTTTCCGTGTCTTACAAATATAAATCTCATTATAACTTACCTTTAAAACTAAAACGTAAATGATGTTTTTCTTTATCTAATAAGAATTCATCATGTGTCTTAGCACCCCATGTATCATCACCGGCAACACCCATTTGTTTTTCATTGATACATAAAACAGTTTGATAAACATTTGGAAGTTCATCTTTATGTCGGGCATTTTCTAATTCATAAGGTGTATAATGTAAAGCTGTAAATTCAAAATCTTCACCTTTGACTGCTAGCTTTGTATTTTCACCTGCAACTGATAATTCTCTTACATGAGTTCTGTTACCACATTCTTGTGGATATAAATAAGGTGTTAAATTATCAGTTACTTGATAAGCATATTTTCCAAGAAGTGCCCCTTTGTTTCGATCGATATAGTTTTCTTCTGGACCAAATCCATAATAATTTACTTCTTCCATATCCTTATATAATTGGAAGATAAGTCCAAATACCGGCATTTCAATTTCAGATGCTACTGGTTGATAAGTCATGTCTACAATGATCTTACCATCACCATAGACTTCATAAACTAAATGAACTTTTTCTTCTTGTAGATTTGGCAAATCATAAGCATATTCAATCTTGCAAGAACAGTCTCCTTTTGAAACACCAACAAACTCACATTTTGCATATAGACTTGCAGTTAACCATTTGCCATAGCGATAACCATATTTATTTTCAACATCATTGTTTGTAGATGCTCTAAAGAAATTTGGTCTGACTGGTACTCTGATGTATTCTTGTTGATGATATCTATAAGATACCAATCCTTTTTGTTTCGAGAAAATGACGTTGAAATCTTTTCCAACAACACCTACATTCAAGTAGTCTTCAACGATATCTACGTGTTTTGTTGTATGAATGTTATGTGTTTTATTTTTAACTTCATAGATATATTGTTGTTGTGCACAGACTTCATTATTTTTCTTCAAATAAACTGTTACTGCACATTCTTGGTCTTGATCATTTACTTTAAATGGATTTTCTACAATAACTGATGACAACGGTTTACAATCTACTGTCATTGTTTTGGTTTGAACAACATTACCATTGCATAAAAGATCCATTTGTAGTTGATATTCATTCAAATCAGTAAACAGATAATTATTGCTGATATGAATATCATTTTCATTAATTTTAAAATCTATATATTGATAACAGTATTTGACTTCTTGCATCTTTGGTGTATTTGTACGGTCCGCAAAAACAATACCATTTCCACAGAAATCATAATCACTTGGTCTTTCACCAAAATCACCACCATAACATAACTTACCATCATGATATAATGCTTGATCGATGTAATCCCAGATGAATCCACCTTGATACAATGGATATTTCTTTTCTAAATCAATATATTTGAATAATGCTCCATTACTGTTTCCCATGGAATGCGCATATTCGCATAGGATAAATGGTTTATCTTGATGTTCTTTTAAATATTTTTCAACATCAACTGCAAAAGTGTACATTTGACTTTCAATATCACTTGTTTCATTATAACGACGATCATGGGAAAGTCCTTCATAATGAATCAAACGAGAAGTATCTTTTTGTTTCATAAACTTAGACATTTCATAAAGATTTTTACCACCATAAGATTCATTTCCTAAAGACCAGATAATAATCGAAGGATGGTTTTTATCTCTTTCATACATGGAATTAGCACGGTCTAAGATAATATCTAGCCATTCTGGTTTATCATCTGGTAAGATATGGGCTTTATCAAAAAGCTCACTCCAAGTTCCATGTGTTTCAAGATTGACTTCATCAATGACATAAAGACCATATTCATCGCATAAATCATAAACAAATGTTTGATTTGGATAATGACATGTACGCAATGCATTGATATTATTGGCCTTCATATTTAAGATGTCTTTTTTGGTATCTTCATAAGAAACCGTTCTTCCTGTCTTAGCTGAAAATTCATGACGGTTGACACCATGGAAAACAATTCTCTTTCCATTGATACACATGATACCATCAATAAGTTTAAATTCTCTGACACCTACATTATGTTGACTGCATTCAATTAAACCATTTTCATCCATGATTTCTACATGTAACTGATAAAGATTTGGTTTTTCTGCTGACCATAAATGTGGATTATCTAATTCAAATTCTAGAGAACTGAAACAATCATGTCTTTCTTCTTGTCCAACGACTTCATCTTTATATTTTAAAGTATAGACTGCCTTAAATTTGGCATCTTTTTTTACAATCATTGGCGTTACTTCAACAGTTGCATGATTATAATTTTCATTTAAATGTGTCAAAATCTTGATATCTTTTAAATGAACGTGTGGTACCATTTGAAGTTCAACATCTCTAAAGATACCTGAAAAGCGCCAAAAATCTTGATCTTCTAACCAACTTCCACTGCTGAAACGATAAACATTGACAGCAATCTTATTTTCTCCATTAACAATCAAATCAGTAATATTAAAACTTGAAGGTGTAAAACTGTCTTCACTGTAGCCAACAAATGTTCCATTGACCCATAAAGCCATGGCTGATTCAACACCATGGAAAGTAATATAAGTATCAACATTATCTTTGATTACTGAACTGTTAAAATAAGTGACATAACTTCCAATTGGATTTTTATCAGGAATTTCTCCAGGAATGATTTGTTGTGTCCCTGACCAAGGATAGATTTGATTGACATACATTGGTTTACCATATCCTTGTAATTGAATATGACCAGGTACTTTGATTTCATCCCAGTTATCTACACAGTAATCTTTATCAGAAAACTCTGGTATTAATTGATTAAATCCTGTTGCATAATGAAACTTCCAACTCCCATTTAATGAATAATTGAAACTGCTTTGTTTTTCTTGTAATTCTTTAGTGCTTGCATATCTATGAATCGATGCTGTTGCACTTAAACGATTGACATTAAAAATTTTAGGATCTTTGACCCATTCATTTTTCATTTCCATTCTTCATTCCTCCTGACTATATTATAAATTAACCCTTAAAAATAGAAATGGAACAAAGTACAATATAGGGTAAAAAAGTATGATTATAAATTATTTTTCATTAAATAAATATAAAAGATAATATTCCTATATTGACTTTATAAAAACTAACATATCTTTTAAAGTTTTGGCTTCGTATATTTTTCATCATAAATCTTATTAGCAAGTTTAACATCACCTAATATTTCACATAAGCCACCAGCTTGCCATAAAAATGGTTCGCTATCCTTATGTGCTTGATAAGCAGCATTTGAAACTATTTGTATAGATTTGTCATTATTTTTAGCAGCAGATAAAACTAATTGTGCCTTATACAATAACGAACCTCTTTCTATATGATAATCACTAGTTACAATAGCAATTTTATCAATATCTTGGTATTTTTTTCTAAGAATGTTATATGTAAATTTAGCATTTTCAACAGTTGATGATGATTTATTTTCAATAATCAATCTATCTTTGTTCAATCCATTATCAATAAGCCATTGTGCCATTTGATCTGCTTCAGTTACATTAGAATTGTTTTTTGCAGTTCCTCCACCAGTACATGCAACATATGCATTAGGATATTTGTTTGCGCTATCTAATGCAACTTTCAAACGTCCAATAAGTTCATCTTGCATAGTACCATCATCATTAAGTTGATATCCTAAAACAACAATGCATAATTTATTACTATTATCTAATCCATCAGGCAATATATCATTATTAATCTCAAGTTTTTCATGATTTGTTTGCCAATACTTCATAATTTCATCCCATTGCTTTGCTTTTGAAGAGTCAACATCTTCTAATTCTTCCATTAGATCATTTACTTTATCTTTTGATTTTGACTCATAAGTCCCATAATATAAAATCATATCTTCAATAATTTCTTTTGCATTTCTTTTTGAAGTAGCCTTAGAGCAACCTGTAAACATAGTTAAAACTAAAACACAAATCAATAATTTATATATTTTTTTCATAATCTATCCTTCTTTCTTAAAATATTTATGTTTTATAAACTACTATTCTTCTCTAACAACAAAAATTTATTAAAAATAGATGTTCCCTTTTATCCTCCTTTCTTAAGAGCATCTATTAATAAGAAATAAAAAAACCAACAATTAATATGGAATGAGATCCATTTAATTATCGGTTTTGCCTACTAAAAGTCACAATCCTTTTATACTATAAATTATAGCATTAAATACATAAAAAATATATAAATATTATATTTCCAAATAAAATCCAAATAAAATCAATCAAATTAATTGACTTATTTAATTATAATAGAATAAGAACATATATCGACTTTAAATTATTTATAAGGTCCATTATCATATATCTATTTCAATAAAAAATTTAATGTTTTATACTTAAAATAGAAAACATGTTTTACTTAGAGATAAAAGGAGGAAAATATGACAGAGCAACTAACTTGTAAAACACTTTTAGCAACATATTCTTCAAATAAAATTGTACTTTATGGTCCTGTTTCAAAAACAATATGTATAAAAAAAGAAACAGTTAACTACTATATCCATATTGATCAATGCATATCAAGAACTATTAAAATAGAATCTTCTGAAGAAGTAACAGTCTTTAGTTTAAATGCAATTTTAACAAAGATTGAACGTCTATTAATGATGTTTGATGGTTTTTTCATTCCTATCACTTCACTGAAATTCACAAACTCAATTATCTATCCTGATCATAAGTTAGATCTTTGTGGAATTAATTTAAAATCCACGCGCTTGTCTTACTTTGAATCAGCAGACTTTGTTTTAAACAGAAATAATCAATTGATTGAATTCGAAAGAGTATTAACTCCTGAAGTATTTGGAAAATGGGAACAGTTATTGGAAAGCTTAGACATTGTTCATCAAGTATACCTTTATGTATTAAGCAATAGCACTATGCCAGTGGATATAAAATGTTCATTTATAATTGAAACAGCGGAACCATTGATAGAAATACTTCAAGAACAAATAGAAGCATTCAAACCGTTTTCAAGAAAAGAAAGAATAACATTAAAAAAATGTTTGGATAACTTAATTTCTACATACGGAAAAGAAATATTTGAAAAAGAAATAACCTCATATAAGGATGAATTTCTAGAAACACTCGTAAGGACACGTGTTAGAATTATGCATATCAAAAAAAATCAACACGGATATTATTTAAATGGCAGTGAAGCTTGGATTTATATTGCAAAAATTAGTTTAATGTATAGAAAAATAATATTTACATTATTAGAAATACCTGAAAATTTATATAATTCAAATCTAATAAAATATGTAAATATGCACAATAATCTAAATTCAACAGTTGAACATTTTCTTGTTACTCTTTCAAATGAGAAAAAAGCAAAAAACAAATAAAAAAATATGGTTTATATACCATATTTTTTTAAAGTGTTTTAATCTTACATAATAAACACATTAGGTTATTAAGAGGGTTGGGTTTAAAGAAATGACATAAAACACTTTATATATTTATAAATAGCATTTTTTAATCATGACATTTTAGACTTTAAGAAACTATTTTATTAAATAAAATGCTACATATAAATTAAATTTGAGTAAAATCATCAATTACCTTTTTAACACCCGGTAATTTTTCATATTCATCTTTCTTATTTGCTGAATCAATAACGATAATCTTATTGCAACCAGAGTTATAAGCATTTTGAATACCACTTAATGAATCTTCAATAATCAAGCAATCTTTAATATCAGTCTTAATAACATCTGCTGCTTTTTTAAACATTGCTATCTTATTTTCATAAGTACCATCATCATAAACAATATCAGATGGTTCAATCCATTTATCTAGATTAAATGATTCTACAAAGAAATCAATATTTTCTTTAATTGATGCACTTGCAATTGTAAATGGTACTTTGTTTTCTGTTAGCAAATCAAAGTATTCTTCTGATCCTTTAACCAAATGAAAATTTTCAGTATCTTCTTTACAAAATTTTCTATAGTATTCTTCTTTTAATGAAGAATATTTAACAATATCATCCTCTGTGCATTTATCACCTAACATATACTGAATGATTTGTTTATTAGGTACTCCATTAAAGTGTTCATGGAGTTCTTCATCTGTTATACCTTTATTTCTTAATAATTGTGAAATAGCACCCCACGCTTTAACATGTTTATCATTATCAAAAAATAATGTACCATTAAAATCAAAGATGACTCCTTTATAATCCATAATTATACCTCTCTTGTTTCAATTACTTTTTTATACCAATATGCTGATTTTTTAGGATATCTTTCTTGAGTATCATAATCAACATAGAATAATCCATATCTCTTATTATAACCATTTGACCATGAGAATACATCCATTAATGACCAAACAAAATATCCTTTTACATTCGCACCATCTTCAATTGATTTTAATAACCATTGTAAATGTTGTTTAATGTAATCAATTCTTGGAGAATCATCGATATTACCATTATCAAAATGATCTTTATATCCCATACCATTTTCAGTAATATAGATTGCTTTATAGTTTGGATATTGATTTTTAATTCTCATAATCATATCATACATACCTTCAGGATAAATTAACCAATCCCAGTCAGTTGTAGGAATACCTTCTTTAAATACTCTTTCTCCTACACCTTTTAATTTGAATTTTTTAGTACCTTTTTCTCCTGTACCATTGTGATGAATTTCATTTTCGCCTTCGTAAGCTTTAATAAAGTGACTTTGATAATGGTTCATTCCTAAATAATCATTATCTTTTGCTGCTTTTTTCATGATTTCAATATCTGCTGGATCATATTCAAATGTTCCATTGTTAATATGAACTAATTCATTGATAATTTTAATTGTTTCATCTGTATAGTACCCTAAGAAAGTTGCATCCAATAAGAATTGATTAGCTAACACATCTTCTTTTTTTGCCGCATATACATCTTTTGGATCATTTTCATTTAAAGGATATTTAGTTTCTAATGAATGAATGATTCCAATTTTACCTTTGTAACCTTTTTCTTTATAAGCACAAACTGCTTTAGCATGTGCAACCATCATACCATGCATTGATTTAACCGCTTTTGTAATATCATAAGTGATACATGGTGGGAATGTTCCTTCAATATATTGATTTGTAGCAATTGGCCATACTTCATTGAATGTGAACCAATAAGTTACTTCATCTTTATATTCTTCAAAACAGAATTTTGCATACTCTTCAAAAGCATCAATTGTTTCTCTTGATAAGAAGTCCCCTTGACTATGTAAAGCATCAGGAGTGTCAAAGTGATGTAAAGTTACATAAGGTTCTACACCATTTTTATGACATTCTTGAAATACTCTATGATAGAAGTTTACACCTTCTTGATTGATTCTTCCTTTTCCTTCAGGAAAAATTCTTGACCATGCAATAGAAATTCTAATACCTTCAATTCCAAAATCATTACATAATTTTAAATCCACAGGATATTTATGGTAGAAATCACTAGCAGGATCAGCTGAGAATCTACCTTGTTTAGCTAAATAATCATCCCATGCTACTTTTCCTTTACCATATTCTCTAGTACTACCTTCACATTGATAAGCAGCTGTTGCTCCACCAAATACAAAATCTTTACTAAATTTCATAATTTTCTCCTTAACTTAACAATATTGAATAACCATTAGGATTAGACCTAATGGTTATTATTAAATTCTATTCTTCTCCATCTAAAATCGAGAATACAAATTGTAATGCTTTTTGAGGATTACGAGTTAATTCAATATATTTTTTACCTTCACAAGCAACACATTTAATTCCAATACGATCTGTATCTTTCTTTAAATCTTCATAGTAGTTTGCTACTTGAGGAGCTAGAACTACTAAATCATAGTCTTTTAACATATCATAGTGTGCGCCGTAAGAACCTGCGGCAGTAATAATTGAAATACCTTGTTCATCAGCACCTTTAGCTAATGCATTAGCTAATAATCCACTAGTACCACCACCAGCGCATAATACTAATACACGTTTTTCATTAACTACATCAGATGAAACTTCAACATCTTCATCTTCTTCTTTAACATATCCACCTTTTTCATCTTCTTCTTCACATTTTTGTTTATCATAAACTTTGAAGAATGGATAATAAACAACGAAATCTACAACTAAAACTAATACTGCAAATAATATTGATAATAATGTAATTCCACATCCTAATACAATACCAAGTGGTGCTGGTGTTGTCCAAGGAAGAATATACATGAAACTGTTCATTCCTAAAATATCTACAAATGCTTTGAACATCCATACGTTTAAGATTGGTGCAACAATAAATGGAATAAAGAATATTGGATTTAAGATCAATGGTGCACCAAATAAGATTGGTTCATTAACTCCGAATAATACTGGAATCGAACTTGCTTTACCTACTGCTCTTAATTCTTTAGATTTTGCCATGAAAGCAAACATCAATGTTACAACAAGAGTTGCCCCTGTACCACCTAATGTAGCTACGAATTGTTGACAACCAGGTGTTAAAATGTTAGCTGCATGTTTTCCAGCTTGGAATAATTCTAAGTTGTTAGCAATATTTACATAATAAATTGCTGATACTGCTGGTTCTACAATCGATGGCCCTTGAATACCTACGAACCAGAACAATGACATAGCTCCATAAATAATAGCTAATCCTAAATATCCATCTGCTGCAGTAAATAAAGGTTTGAAGAATTCAATAACTGATTCAGCAAAACACATACCTGCAAAATTTCTAAATACTATATCAAATAATGCTAATAATAAGATTGAAACTCCGAAAGGAATAACATCTGCAAATGTTTGTGAAATATTTGGTGGTACTTCTTCTGGCATATGAATTGTAATATTTCTTTTAACACAGAATTTGTACACATTACATACAAAGAATGCTACTAAAAAGGCTGTTAATAATCCTTTAGATCCCATGTATCCACTTGAGAATCCACCTTTAATAGAATCAACACCTACAACTAAGAAACCTACAATACCTGCCATAAGAGTTGAAATATTATTGATTTGTCTATTAACTGGCATATCTCTGTTTAAACTGTCACATAAGTTTTTTGCTGTTGTCCCAGCTACAAGCACTGCTAATAACCCCATTGAATAGTTATATGGTTTTAAAATCATTGCTTCGATATCACTAGGCCAATAGAATCCAAAAATGTTTGGTACATAAGCAAGTAACATAAAGATACTTGAGAATAGTACTACTGGCATAGCTGACATGAATCCATCACGGATTGCTTTTAAATACTTATTTCTAGAAACTTTTTCAAAGAAAGGCTTAGCCTTCTCGATTTTTCCAATCAACGCATCCATCTTTTTTTACCTCATTATCTATAAATATCTAATAAATTGTTAATAATATCTTTTAATAAAATTGTTGTCATCAAATGATCTTGAGCATGAACTGTAATAAATCCAATTTCTATTTGATTACCACGTGCTTCTTGTTGTAATAATTCAGTTTGTGATTTATGTGCATCATTTAAGCATTCATTTGCTTCCGCAATCAATTTTTCACATTCATCAAAATTTTTTTGTTTAGCCTTTTCTACAGCTAACAATAATTTACTTCTTGCGTCTCCTGAGTATGCTACAATTTCAAACCCAATCATTGTTGCTTCTTCTTTTGTCATAATTAATTTCTCCTTTTGTTATTAATAATAATTTCTATAATTGTTGCTTTGTCACTGTCACTAAAGGTAACATTAAACGTTGATTCAAGTTTCTTAGAGGCTTCAGAAACCATTGTAAATTCATCATGATACTTTGTTCTTATACTATCCAAATTAAAATTGACCGAAGATGCTTGTTTTTTAGTCAATCTATCAATTAAGCATCCCATATGAATAAGCATTCCTAACCTTGTATCTTCTGTAAATGGTTCTTCAAATATTTCTTCTAGTTTCTTTACAAATGGTAATAATGATTTTTGAAGATCATCATAATTGAACATTTCAAACTGTTCTGTTAAATATTCAATGACATCAAAATCATCATCGCCCTCTGCAAATAATTCATGTATTGTATAAACTTTAGGTAAATGTTGATAATCCACAAATTTTATATTGAAGATATCAGGATTATAAGTTCCTACAATCCCAATAACCTTACCTTTAAGTTTTATTTCATTGATTCTATTAATCAAACTGTGCTTATCAGAAATATTAAATGATAATATTTGATAATCTCTGTAATCTTCTAAAGTCTGTAGATATCTTTTAATACTTTCACTGTTATTTTCATTAGCTGACGATAATGCAATAATGACATCTTTGTTACTCATCCTTGAATATGATTTATCAGAATATTCACTAACTAAATGATCATAAATATCATCTACATTCTTTCCTTCTTCAGCTTGCTTACAAGCAGACATCGCAAGTAATGGAATAGGAACTTCTATTGATCTGATATTTATTTTTGTTTCTTCCATGATTGAATCCAACATGACTTGAATAGAGCCCATATCATATAAAGCTAATATTCCTCTTCCTTGATTTATTTCAATAATCTTGTTTTTTAACTGCTCATAAGATTCTTTTGGGTCATCTTCTAATGATAAATCAAAAGCTTCGATATTTTGTACCGGCATAAGAAGTTTGACAACCTCTACTATTGACTGTGCTGTTTTACTTCCATGCATTGCAATTAATGTAACAACATTTCGCTTTTTTAGTTTTTCATTTTCTTGAAGAGTTAAAACCAAAGTTATAAAAGCACTTTCGTCCATAGATAGAGTTACATTGAATTCTTTTTCTATTGATTTTAAAAACTTTCTTGAAAACACATATTGTTCATCATACTTATCAATGATTTCCATAATATTTTCATTAGAAATTCTTTGTTTTGAACTGTTTCTAACTATCGCATTGTTCAAATGAAGACATATTGCATAATATATTTTATTTGAATAAACTTGATTAAATCGCACACTTGCATTGTTTAAGAATTTTTCTACAGAATTGATTAATTTTGTAGAGCAAATTTTCTTGATCTTATCTTTGTCTATATCATGTGTAATTTGTTTTAAGTAGTCATCAATTTGTTCTTCGATATTAGCTATTAGATAAGCATCTTTTTCTTTTTCATTTGCCATTTTTCCAAGAGCTTTGTATTTTTGTTCTAACTGTGCATAGATATCTAAATTTTCACTTTTAATCTTTTTTCTCAATGTTTGATTATGGTTGAATACATATGTTGTATCCTTTTCTAAAACATTAGTTAAATCATTTATATGCTTTTTAATATATAAAAGTCCTTTTCTAACGTTAGGTGGTAAATCACCTAATTCAATAACTATGTTCGTATTCTTTTTTGACTTAGAAAGAGCATTTGCAACACCGAATTGAATGTTGTTTCTAAGTTCAATAAGATTATCCTTACAAGGATAAAGTAATAAACATTGCATTAAACCATCATTAATTTCAATTGATCTATTCAAATTATTTGATTCATTTTGGAAGAATTTTTCAATAAACTGGAATCTTTCCGAGAGATTTCTGTTATCCAAGGAAGGGATATGGACCATAAAATTAAAGTAATCTCGTAAGTAATCCAATTTATCGAGGTCTTCATTAAGATGAATAATAAGTATAAAATCAAAATCAGAATTATTTTTTAACATTCTAATAACATTTGAGATCAAATCTTTAGACACTACATTTACATTCTTTATTAAAATCAATCCATGATTATTTTCTAAAAAAATATTTTCTTTACCTATTAACTTTTCACTTATTTGTTTTTCATTGTAATCTAAACAATCAACAATTTTGAAATTTGAATCTTTCTTTAAAATTCTTTGAAGGCACGCATATTCGTAAACCTTTTCTGCTAATGTTCTCACCCCTATACCCTTTTGTCCTGTAAAAAGGATTCTTGGTATTCTCATAGGGTATGCAATAGCAGATTTTGTAAACTGTATTGTCTCTTTTAAGCTTAAATCATTTCCAATTAATGAATCAAAAACTTGATTTTCAATTTGTACTTCTTGATCTGTCGACAGATAATAGAGTACAGGGCGCCCATTTGTTTTTTCAATTTTTCTTTCATCAACTAACTGATTCAATATACTTGAAAGATTACTCCTACGCATCTCCAATTTTTCAGATAGAAATTGTGTATCTAACTTAGGAGTTTCATCATTTATTGTTTTAAATCTTTTAGAATATTCAACAATAAAATCAAATACTTTTTCTTTGTTTGTTTTCATTTATATCTCCCTTTTCTATCCATATTCATCATACAAAATAAAAAATCACTTCTCAAACTAACTAAATTTTCATTATTTATACAATATGAACAGTAATAACTAAGAATTACATATTTAAAAGTTAAAATAAATGATCCAATTAAACACTCTTTTGTCTTTTTAAGTGTTTTCTGCATTAGTGTATAAGCTTTTTTTAGAAATTATAAACAAATTAAACACTATCAATCTTTTTTTGCAATTTTAATATGGAATTTATATTCTTGTATTTTTATTTTATCATAATTTAATACAATTCTTATTTTTTATTCAAAAGGTGACAAAAGTTATTAATTTAGATATAATAAATTAACATTTTGAAAAGGAGATTTTATAAATGAATAAAAAAGGATTAATTGAAGCCATTTCTTGGAAAGTATCACTTCCTGATACGGAAATTGAAAAAGTAATCACAAGTTTTACAGAATTAATTACTAATGAGTTAGTAAAAGAAAACTCTGTTTCAATAAAAGGGTTTGGTACTTTTGAAGTAAGAAATCGTAGTGAAAGACAAGGCAGAAATCCTTCAACAGGAGAAATAATTACAATCAAGGCGAGTAAATCACCAGCATTCAAGGCTAGTTCTGTATTAAAGAAAAATTTAAATAAAAAATAATTTTTATCAAGTTATCATTTTAAAATAATTTTTTAATTAAACAAAAAGTACCAATTTTATTTAAATCGGTACTTTTAAAATATAATTAAGAAATATGGTTTTTATTTACTTAATTTTC
>OLSO01001398.1_pt1:0-15000 | contig 18666 bp, 8 predicted proteins | sample 1672441 | NCBI WGS metagenome assembly OLSO01 (sample SAMEA3136686, study PRJEB25190) | human gut metagenome | biome: human gut; feature: human-associated habitat; material: faeces | place: Austria | collected 2013 | reverse complement strand
GGCTCCACTCCTGGTGGTGCCCTTCCGTCAATTCCTTTAAGTTTCAGCCTTGCGACCATACTCCCCCCAGAACCCAAAGACTTTGATTTCTCGTAAGGTGCCGAGTGGGTCATTAAAAAAACACCACCCGATCCCTAGTCGGCATAGTTTATGGTTAAGACTACGACGGTATCTGATCATCTTCGATCCCCTAACTTTCGTTCTTGATTAATGAAAACGTCCTTGGCAAATGCTTTCGCAGTAGTTAGTCTTCAATAAATCCAAGAATTTCACCTCTGACAATTGAATACTGATGCCCCCGACCGTCCCTATTAATCATTACGATGGTCCTAGAAACCAACAAAATAGAACCAAACGTCCTATTCTATTATTCCATGCTAATATATTCGAGCAATACGCCTGCTTTGAACACTCTAATTTTTTCAAAGTAAAAGTCCTGGTTCGCCAAGAGCCACAAGGACTCAAGGTTAGCCAGAAGGAAAGGCCCCGTTGGAAATCCAGTACACGAAAAAATCGGACCGGCCAACCGGGCCCAAAGTTCAACTACGAGCTTTTTAACTGCAACAACTTTAATATACGCTATTGGAGCTGGAATTACCGCGGCTGCTGGCACCAGACTTGCCCTCCAATTGTTCCTCGTTAAGGTATTTACATTGTACTCATTCCAATTACAAGACCCGAATGGGCCCTGTATCGTTATTTATTGTCACTACCTCCCTGAATTAGGATTGGGTAATTTGCGCGCCTGCTGCCTTCCTTGGATGTGGTAGCCGTTTCTCAGGCTCCCTCTCCGGAATCGAACCCTTATTCCCCGTTACCCGTTGAAACCATGGTAGGCCACTATCCTACCATCGAAAGTTGATAGGGCAGAAATTTGAATGAACCATCGCCAGCACAAGGCCATGCGATTCGAAAAGTTATTATGAATCATCAAAGAGTCCGAAGACATTGATTTTTTATCTAATAAATACATCTCTTCCAAAGGGTCGAGATTTTAAGCATGTATTAGCTCTAGAATTACCACAGTTATACCATGTAGTAAAGGAACTATCAAATAAACGATAACTGATTTAATGAGCCATTCGCAGTTTCACTGTATAAATTGCTTATACTTAGACATGCATGGCTTAATCTTTGAGACAAGCATATGACTACTGGCAGGATCAACCAGATAACTATCTTAAAAGAAGAAGCAACAAGCAGTAAAAAAGAAAGAAACCGAAATCTCTTTTTTTTTTCCCACCCATTCCCTCTTGCTAGAAGATACTTATTGAGTTTGGAAACAGCTGAAATTCCAGAAAAATTGCTTTTTCAGGTCTCTCTGCTGCCGGAAATGCTCTCTGTTCAAAAAGCTTTTACACTCTTGACCAGCGCACTCCGTCACCATACCATAGCACTCTTTGAGTTTCCTCTAATCAGGTTCCACCAAACAGATACCCCGGTGTTTCACGGAATGGTACGTTTGATATCGCTGATTTGAGAGGAGGTTACACTTGAAGAATCACAGTCTTGCGACCGGCTATTCAACAAGGCATTCCCCCAAGTTTGAATTCTTTGAAATAGATTGCTATTAGCTAGTAATCCACCAAATCCTTCGCTGCTCACCAATGGAATCGCAAGATGCCCACGATGAGACTGTTCAGGTTAAACGCAAAAGAAACACACTCTGGGAATTTCTTCCCAAATTGTATCTCTCAATACGCATCAACCCATGTCAATTAAACACGCTGTATAGAGACTAGGCAGATCTGACGATCACCTAGCGACTCTCTCCACCGTTTGACGAGGCCATTTACAAAAACATAACGAACGACAAGCCTACTCGAATTCGTTTCCAAACTCTTTTCGAACTTGTCTTCAACTGCTTTCGCATGAAGTACCTCCCAACTACTTTTCCTCACACTTGTACTCCATGACTAAACCCCCCCTCCCATTACAAACTAAAATCTTACTTTTATTTTCTTTTCAGAAAATTTTGTATATTATATTCTGATATAAATTCATTAATTGATCGGATTGTTTTATAAAACTATTTTTTGATTTTATATTTTTTAAATACATAATGAAGTTATTACTATCACCATTATATAAATTTTATAAGTATAATTTCTATTAATGTATTTTGCACTCTATATAAAAATAAATAGTGCTACTTTTTAAGAAAATCTGCCTTATTTAAGTCTAAGGTTTCTTAATAAGATTTTCTTTTTTTATCGTTAGTTAATTATTCTAATTTAAGAAGTAACTTAAAACGAAAAGGGGGATTTGTATGTGCGATTTTGTTTCACAAAACCAAAAATTATTTGATGAATTAGATAACCTTATTGATTCATTAGAAGTAGCGGATGAAAGTGCTTTAATATTTGTACTTAAAGAAGCTCAAGGAATCTTCGGTTATCTACCAAAAGAAGTTCAACTTCATATAGCTGATAAGTTAGGCGTTGCTCCTTCTAAAGTATATGGTGTTGTAAGTTTCTATTCTTACTTCTCTACTAATCCAATCGGAGAATACAAAATTAGTGTCTGTCTTGGTACAGTTTGCTTCGTTAAAGGCTCAGACAAGGTAATGGCTGAATTCGAAAAACAATTAGGAATCAAAGCTGGAGAAACAACAGAGGACCTTAAATTTACACTTGAAGGTTTAAGATGTGTTGGTGCTTGCGGACTAGCTCCTGTTGTAGTTGTAAATGGAAAAGTTTATGGTCAATCAACTCCAGATGATGTTTCCAAAATATTAGACAACTATAGAAATTTAGAATTAAGCTGTTAGGGGGTAAATATTGATGAAAAAATTAAATTCAATATCTGAGTTAAAAGCTGCTGTTAAAGAATTCAAACCTGTTCTTGATTTAAGAGAAAATCATACAGATGCTATACCTGATAAAAGAGATATCTTAGTCTGTGGAGGTACTGGATGTACATCTTCAGACAGTTTACAAATAATCGAAAATTTAAAAGAAGAAATTGAAAAAGCTGGTTTATCAGACCATGCTATGGTTCATTTAACAGGATGCTTTGGATTCTGTGCTATGGGACCAATCGTTAAGGTTTATCCTGATAACGTATTCTACGTTCATGTTAAACCAGAAGATGCTAATGAAATAGTTCAAAGTCATATCGCCAATAACCAAGTTGTAGAAAGATTATTATTCGAAGAACCTGCTCTAAATCACCAAAAAGTTCAAAAACATGAAGATATGGCATTCTATAAAAAACAATTACGTATTGCCTTAAGAAACTGTGGTCATATAAATCCAGAAGATATAACTGAATATATCGCAAATGATGGATACTTAGCTCTTGCTAAATGTCTAGAAGAAATGACTCCACAAGAAGTTATCGAAGAAATGAAAAAATCTGGCTTAAGAGGTCGTGGTGGTGCTGGTTTCCCAACAGGTGTTAAATGGGAATCTGCTTCTAAAAACCCTGCTGTAAACGGTAAAAAATTCATTGTATGTAATGCTGATGAAGGTGACCCAGGTGCATTCATGGATAGATCACTTCTAGAAGGTGACCCAAATAGTGTTCTTGAAGCTATGGCAATAGCTGGTTATGCTGTTGGTGCTTCTCAAGGATATATCTACATAAGAGCTGAATACCCTCTTGCAATAGATAGATTAAAAATAGCTATAGCACAAGCTGAAGAAGCTGGTGTTTTAGGTGACAATATATTAGGAACTGGATTTAACTTCAAAATAGAATTAAAATATGGTGCTGGTGCATTCGTTTGTGGTGAAGGTACTGCATTAATTAACTCTATCGAAGGTAAACGTGGCGAACCAAGAATGAAGACTTTCTCTTCTTCTAAACATGGTTTATGGCAAGCTCCTACTTCAGTTAATAACGTTGAAACATTTGGTAATGTTCCAGCTATAATCAATAATGGTGCTGATTGGTTTGCTTCTTATGGTACTGAAGATTCTAAAGGTACTAAAGTTTTCGCCCTAGGTGGAAAAGTAAACAATGTAGGACTTGTTGAAGTACCTATGGGAACAACTTTAAGAGAAATAGTTTATGAAATAGGCGGAGGTATACCTAACGGAAAAGAATTCAAAGCTGTTCAAACTGGTGGTCCATCTGGTGGATGTATATCATCTAGAGACTTAGATACTCCAATAGATTTTAAATCTTTAGCATCTATAGGCTCTATGATGGGTTCTGGTGGTATGCTTGTTCTTGATGAAACTGACTGTATGGTTGATATCTCTAAATTCTTCCTTGAATTCACAGTTGATGAATCTTGTGGTAAATGTACTCCATGTCGTATAGGTAATAAGAGATTACTTGAAATGTTAACTAAGATATGTGATGGTAAAGGTACAGAAGAAGACTTAGTTGATTTAAAAGATTTAGCTTTAACTATAAAGAATACTTCTTTATGTGGTCTTGGTAAATGTGCCCCTAACCCTGTTCTTAGTACATTAGATTGCTTCTATGATGAATATTTAGCTCATGTCAAAGACAAAAAATGTCCTGCTGCTAAATGTCAATCTATGTTAAATTACTTCATCAATGATAATTGTATCGGTTGTGGATTATGTAAGAAAAACTGTCCTGCTGATGCTATCACTGGTGAAAAGAAAGAAAAACATGTTATCGATACAACTAAGTGCTTAAAATGTGGTGCTTGTATGGAAAAATGTAAGAAACATGCAATCGAAAAAAGATAGTACATTTATAATCAATTGTTAGACAATAATTTTTTAATTATTATTGAGGAGGGATTTACTAATGAGTTTAGTTAATTTAACTATAAATGGCAAAGCTGTTGCCGTACCATCTGGTACTAAAATACTTGAAGCTGCAAAGCAAGTAGGTATTAAAATACCTAGCTTATGCCAAATGAAAATAGATGAAATAGGTTTTACTAATGAATGTGCATCTTGCCGTGTATGTATGGTAAGTGCAGGAAGAAAACTAGTACCTGCTTGTGGTACTATGGTTAAAGAAGGAATGGTAGTTAACACTAACACTCCTGAAGCTTTAAAATATAGAAAAAATGTTGTTGAATTATTATTATCAGACCATCCACAAGATTGTTATACTTGTGCTAAAAGTGGTCAATGTGAATTACAAAATTTAGCTTCTGATATGGGTATAAGAAATATAAGATTTAAAGGTGAACAATCAACTTCACCTATAGATACTTCTTCTTATTCTATAGTAAAAGATAATGACAAATGTATATTATGTAGAAGATGTGAAACTATGTGTACAGAAGTTCAAACTGTTGGTGTTCTTTCTGGTGTAAATCGTGGTTTCAATACTGTAGTTGGTACTTTCTTCAATACTGACATGATGAATACAGAATGTACTTTCTGTGGACAATGTGTTAGTGTATGTCCAACTGGTGCTTTAATGGAAAAAGATAATACTAAAGAAGCTTGGGATGCATTAGCTCAAAAAGAAAAACCAGTTATGGTTCAAATTGCTCCAGCTGTTAGGGTTGGTATAAGTGAAGAATTTGGATTTGAACCTGGAGCTATATCTACTGGTAAAGTTGTTGCAGCTTTAAAAGCATTAGGATTTGATTATGTATTCGATACTAACTTTGCTGCTGACTTAACTATAATGGAAGAAGCTAATGAGTTTGTACAAAGATTAACTAAAGGTGGAGATTTACCAATAATGACTTCATGTTGTCCAGCTTGGGTTAACTTCTGTGAAACTCAATACCCAGATTTATTAAAATACTTATCAACTTGTAGATCACCACAAAGTATGTTCTCTCCAGTAGCTAGATATTATTTCGCTGACAAAATATTAGGTAAAAAACCTGATGAAGTTATAGTAATGTCTATAATGCCTTGTATAGCTAAAAAATATGAAGTTGCTAGAGAAGAATTAGGTAAAGATGGTATAATCGATACTGATTTATCATTAACAGTAAGAGAACTTGCAAGAATGATAAGAGAAGCTGGTATAGATTTAGCAACTATAGAAGATGCTGAATTTGATAGTCCTTTAGGATATTCAACTGGTGCTGCTGATATATTCGGTGTTACTGGTGGTGTTCTTGAAGCTGCTTTAAGAACTGCTTACACTGATGTAACTAAAGTTGAATTACCTGATGATGCTATAGAATTTAAATCTGTAAGAGGATTTGAAGGAATCAAAGAAGCAACAGTTAACGTTGGTGGAACTGACGTAAATGTAGTTGCAGCTTCATCTCTAGGATGCGCTAGAAAATTAATGGATGAATTAAGAGCTGATATAGCTGCTGGTAGAGCTCCTAAATACCACATCATAGAAATCATGGCTTGTCCTGGTGGATGTGTTGCCGGTGGAGGTCAACCATTCCATGGTGGAGATTACGAAAAAGTTAAAGCAAGAGGTGCTGGATTATATGCAATCGATGCTAATAAGCCTAAACGTAAATCTCATCAAAACCAAGATATTAAAAAATTATATGCTGAGTTCTTGGGAGAAAGAGGCGGACACAACGCTCATACTTATCTACATACGCATTATTTTGATAGAAGTAATCCATATGCAAAAGAAGATCCAAAAGAAGCTGCCTTAACTACTGAATAAATTAGTTAATAATAGCCTTAAAAGCCTATAATATATAGATTAGATTGGCCTGTCGTGTTTTTACTCGACAGGTCTTTCTTTTTTTTCATAAATATTTTATATACTTAATTTACTATAATTAGATTTACTATTATGAGCATAAATTTTTTAAATAAAATAGCCTTTCACATTATTTAATCAAAACATGCAAAAGGCTATTTTATTTATTTTATACTATTTTATTTTTGTATTGTTTGAGATAATTTCTTAGTAAATTCTATAGCTGCATCATATCCCATTATTTTTTGTCTATAGTTCATAGCTGCAACTTCTACTATCATAGCTGTATTTCTACCTGGTTTTACTGGAACAACTAATTTTTCTACTTCTTTTCCTAATATTGTTTCATATTCTTTATCAAGACCTAGTCTATCATAGTATTTTTCTTGGTCCCAACTTTCCAGTTCAAGAATTAAACTTATTTCTTTCATGTTTTTTATTGCACCAACGCCATATAAACTTCTTACATCGATTATTCCTATACCTCTTATCTCCATGTAATGTCTTAGTAATTCTGGCGCTTGTCCAATCAATCTATCATCATCTAATTTTATTATTTCTACTGCATCATCTGCAACTAATCTATGTCCTTTTTGTATAAGCTCAAGAGCAGTTTCAGACTTACCTATACTACTCTCTCCTTTTATAAGAACACCTATCCCATATACGTCTACAAGTACTCCATGTATTGTTATATGTGGTGCTAATCTATTATCAAGATAGTTAGATATTTTGTTTATAAATCTAGTAGTATTTCTTTCACTACTTATTAGTACACGTTCGTGTCTTTTGGCAGCTTCTAATATATCTTCATCAATTTCCAATCCTCTTGTAACGATTAATGCAGGTATATCATAAGAGAATAATTTATCTAGTATTTCTCTTCTCTTTTCTTTATCGATATTTTTAAAATAAGTATATTCCCCTTTACCTATTATCTGTATTCTATCAAATGCAAAATATTCAAAGTATCCTGCTAGTGCTAATCCTGTTCTATTTACATCTTGTGATTGAACGAAGAATTCTTTACCTTCTGGTCTATAAACAACATTTAGTTCTAAGTCCCTAACAAGATCTGATATTGCTATTTTGTCTTTTGATTCCATTCTTATTCCTCCGATTTAAAATAATTATAAATATTTTCTGCTGCTGTTTTATTTATACTCTCAACTTCTAATAATTCCTCAAATGTAGCAGCCTTTATACTATCAATACTTTTAAAATGGCTTAAAAGATTTTTCTTTCTTGTCTCCCCTATACCAGGTATATCATCTAGTACGGATTTTGTAAGTGATTTCTTTCTCAAACTTCTATGATAAGTTATAGCATAGTTATGAACTTCTTCTTGTATGCTAGCAACAAATCTGTATAAGTTTGTTGTTTTATCTAATACAATTTCTTGTGATTTATTTACTAATCCTTTTGTTCTATGTTTGTCATCTTTAAACATACCCCACAGAGGAATTTGTATATTATTTTCGTCTAGTACGTTTTGTACAGCGCTTACTTGACCTTTTCCTCCGTCTAGTAAAATTAAATTTGGTAAATTTCCATGTTTTATTCTTCTGCTTAAAATTTCTGCCATTGAGCCATAATCATCTGGACCTACTATGGTCTTTATTTTAAATCTTCTATATTCTTTTCTATCTTTTTTACCATTTGTAAAAACAACCATAGTACCAATTGAATCTACACCTTGAATATTAGATATATCGTATGCTTCAATTCTTTCTGGAACTGTTTCAAGGTTAAGTAACTCTGTTAATTGAGTTAGTGCACCAATACTTTTTTCATATTTTTGTTTATTTAAATGAGAAAATTTATTTAAATATTCCATAGCATTTTTTCTGACCATCATAGCCAATGCTTTCTTCTCACCTTTTTGAGGTAATGTAATACTTACTTTGTTTCCTTTTTTCTCACTTAACCACTGTTCTAATATCTCTCTATCTTCTATATCTTCATCTATAATTATTTCTTTTGGTATATACTCCTGTTCCATATAGAATTGTTTTACAAATGAGCCAAGCACAGAATTAGATTTACTTCCTTCTACACCTTCTAATATAAAGTGTTCTCTTCCTATTATTTTTCCATTTCTCATAAAGAATACTTGAACACATGCTTCTTCTTCTGTTCTTGCTAAAGCAATTACATCTTGATTTGCATCCATACTTGATGAATCTATTTTTTGTTTTTCTTTTATCTCTTCCAAATTCTTTATTTTATCTCTATAAGTGGCTGCCTCTTCAAAGTTAAAATTCATTGCACACTCATTCATTTTTTCTTTTAAGAGATTTATTAAAGTTTCTTCTTTTCCTGATAAAAATAATAATATTTCATCAATCATCTTGTTATATTCTTTTTGAGATACATGTCCTGTACAAGGTCCTATACATTTTTTAATATGATAATTCAAACATGGCCTTGCATTATTTTTAATAGCTTTTGGTATATCTATATTGCAATTTCTAATTGGATATATATTATGAATTATCTCTAGGGTATCGTTTACCGCACCCACATTTGTATATGGTCCAAAATATTTTGCATTATCTTTTAGTACTCTTCTAACCTTCATTACTCTTGGATAATCTTCATTAACAGTGACTTTTATATATGGATATGTTTTGTCATCTCTAAGCAAAACATTATATTTTGGTCTGTACTGTTTAATTAAGTTACATTCAAGTATTAACGCCTCTAACTCAGAATCAGTAATTATATACTCAAATGATGCAATATTTTCTACCATAGATCTCACTTTTGATGAGTGATTTTTAGATGATTGAAAATATTGTCTAACTCTATTCTTCAAAGAAATAGCTTTCCCGACATAAATTATTTTGTCGTTCTTGTTTTTCATTAAATAAACGCCAGGTTCGTCTGGTAGTAATTTTAATTGTTCTTGAATATCAAACATTAAAAATCTCCTTTTTCCTCATAAACTTCTATTATTCTTTATTTTTTGTCTTTAATTACATATTAATTCCTATATAATCTTTTATTTTCTGACATTTATAATTTTTTAATGTATAAGAGCATTATAAATCATATTAATTTATAATGCTCTTATTTACTATTAAATCATACCATATTTTTTTGATGTTTTTCTATCATATTACAAAATTATTTATATTAATACATATTTATTCAAAGTATTTTTTTAAAAATTGTCCCGTATATGATTTTTCTACTTTTGATACTTCTTTTGGAGTTCCTGTTGCAACTATAGTTCCCCCATTATCTCCACCTTCTGGTCCTAAATCAATTATATAATCACAACACTTAATTACATCTAAGTTATGCTCTATTACTACTATAGAGTTACCTGTATCAGCTAATCTTTGTAGAACATCTATTAATTTGTCTACATCAGCCATATGTAACCCTGTTGTCGGTTCGTCTAAAATATATAATGTTTTACCAGTAGGTCTTTTGCTTAATTCAGTTGCTAATTTAATTCTTTGTGCTTCACCACCTGATAATTGAGTAGATGGTTGACCTAATTTTATATATGAAAGACCTACATCCATTAATGTCTCTAATTTTCTTTTTATTGTAGGTATATTTTCAAAGAATTCTAGTGCCTCTTCAACATTCATATCTAATACATCAGCAATCGTCTTATCTTTATATTTAACTTGTAGAGTCTCTCTATTATATCTTTCACCCTTACATACTTCACAAGGAACATATACGTCTGGTAGGAAGTGCATTTCTATTTTTATTATTCCATCACCTTTACATGCCTCACATCTTCCACCTTTTACATTAAAACTAAATCTTCCTTTTTTATATCCTCTTGCTTTAGCTTCGTTTGTCATTGCGAATAAATCTCTTATGTGGTCAAATATTCCTGTATAAGTTGCAGGATTTGACCTAGGAGTTCTTCCTATTGGACTTTGGTCAATATTTATTATCTTATCTATATTTTCTATACCTTTTATTTCTTTATGTTTTCCTGGTTTCATTCTAGATCTGTTTACTTTGTTGGCAACACTTTTATATAGTATTTCATTTATAAGTGTACTTTTTCCTGAGCCTGAAACACCAGTTATACATACAAATTTACCTAATGGTATTTTTACATTTAGGTTTTTAAGGTTATTTTCACTTGCTTTTATTATTTCTATAAACTCTCCGTTTCCTTCTCTAACTGTTTCCGGTACATCTATAGTTCTCATTCCACTTAAGTACATACCTGTTATAGAATTCGGGTTATTTATAATTTCATCAAATGTACCTTGAGCAACTATCTCACCACCATGAACTCCTGCCCCAGGCCCTATATCTACTATATAGTCCGCAGCTCTCATAGTATCCTCGTCGTGCTCAACAACAATCAACGTATTTCCTATTCTAGTTAAGTTCTGAAGTGAGGCTATTAATTTATCATTGTCTCTTTGATGAAGACCTATACTAGGTTCGTCTAATACATAAAGAACACCTACTAAAGCAGAACCTATTTGTGTTGCAAGTCTTATACGTTGTGCTTCACCACCTGATAGTGTTCCCGCCTTTCTAGATAGATTTAAATATTCTAAACCTACATTGATTAAGAATGATGCCCTCTCGTGTATTTCTTTTAATATTTCCTGAGCAATAAATTGATTCTTTTCACTTAATTTTAAACTATCTATAAAATCTATTAATTCATTTATTGAAAGCTCTGTTACTTCAATTATATTTTTTTCTCCTACTTTAACTGATAGGACTTCCTTTTTTAGTCTATTACCTTTACATTTTGGACAAGGAGTCTCTGCCATAAATTCATCAATTTTATCCTTAGCATATTCAGAAGAAGTTTCATTATATCTTCGCTCTAAGTTTACTAAAACACCTTCAAAAGGAGCTTTATAGTGTTTTCTTCCTCCAAATTTAGAATCAAATTCAAATTCTACAATTGTGTTGTCTCTTCCGTAAAGTAACTCTTGTACAAAATCATCTGGTAATTCTTTAAATGGTGTATCTAAAGATACTCCATATATATCAGCTAAACTTCTTACCATTTTGCTATAGTAAGTATCATTACTCTTACTTACAGAACCCCATGCTGCTATTGCGCCTTGGTTTATCGATAAATCTTTATTTGGTACAACTAAATCCTCATCAACGTTTCTACGTTCACCTAAACCATTACATTCATCACAAGCACCAAATGGAGCATTAAATGAGAACATTCTTGGAGATAATTCTTCAATTCCAACTCCATGGTCAGGACATGCGAATTTAGTTGAATACAGTATTTCTTCTCCATCTATAATTTGTGCAATAACTAATCCATCTGATAATTTTATTGCTGTTTCGATTGAGTCAGAAAGTCTTCCTTCAATTCCTGGTTTTACAACTATTCTATCTACAACTACTTCTATATTGTGTTTTTTATTTTTACTTAGTTCAATCTCATCTGTAACTTCGTAATTTTCTCCATTTACTCTAACTCTTACAAATCCTTCTTTTTTTAGTCCTTCTAGTGTCTTTTTATGCGTTCCTTTTTGACCCCTAACGATAGGAGACAGTATTTGTAATTTTGTTCTTTCTGGAAATTCTAATATTTTATCCACGATTTCTTGTACTGTCATCTGGCTTATTTTATTTCCACATACAGGACAATGTACATCTCCAACTCTAGCAAATAAAAGTCTTAGGTAATCATATATTTCTGTAACTGTACCTACTGTTGATCTAGGGTTTCTTGATGTTGTCTTTTGGTCTATCGAAATTGCTGGTGAAAGACCTTCTATGTACTCTACATTTGGTTTTTCCATTTGCCCTAAAAATTGTCTAGCATATGATGAAAGACTTTCTACATATCGTCTTTGTCCTTCTGCATAAATTGTATCAAACGCTAATGATGATTTTCCTGAGCCAGATAATCCTGTAAATACAACAAATTTATTTCTAGGGATTACTAAATTCACATCTTTTAAATTGTTTTCTTTAGCACCTCTTATTATTATTTTATCTTCCATTCTATGTTCCTTTCTTTTTATTTTGAATCTATCTCTTATAATTCTTTCTAATATAAAAATTTCTAATCGATTATTTGTAAAAATATGTTTTGTATTAGTAATCTTATTTATATTTTTTATACTTTTTGCTCTAATTCTTTTATTTTATCTCTTAACTGAGCCGCTCTTTCAAATTGTAAATTAGTTGCTGCTTCCATCATTTCAGCTTGTAATTTATCTATATTAGCCTTAATTTCTTCTTTATTATCAGTTTCACTTATTCCGTAAATTTCTTCTTCCTCAGCTAATTTAAGAGTTTCTATGCTGTCTCTGATGTCTTTTTTAATTGTTTTAGGAATTATACCGTGTTCTTTATTATATTGTGACTGTATTTCTCTTCTTCTAGCTGTCTCTTCAATTGTAGCTGCCATTGAACGAGTAATCTTGTCTGCGTACATAATAACTCTACCTTCTGCATTTCTGGCAGCACGTCCAACTGTTTGTATTAACGATGTTTCTGAACGTAAGAAACCTTCTTTATCTGCATCTAAAATAGCTATTAATGATACTTCTGGTATATCTAATCCCTCTCTAAGTAAGTTTATACCTACTAATACATCAAACTTACCTAATCTTAAATCTCTTATTATTTCCGTTCTTTCTAAAGTAACGATATCTGAATGTAGGTATTTTACCTTAATTCCAATTTCTTCAAGATAATTTGTTAAATCCTCACTCATTTTTTTAGTTAAGGTAGTGATTAATACTCTCTCTCCATTTTCTATAACCTTGTTTATTTCTCCAACTAAATCGTCTATTTGATTTTCAATCGGTCTTACTTCTATAATTGGGTCAAGTAATCCTGTAGGTCTTATTATTTGTTGTGCAACTGTAGTTGAATGTTCAATTTCATAAGGACCTGGTGTCGCTGAAACAAATAATACTTGGTTTATATTTTCTTCAAACTCTTCAAAGTTTAAAGGTCTATTGTCGTATGCAGAAGGAAGTCTAAATCCATTGTCTATTAATGATTTTTTTCTAGAATGGTCTCCTGCATACATACCTCTAACTTGTGGTAGCGTAACGTGTGATTCATCTATTATCAACAAGAAATCATCTGGAAAGAAGTTCATAAGTGTATATGGCTTTTCTCCTGCTTTTCTGCCTGTAATATGTCTTGAATAGTTTTCTATACCTTGGCAGAATCCTATTTCTTTAAGCATTTCTATATCATATTTTGTTCTTTGTTCTATCCTTTGTGCTTCAAGCAACTGGTCATTATCTTTAAATTCTTGAACAACATCTGATAATTCTTTTTCTATTGCTTTTACTGCCTCTTCAATTCTTTCTGGAGTAGTAACGTAATGTGATGCTGGGAATATAGCAGTGTATTTTCTTGTTCCTACGATTTTTCCAGTAACATAATCAATTTCTGTTATTCTATCTATTTCATCGCCGAAGAATTCTACTCTAATAGCTCTTTCATCATTACTTACAGGGAAAATCTCGACAACATCTCCCCTTACTCTAAATGTTCCTCTTACAAAATTTATATCGTTTCTTTCGTATTGTATATCTATTAATTTTTTAATTATTTCATCTCTTTCAACTTCCATACCTACCCTTAGAGATAACATCAAATCTTTATAATCCTTTGGATCCCCTATACCATATATGCATGATACAGAAGATACGATTATAGTGTCTTTTCTCTCTAAAATTGATGCTGTAGCAGAGTGGCGCAATTTGTCTATTTCATCATTTATGCTAGCATCTTTTTCTATGTATGTATCGCTGTGGGCAACGTATGCCTCTGGTTGATAATAATCATAATAACTTACAAAATACTCAACTGCATTATCAGGGAAGAATTCTTTAAATTCACTATAAAGCTGTGCAGCCAATGTTTTATTGTGTGCTAATATAAGAGTAGGCTTTTTAACCTCTTGTATTATATTTGCCATTGTAAATGTCTTACCTGAACCTGTAACCCCTAATAAAGTCGAAAATTTTTCATCATGATTTATGGCATTTACTATTTCTCTAATAGCCTCAGGTTGGTCACCTGTAGGTTTAAAGTCAGATTTTATTTTAAAATCCATAATATCACCTAACCTTTCCCGAACATTAGTTCTATTTCCATTATACCATAATATATATTAGTATATCCGTACTTTTGAATATTAACTAAAAATATTTTACCCATAATTATATTCTTTAAATACATATGGAGTAAATTTTCTATATAACTATCTATAAATCTATATTAGCTATCTATAAATATGTAATAATTTATAAATATCTAATCTAATAAAAATTTAAATTTCTATTTTTTATTATACAAAAAAATCCACCTAAATTTTTAACTATGTAAAAACTTAGGTGGATTTAATGTTGTTATGTTTACTTTTTAAAATTAAAAAGATTACGTGGCTACGTCTTACTCTCCCAGGCGGTTGCCCACCAAGTACCA
>OLSO01001383.1_pt1 | contig 18821 bp, 27 predicted proteins | sample 1672441 | NCBI WGS metagenome assembly OLSO01 (sample SAMEA3136686, study PRJEB25190) | human gut metagenome | biome: human gut; feature: human-associated habitat; material: faeces | place: Austria | collected 2013 | reverse complement strand
GGTTTTTATTTTGACTAAATTAAGTAGTATTTATGAAAATTTTAAAAGAAGTTTCAATTTTGGGAACTGAATATAGAATTATTGAGAGTAATTGTGATAATGATCCATTATTAAAAAACAATTTTGGATATACTGATTACACTTCAAAAAAGATAGTTATTACAGATTTCCAATATGAAGAAATTGAAATTGAAGATGTAGCTAAATATAGAGAGAAAGTAATAAGGCACGAGTTAATCCATGCTTTTTTATGTGAATCGGGACTTCATGAAAATTGTGAGTGGCACAATGAAGAAATGGTTGATTGGTTAGCAATACAATCACCTAAACTTCAAAAGATATTTAAAGAAACTGAATGTATTTAATAAGCAAGTTTAAAAGACTTGCTTTTTTTGTAAAAAATAGAAAGGAGGATTCTAATGGCTGAAGGGTTAAGACCACATCACCATCAAGAATTTGAATATCATACTGTTCAATACTTTGATAAGAAAAGACATGTTATTGTAAAGAAAATACAATACATGTGTATGATTTGTGGACGTATTCGTCATGAAAAATATGACTGTTATGTACCACCACCTAAAAGCAAAACAAAATCATTGGAAAGAAATAAGAAAAAATATGGCAATCAAGGATGATTGCTTTTTATTTTCTTAAAGAGGAACTTATATGATCAAGATTACAGTTGGAATTTCTAAAGAACATATAGCAATTAAATGCATTGGCCATGCCAATTACAACACATGTGGTGATGATATTGTCTGTTCTGCAATTTCTACGCTATTACAGACACTTTGCTATAGCTTGGAAGAATTAACCAAAGATAAAATAAAAACCTCTCTAGAAAAAGGAGAGGGATATATAGGTGTATATCATCCAACATGTAAGTCAATTACATTAGTTAATGGCTTTGTAATTGGATGTAGAGAGGTAAGTCATACTTACCCTGATTATGTACAATTAGAAATCAAAAATTAGCGCATGTGGCGCTTTTTATTTTGTCCAAGCATTTATGACTTTAAAAGATATGGATGAGTCAGGCGTGGAAACTTTAAGCTACGGAGAAGAGCAGGCGTGTAACTCTCTAAAAGATACGGATAGGAGATAAAAAAATGAAAAAAGAATTAGAAGAATTATTAAAATTATCCCATAAAAGAAACTTCAATTTACAGTTATTCGCTGATGATGGCGGAGAAGGTGGTTCAGGTGGAACTGACGATCCTGAAGATAAATCAGGTGATGATGAAAAAGAAGATAAAAAATACACTGATGAAGATGTAAACAACATCATCAATCGAAAATTCGCCGAATGGGAAAAAAGACAAAAAGAAAAAAGTGCAAAAGCTGCAGAAGCTGAACGATTAAAAAACATGACCGAAGAAGAAAAAAGAAAGCATGAAATGGAAGAACTTCAAAAGAAAATTGCCGGTTATGAAAAAGAAAAAGCTATTGGAGCAATGACAAAAGTTGCTAGAGGAATCTTAAATGATTCAAAAATCGTTGTTAATGATGAATTATTAGGGAATTTAGTAGCTGAAGACGCTGAAACAACAAAAACAAATGTAGAAAATTTTGTTAAAAACTTCAATGATGCTGTTCAAAAAGCTGTAGCTGAAGCTTTAAGAGGAAAAACTCCTCGCTTAAAGGATGGTTCAAAAGAATTGACAAAAGAAGATATCTTAAAAATCAAAAATAGATCTGAACGTCAAAAGGCAATGGCTGAACATCCTGAATTATTTAGATAAAAAGGAGAAAAATATATGAGAAAACAATTTAATTTGCAATTATTTGCTGCACCAACAGGTACAACAGTAACAGCTGATTTAGAACCAGGTATTTCGATTGATTATACTTCTAGAATCAGTTCAAATATCAATGAATTACAAGATTTATTAGGGGTTACTGAATTAACACCAATGTCTTCAGGAACAACAATCAAAATCTATAAAATGGAGGTTGGTACAGTTGCTCCTCAAGTTGGAGAAGGTGAAACAATCGGTTTAACTAAAGTAACTAGAAAGAAAGTTAAAGATATTGATTTAACATTAGAAAAATATCGTAAATCAACTACTGCAGAAGCAATCCAACGTTCAGGTAGAAATATTGCAATTAACCAAACTGATGAAAAAATGGTCGGTGTCATTCAAGGACAAATCAAAAAGACTTTCTATTCTACATTAAAAGAAGGTACTGGTACTGCTACTGGTAAAACTTTACAATCTGCCTTATCTGCAGTGTGGGGAGAATTAGTTAAACATTATAAAGATGAAACAGTTACACCTATTTATTTTGTATCTACAGATGATATTGCTGAATATTTAGGTTCAAAAGAAATCACTTTACAAACCGCTTATGGATTCACATACTTAAAGAATTTCTTAGGTTTAGGTGATGTCATCGTTTCACCTGAATTAGAAAAAGGTACAGTATATGGTACTGCCAAAGAAAACATTGCGGGTGCTTATATTCCAACAAACAATGGGGACGTTGCTGATACATTTGGCTTAACAAGTGATACAACAGGTCTAGTAGGTATGGTTCACACTTCTAAAACAGACAATGCAACAATTGAAACATTATTAATGTGTGGTGTTAAATTCTTTGTTGAATACGTTGATGGCGTATTCAAAGGAACAATCACTCCAGGAGAAGCTGCTTAATGTATGTTGCAATTAAAAGATTCGTTGATTTAACAGATGATGATCATATTTACAATGCTGGCGATATGTACCCTAGAGATGGTTTTGAACCATCTAGGGAACGTATCGTTGAGTTAGCAACATCAAAAAACAAACTAGAAACACCACTTATTACTTATATCGAAGATGAAAAACAAAGTGTTGCAGGAAATGACAAAGTAGAAGATGAAAAAGACATACCTAAGAAAACAACTAAAAAAGCTAAAAGTGAATAGTTATGGCAATCATTGATGATGTAACTGCGTTGTTAGGTTTTTTTGATGAGAAATCTAACAAAACATTAGATGTGATTATTCGTCTTACTACTAATCGTTTAAAAACACTATTGGATGTTGAAGAAGTACCAACTGAATTAGAATATATCGTTACTGAAGTTTCAATTGTTAGATACAACAAGATTGGTTCTGAAGGAGTCACAAGTCATTCAGTTGAAGGAGAAACCATGTCATTCAGTGATAATGATTTCAAGGGGTATTTGGACGACATAGAAGCATGGAAAAATAAGAAAAATGAAGTAAAAGGGGTTGTCAAATTCTTATGAGATATGACACTCCTGTTTATTTCCAAAAAGTTACACAAGGTGAGTATGATCCTACTACCGGAGATTATGGAGAGGATACAGTAGATGAAACCTGTGTAATGGCATCTGTCATGGATACAAGGACTGAAACAATGCAAGTTGTTTATGGTTCTATCAAGCAAGGAAGTAAAACGATTCATATTCAAAACCATTATGATAAGTCCTACGATTCTATTAGAATTGATAATAAGATTTATCGAGTGGATTATTCTAGAACCCTTAGAAATAAACATTCATTTATCGTTCATGAGGTACAAAATGGGTAGAAGTATTAAGATTACAGGCATCAAGGAATTGGAGGCTAAACTCAAAAAAAATGCTACTCTCGATGATGCCAGAACAGTTGTAAAAAAGAATGGTGCTGAATTGCAAACTTTAATGACAAGAAATGCAGTTTTTGTTAAAGGATACTCGACAGGCGCAACAAAAAGAAGTATTCGATGTACATTTACTGATTTGAATTTAACAGCAACGGTTGAACCAACAACATACTATTCACCTTATCCTGAATATGGAACACGTTTCATGTCGGCCCAGCCCTTTGTAAGGCCATCTTTCAACATTCAAAAAGAAATCTTCAAAAGAGATTTAAAGAAATTAATGAAATGAGGTGTGATATGGATCCTCAACAAGAATTATTCAGTTACTTGTTAGTAACATTAAAAAAAGAATATCAGGATATGGTTTTTGATGGATTTATGCCACCAGAAGGAACACCATATCCTTTTATTTATCTTGCTGATAGTCAACAAATTGATGATTATGGCAATAAAACAGCAATCTTCAATAACGTGTATCAAACCATTCATGTGTGGAATGATTCACCTAAAAAAAGAGGAACTGTTTCAAACATAGCTTTGAAAATTAAAAATATAGCAAGAAGATTAGAATACACGACAAATTATAAGTGGGAGGTTAGAAATATCGAACAAAGGATTTTGGAAGACACAACAACTAAAATACCACTTATGCATGTTGTACTAGAGTTGGAGTTCAAATCTTCTAGTAAAGGAGGAAAAAAGAAGTGATCAATAAAATGAATCTACAATTATTTGCTGGCACTGAAACACCTGAAACTGTTTCAGGGAAAAAACTCGTCTATTTATTTAGAGTGGCTGAAGATTCAAAAACCGAAAATGCCGGTGCCTTGGCTTTTGTAACAGAAAATGAGAGAAGTGCATCAAAAGATGCTGATTCAACAACTACAAAAGATGGAAACATTCGTACACCAGGAGCTGCTGAAATTGAAATCACAAGCACATCATTATTACGCAAAGGCGATAAGATGATTGATAAGTTAGAAACAGCAATGCTTGAGGATAAATTAGTGGAATGCTGGGAAGTCAATCTAGCCGAACCGGGTACTGATGCAAATAAGAATAAGTATAAATCTAAATATTATCAAGGATACATCACGGAGTTATCACTATCATCTAGTGCTGAAGACAATGTTGAGGCAAGTATTACTTACGGTGCTAATGGAAAAGGTGCAGATGGCTATGCAACTTTAACCGATGAACAAAAAGAAATTGCTTCTTACGTTTATAAAGACGTAACCAGAGAAAGTGAATAAAGCGGATAAGAATGTCCGCTTTTTTTTATTTTGAAAAAAGGAGAATAATCATGGAATTAACTATTAATGAAAAAGTATACAACTTTAAGTTTGGAATTGGATTTGTGAGACATTTGGATGGAAAATCATCAATCAAACAAGATGGGATTCAGTTTGGGATTGGATTAGAAACATTGATTCCTAATTTATTGACAGGGAATACCGTTACTTTATCTGATTGCTTGTTTGCAGCAAATATGACTGAAAATCCAAGAATTACTCAAGATCAACTTGATAACTATATCGATGATGAAGAAACAAACATCGATTCTCTTTTTGACGATGTGCTAGAAGAACTAAAAAAGTCGAATGCTACAAAGAAGAAAGCAGAGAAACTGTTAGAAAATTATCAAAAAGAACAAGAAAGATTGGAAGCGATGGAAGCAACTCAAATTCAAGCGACAGAATAACATATGAAAAAATAGTAGAAAACTGTTTTAGATATTTAGATATCAACGATATTGATAAAATCAATCGTTTAACGATTAATGAATATAAGTATTTGATGTCAGGTGCTAAATATAAACTTGTTGATCAACAGGAACAAATTTTCTTGTTGGCGTGGGCCATTCGACAAGCTAAGTCTAGGAAAAAAAGCGGTAGATATTTTTATCGCACATTTAATCAATTCTTTAATCGTAAAAAAATCGAAAATCAGTTGGATAATAAAAAAGATACTTCCTCTCTTATTTCAAGAATTCAAGAAGCAATAAAAATTCAAGAAGGGAAGTGATAATTATTGGAAACATATAGTGTAAAAGCTGTGCTTAGTGCTGTTGATTCAAACTTTACAAGCACTATGAAAACAGCTAATAGCAGTCTTGCAGGAATTAAAACTGCAAGTGAAAGTGCCACAAGTTCCATTATGAAAATTGCTAGTGGCATAGGTGTTTTTAAAGCATTATCTGCAGGTGCTAATATGCTGACAAGCTCAGTCAGTGGTGCAGTTGATAGATATGATACATTAACAAAATATCCAAAAGTATTAACTAATCTCGGATATAGTACACAACAAGCGAATAAATCGACAGTTAAGTTGAAAGAAGGAATTCAAGGTTTACCAACAGCCTTAGATGATGTCGTCAAAACGTCACAAAGACTTACTGTTTTAACAGGTAATTTAGATAAGTCTACTGATACAACATTAGCTTTGAACAATGCTTTTCTGGCTAGTTCGGCTTCTGTTTCAGATACATCAAGAGGTATGGAACAGTATATACAGATGCTTTCAAAAGGGACTGTTGATATGCAGTCTTGGAGAACATTACAAGAAACAATGGGCTATGCATTAAGTGAAACAGCAAAGCAACTTGGAATTGCAAGCGGTTCTTCTAATGAATTATATAGTTCGTTACAATCTGGGCAAATTACATTTGATCAATTAAATGATGCCCTGATTGAATGTTCTACTAGAACAGGTGGTTTTGCTGAAATGGCATTAGAAGCAAGTGGTGGAATTAAGACATCGTTTGCTAATATCCAAACTGCTATTAAGAGTGGCATGGAAGGAACGATTTCAGCTATCGATACAATGTTGAGTAATTCAGGGTTGCCTAAAATTCAAGAAATGTTGGATGATGTCAAAAAAGGAATAAACAAAGTTTTCGGAAGCTACACATTATTAGATGATGGTACTAAAAAGTTTAACGGAGGTTTAGTACAGGCTGTTGCAAATTTTGATAACCTTAAGGGATTAGCTATGCAGACAGGATCTATTTTAGCTGGACTGACAGTAGCGACTGGAAGTGTTGATTATATAAAAGCTTTAGGCGGAGGGTTTGACCTATTATCAAATAAAACCGCTAGACTCGAGGCTTCTATTGGTGCTGTAGGAGAAAAAATAACCGTTTTAAAAGGCGCATTCAATGGATTGTATGGTGCGGATTCATTTGGAAAGTTAAGTAAATCTACTCAACAATTTGCAGATGGTCTCGAAACAATGAAAATAAAATCAATGATTTTTAATGATAGCGTGAGCAAATTAATGCCTAGCTCAGTTAAAAAGAGGGTACTTGGAAATTTGTTGGGAATAAAAATGAATGGAATATTAATCTCTCAACAACTAGGGGATGCATTCGATAAAGTGTCTTCAAGAATTCCTGACAAATTCATGAAGATGGGTTCAGGAATCGGCAAAGGATTAAAAAAATCAACGGATGTCGGTATGAAAGCTATGTCAACAATGACGACAGGATTAACTAAAGTATTTGCAATTGCTATGAAATCAGTAGGACCTGCAGCTATTTTAGGATTAGTTGTTGCTGGTTTAGGAATTGTAAATAATCAATTTGGAAGTCAAATTGATCAAATGATTGCCACGGTTGTTACACAGGCACCTAAAGTGATTAGTAATTTTGTAAAAGGAATTACTAGTCAAATGCCTATGTTAGCAAGTTCAGGAGCACAGTTACTAGTTCACTTATCAGTCGGAATAGCCAAAACATTACCACTTGTTGTAAATGCAGGTATGAAGATATTAAATTCAATTATTCAAGGAATATCAGCTAACGCTCAATCAATTGTTAAAAGCGCATTGCTAATTGTTGGTACTTTAGGTGGCGCAATATTAAATGCAGTTCCACAGTTATTAGGAATGGGACTACAAGTGCTTACTTCAATTACACAAGGTATCCTAGATAATATGCCTTTAATATTAGTAGGGATTCAAAGCATGATTACCAATATTACAACAGCAATTCAAACGAAACTGCCTACAATGATACAAATGGGAGTTCAAATACTTCAAAATATTGCAACTGGTATCGTTCAAATGCTACCACAAATAGTCGTAGGAACAATCCAAATTATCACAACATTAATTGATACAATCAGTGGAAATCTTCCTAAAATCCTTAATGGTGCGGTAGAAATCATCAATACATTAGTTGATGGTTTAATCAATAATTTACCGCAAATAATCAATGCTACAGTTGAGTTGATAGGAGCGATTTTAAGCGCAATTATTACAAATCTCCCTCAAATCATGACTGCAGGTGTTCAAATTATCTTGAAGTTGGTTTCAGGATTGATTTCAGCAATACCTCATGTTATTTCGGGTGTGGCTAAGGTTGCTAAGAAAATTATTTCAACTTTCAAGGATACAAACTGGTTGGAAGTTGGTGTTAATGTCATCAAAGGAATCGCAAAAGGAATTTCAAGTGCCGCAGGTCAATTATGGGACGCAGCTAAAAAAACTCTAGGCTCATTCAAAGATAAAGTGTTAGGATTCTTTGGAATTCATTCACCATCCCGTTGGGGTAAATGGGTAGGTAGAATGCTTGATACTGGTGTTGCTAAAGGTATCGGTGGTTATACTCGTTTGATTGGAAATCAAGCTCAAAAAATATTCAATACTGTACAATCGTATGTTGGTGATATCAGTAATCTAGGAATGCAATATTCGTTTGCTGGAGATATGGGCGTTGCAAGCGTAGAACATTACGTTGATTACAATGACGACTATATTAATTCTAATGGTGGAGACAACAGTAAGAATGAATACTATTTCACAATTACAAATGAAATGGATGGAAAAGTGTTAAGTAAAGAAACTTATAAGTACGATCAAGAAAATGCTAAAAAAGATGAAAAATTTCTAAAAAAATTGAGAGGTGAAAACTGATGTCTTATAAATTCATAGATGTAGATGATAATGTAGAAACATTTCTGCCAGCTGAAGCAATGTCTTATGATGGTATATTTCTAGAAAATGAAATAGAGGGTTATAGGACGCTAAATGTATCAGGGCGTGAGTTAATGTCAGCTGATATCAAAAGTTCTTCTATAGATGGAATAAACGGTTCTCAGTATCAATATAAGACATATCCCTCTCGTACTATTACCGTTAAATATCAGTTGCTTGCTAAAAGCGACAGAGCGTTTAGAGAAGCATTTAATAAGATGAACTATCTTTTAAACAAAGAACAGGTAAAAGTTATTTTTAATGATGAACCTGATAAGTATTTCATTGGAACTAAGCAAGGAAATACAGTAGTAGATGCAGGGGTGAACAGTGTAGTAGGTGAGTTTGAAATCTATTGCGCTGATCCATGCAAATACTCAATTGTTCTTAAAGAATTTGAAGGCGTAATTGAAGATGATGAATTGGTTGTCAACATCCAAAACAATGGAACCGAGGCAGCTACTATTGATTATGAAATAACTAATAATGCTGAAACAGGATACTTGGGAATTGTATCTGAATGCGGTGTCATGGAGTTTGGTAAAATCGATGAAGTGGATGGAACAGTTTATCAACAAAATGAAACATTGGCCACTTTGAATGACTTTATAAACACAAAGGATGATACTACCGGTAAAGATGCTATGCATCCATTGTACGGGACAAGCGGAACACTTGCCACCGATAATTGGTATGGCAAGACCTTTTTAAAATTTGGCAGTGTCGGGACAAAAAAAGGTTCAGCAAATGGCGGAATGAGAACATTCATTTTACCTGCAGATTCAAACGGAGATACAGGCTGTAAAAATTGGTATTCATATTTTCATCTTTTGTTTTATGCAAACTTGATGGGTCAAACCGGTGAAATGTCTATCAGTTTTTTAACTGAGGACAACAAGCTTATTGCAGGGTGTAACTGGTATAAAACGGACTCCGCAGGAAATACAGCTTCATATGATTTTGTTGTCTATAATCCTGATGTTAAATCTTCAGATGCTATGGCTGGAAAAGTATTAAAAACATGGAATTATACAACTTCGCATTTACAATCTCAAAATCCCTGGTATTGGGATTGGGGGCATTGTGATTTACGTAAAGAAGGTTCAAGAATAACCTTTTTTTATTATGGAAAGTATTACACTTATACAGTTCCTGAAATTGAAAATATGAAATGTGCAAAAGTTCAAATTTCCATAAAACAATGGGGTGATAGAAATGGCAACAAATTCATGTACTATGCAGGGTTTGATAATTTCTATATCCAAAAAATGCATGTTGATAAATGGAACGATGTACCCAACAGATATCCAAAAGACTCGGTTCTTTCTATTGATGGTGAGACATCACATTTTTTCGTCAATGGAATGCAAAAACAAAGTGAAGAGATATTAGGTACTCAATATTTCAAAGCAGCCCCAGGAAAAACAAAGATCAAATTCCACGTTAGTGAGTGGACAAAAACTCAACCAACAATAAAAGTCAGAATAAGAGAGGCGTGGTTGTAGAAAATGGAATATATTAGAATTGCAGTACTAAGCGCATATGATGAAGTATGCGCTTTTTTAGATAATACTGTAGAAAATTCAATGCATTATTGGGAAGATGAATTGCACACATATTTGAAAGGCTCTGCTTACACATACACTTTTAAGACATTTACTGATCATGAAGACGCCCAACATTTGGTAGTTGGAAACAAAATATCTTTTTTATATAAAGATAAAGGATATTATTTGAACATTGTTGATGTTGATAGAGATGATATATATACAACAGTTACAGCATATGGTTTATCCCTTGAATTAACAAACGAAGAAACAGGTCCGTATAAAGCATCTGGTGCAATGTCATTTGAACAGTATGTTACAGCATTCAACTTTGAAAAGCCTTTTGAAATAGGAATAAATGAAGTCAGTGACAAACGTATAACAAATGAATGGGAAGGTACGGATACTATCCTTGCTAGATTATTCTCTCTAGCAAATGTATTTGATGCTGAACTTGAATTTGTAACTGAATTGGATAAGAATTATTCACTAAAAAAAATAGTCATGAATATCTATAGAGAACATGATGACAATCATCAAGGAATTGGCTCTGATAAAACAAAACAAGGTACTATCAAATATGGAAATGGTATAAAAGGAATATCAAAAAAAAGTGATATTACTGAGCTATACACTGCTATTAGACCGACAGGTAATAATGATTTGACTTTAGCGGATCTTGATAAAAATGAATATGATTCAAATGGAATTTTGGAATATTCCAGCCCTAAAGGGACGATTGAAATATTAGCACCACAAGCAAGAGATAGATTCCCTTCAACTTTAATGGCTGATATTAACGGTCGATATATTTGCAAAGTTTGGACTTATGATACAGATAACGTAAATACATTGTATGGCCAAGCTCTTGCACAATTAAAAAAGAACTGTACGCCTCAAGTATCATATACAATTGATGGATATATCGATGCAGACATAGGCGATACGTTTGTAATTGAAGACAATGAATATAAACCAACTTTGTATTTAAAGGCTCGTATTACTGAACAACAGATTTCTTTTATAAATAAAGATAATTGTAAAACGACGTTTGATAATTTTGAGGAACTTGAATCTCAGGTTAATTCTTCATTGTTAAATGAGATGAAGGACCTAATAGCACAAAATAAAATTTATGATGCAAATATTATTTCCAATAATGGTATCTTATTTAAAAACGATGATGATCAAACAATTTTAACGGCTTTGATTAAGGACAATGGAGTTGATATCACTTCAAAATTTGAAATTATATGGTATGCACAAGATGGAGAGATACTTTCAAAAGAAAAGGAACTACTAGTCAAATCATCGGATTTTATAGATAAGAAGACATACTATTTTGATGGCTATATCAATAATAGTGTAAAAGCAACTTGTGAGGTTACCTGTATCAATTTAAGAGATGGTAAAGACGCAATCGTATTACATGTCAGCAGTTCAAACGGGACATCATTTAAAAACAGCGATATCTCTACAACTTTTACCGTGTCAATTATCGTTGGAGATAAAAGAATTGAAAATTCAAATGATATGTATAATGTTTTTGGTAAAAATGCAAGGATCATTTGGAAAGTAAAAAGAATGAATGAAAATGAATTTAAAGAGCTGTTATCAACAGATGAACGTATTAGTGATAATGGCTTTATTTTGACTATAACAACAAGGGATGTATACATTAAAAGTACATTTACTTGTGATTTTGATTATTGATAAAAGGAGATTATAAAATGGCAATTAAAGCAAGTGCACAAATTGATTTGATAGATTTAACAGATGGTTTTACCGTTGTATTAACGAATGAAAACCATACTTTTTTAGGAACTACATCAGCTGTTGATGGAACACAAACAGCAACTTGTCAAGTTCAAGCTTTGCAAGGAGAAAATGTTGTAAATTGTGAAGTTGGGGATGTGACTTGTCCTACAGGTTTATCAATTGTCAGCGATGGGAAAACACCTGTACCTACTTTAACTATTACAGCAACATCCGCCTTAACCAAAAGTGGAAGTGTTATCATTCCTGTAAAAATCGGGGAAATTACAATTAATAAAACATTTAGTTGGTCTATTGCATTTAGAGGAAGCAACGGGACATCAGTTACAATTAAATCGACTGAAGTCACTTATCAAGTTGGTACAAGTGGTACAACTGCACCTACAGGTGCATGGTCGTCTACAGTTCCAACGGTAGGACAAGGGGCTTATTTATGGACAAAAACAGTAGTTACTTATAGTGACGGGAAATCTACAACTGCATATTCCGTGTCATATAACGCTAAAAATGGTTCATCTGTTACAGTTGCAAAAACAGAAGTAACATATCAAGCAAGTACCAGTGGAACTGCCACTCCTAGTGGCGCATGGTCTTCAACAATTCCAGCAGTTGCCCAAGGATCATACTTATGGACAAAGACAGTCGTAACATACAGTGACGGAAAGTCTACAACATCTTATGCAGTTTCAAGACAAGGCGTAAATGGCTCTAATGGGAAAGATGCTTTAGTAATTGTGATTTCGTCATCGAATGGAACTATCTTTAAAAACACTGATATTGCTACAACATTAACGGCCCGTGTTTATCAAGGAGGAGCGGAAGTAACTGGTTCGGCATTAGCAGCTCTAGGAACAATCAAATGGTATAAAGATGGAGCTACTACTTCTACAGCTTCTGGATCAACATTAACAGTCCAAGCTGGAGATGTGGATTCAAGATGTAACTATACCGTCCAATTGGAAGGATAAATTATGTCCGTAAAAGCTAGAGGTTCTATTACATTGATTAGAGTAAATGACGGGGAAGATGGTAACGATGCGATTACCGTTTCCCCAACAGCTCCGTCTAATCCCGTAACAGGGCAGTTGTGGCAAACTGCGTCAGGCAATCCAATCAAAAGATGGGACGGTTCAAAATGGGTTGTTCATTATATTTCTGTTGAAAATTTAAAAACAGATTCGCTAAGTGCTATATCGGCAAACCTAGGCGCAATTACTGCAGGTTCGATATCGATTAATGATAAGTTTTCTGTTACTTCATTAGGTGTCTTAACTGCCACAAGTGGAACCATTGGTGGATGGAAAATTGAAGATACTAAAATCTCTTCAAGTGACGGAGGAATGTCAGTTTGGAATGAGATGTCATTGACGTCTGACGCATCTTTAAGTTCGGTTCAGTATAATAAGGCAGATAGTATGCAATATAGAACAAAATTGTATGCTGGAATGATTGATATTGGATATCAGGCTTATGGAGATACAAATAACACATCTTTAGAAAGAGGCATAAATATTTCCGGAGGACTTTTGAATTTTTATAACGCTTCAAACAATTCTGTTGGTGCTATAGAAGTTGATAATTCAGGGCCTTCTTTAAAAATATCCGCTTCAAAATCTTTAGATGTTATTGCCAAGGCGTACACATTTAAAGTAAATAACAAACAAGTATATATGTTTGGGTTACAATCAACATATGATTTTTAATTAGGAGGTATTTTAAAATGAAACATAATACAGCGAAAATCTTCGGGGGGGGGTGCAATATTTACTATTAGATATTGCGCCTTTAGAAAGAAGGTGTGCTTCTAAATTGGTTAGTAAGCATTTGAAAGGTGATATCCAATGGCTTTCATAGATTTCTTTGGCAATTTTGTCAGAAAGAAGGATGTCTATCTTAAATATTCAACGTCAGAACAATTGACGGGCGAATATTGGTTAGATGGCCACAAAATCTATCAGGTATCTTACAATTTAGGAACGATCAATGCTTTTAAGAAAATTACTAACATTCCTAATTTTGATAGAAATATAAGGTATGAATATTCTATGAGAGCAAGCGATAAAATTAGTGGTATGAATAGTACAGTAAATACTGATTTATTCGTAACTACTGGTGGAGATGTTTATATAAATACTAATGGAAACACAAGATATGATGTTGTATTGACATTGTGGTATACAAAAACAACTGGATAACATTATTTAAATTAATTGATTTAGAAGTAAAGTTATGAGTTTTATTGATTTTTTCGGTAATAAAGTTAGAGCAAAGGATGTAGTATATTCTGATAACAGCAATTTAGAGATTTCAAAAGAATGGAAACGCATAGATATGAACTGTGGTGGGTTTAAAACAATTACAGTAGACTTATCAAAATACAATGAGTTTCTACTCACCATAGGAACATATCCAGCGGATCAGTATAGAATATTGAGTTCTACAGTAATTCCTAAGACAGCTTTAGAAAATATGATAGGTCAAGATAGTAATGGTTATTTTCAGGTCAGATATAGTGATTATTACTGGGCCGGATTAGATTATTTAGGAAATAATAAAATTCGTTATCGCTCTAGCAATAATGAGGGCTTAGCTACTATTTGGGCTAGATAATCAATGAAGATAGTAAATATTGATTAATATGTCGTTTATAGATTTCTTTGGAAATGTAGTTAGAAAGAAAGACGTGTATTTTAAGTATTCTACTGATGAACAGTGGACAGGAGAATACTGGATTGACGGCAAAAAAATATATTGCAAAGTAGTATCTGTAAGTGGATTTACTAAAGATAAATACGTTGCGCATAACATATCAAACTTGCACAGGATATTGAGTTGCGACTTGTTTGTAATGTTTAATGATGGAACAAATCATATGATGCCACGTGCACATAAAGATAACGATCATGATGGTATCTCTGTTCAAGTGACTAAAACAAATTTAATATTACAGGTCGGTCAATCAAATGGTTTTGCTGATGCAACAGGCTATGCAATATTGAAATATATTAAAACAAATTAAAAAAATAGAGGAGAATATCAAAAATGGAAATTACAACAAAGGGAAATAAAAATGTAACTTTAACTAAAGAAATTTATGTAGATGGAAAAATGGTAAAAACTATTTCCGCTACAATCAACGAAAATGGGGAATCTATTTCATTTAACACTGATTATGTATATGACATGGAACTTTACAAATCTAACAGAGAAGCTATTAGAAAAATTGAAGCTGATTTTGAGGATGAAGCATTTACAGAACAAGATAAAATTATTGAAAATTCTAGTGCATCTAGCGATAAACAAGGAGGAAAATAAGAATGAAAATTAAAGATATTTTGAACAGTAAAAATGTATTGGTTAAATTAAATAATACGGCTGGTATGTCTAGCATAGTAGCATATCGTGTAGGAAAAAATATTAAATTATTGGATGATGAATTAAAGCCTTATGATGATGCACGTACAAAAGTATTAGAAGAAGCTGCAAATAAGGATAAAGACGGAAAAGCTATCATTGATGAAGCAACACGTCAATATGACATTCCAGAAGACAAGTTGCAAGAAGCTTTACAAGAAATTGAAGAACTTCAAGATGAAGATATCAACATTGATATTAGAAAAGTAACTGTAGAAGATATCAATAAAGCTGAGTTGACTCCTAGAGAATTAATGTCAATTGAATTTATGTTAGAAGTTTAGAAGGTGAGGAAAATAGAAAAAATGGAAATGTTGTTTAATTATTTACAAGCACATAGAATGTTGGCGCTTGTTGCTTTTGTCATTATTTTTGATTTATTCTTAGGTGTAATGAGATCATTCAAAGAGAAAAAGACAAACTCTACAATTGGAATTGATGGAATGATTAGAAAAGTAAGCATGATTGCATGTTTGCTTTTTTTAGTTGTACTTGATTTTCTAATTCATTTAGATTTGATTGCGTGGTTGCCATCACAAATACTAGATATCTTTAAAGCAATCGGTATCACCACAATTGGAATTAGTGATGTGTTTGCTTTATTATTTATTGTTTTTGAATTGTTAAGCATTCTAAAAAATTGGGCATTAATTGGACTTCCAATGTTTAAAGGGGTTAATGAAAAAGTGACTAGATTTCTTGAAACATTTACTGATGAAATGCCAAGTATAAATAAAAATGAATAGTTGAAGAGAGCGAATAGCTCTCTTTTATATTAGGAGGATAAAACGAATGGGTTCAGATGAATTTTTAGATTTATGTAAAAAAACAGTTAGAGAATACACAGAAGAGCATCTTGATAAAACGGATGGAAAAGTTGATTTTGATGTTTATGCTGTTTGGAGTTGCAAAACATTGCAAAATAGTAAAGCTTTAGCATCAACATCTCTTCCAGATGGAATGTACTACGAATGTACGTACAACGGAGATAAGAAAGAACTTTATTTAGATGCTTATAAGAAAATTGAAAATAGATGTATCAAAGTGGAAGGAGAATAACAATGAAACAATATGTTGGAGTTAAATTAATTGAAGCAAAGCCAATGACAAGAGGAGATTATAACAAATATCGAGGATGGATTATTCCAAAAGATGAAGATCCTAATGATGAAGGATATTTAGTTAAATATTCTAATGATTATGAAAGTTGGTCTCCTAAAAAGCCATTTGATGAATCGTATAGAGAATATGATGCAAATGCATTACCCCAAACAGCTATTGGTATGATTAGTAATGATTACAAAGAGAGATTTAAGGCCGAATATGAGCAACTTATTATTAGATACAACGGCTTAAATAGAATGATTGAAAACTGGGATAAAGGTTGTTTATCTTTTGAACCAACATGTCCTAGAAGCACGTATGATTTACAATTAAAAGCTATGAAAAATTATACTGCAGTTTTAGAAGCTAGAGCAGTTATGGAAAATATTGAATTATAGGAGGAAATGGAAATGAACATTATTGAAAAAAGTTACAGATGGAATGGAAAATTATCAAATAGAAAATCTACTAATAGAATTATTCTTCATCATGCTGAATCAAAATCATGTACTGCAGATGATATTCATAGCTGGCATTTAGCAAATGGATGGGCAGGTATTGGGTATCATTTTTTTGTAAGAAAAGATGGATCTATTTATAGAGGCAGACCCGAAGGCGTTGTTGGAAGCCATGCTAAAGGTTCTAATAGTGATTCTATTGGTATTTGTTTTGAAGGTTCATACATGACAGAAACAATGAATCAAACTCAAATCAATGCTGGTAGAGAATTAGTAGCTTATTTAAAAAATAAGTATGGTATTTCTAAAGTCCAAAAACATAAAGATGTATGTTCTACTAATTGTCCAGGAACAAACTTTCCTTTTAATGAAATTGTAAATGGAACTGTTGCTCCAACGCCTACACCAACACCAACTCCTGCAGCCAAACCAGCTACAGGTGAAAAAGCAACAGGAACATATGAAGTTACAGCAAGCGATCTATCAGTAAGAACAGGGCCAGGAACTGGTTATCGTAGAAAAAGACATGATGAATTAACTAAAGATGGTCAAAAACATGATAAGGATAAGGACGGATGTCTTGAAAAAGGAACACGTGTAACTGTTTACGAATGGAAAAATGGTTGGGCAAGAACACCTAGCGGATGGATGAGTGGAGATTATTTGAAAAAAGTCTAATATGATGTATAATAAATTTGCACATTCATTGTATTAGTTAAAAAAAACAAAATGTAATATTATCTATTCTTCAAAAAAACAACTTTTATATTAACTAATAATTGCATGAAAAGACCTACTCAATTAATTTTGGGTAGGTTCTTTTTTATACCTTTTTCACACGAGAAAATTAGTTAGAGATTCGCTTATATTTTTGACACCCTAAACAGTGTTTTTTTAATAAAAATAAGCTAAATTTGTATAGCTCAAAAAAATATTAGGGTGTCGAAAAGGTGTCGAAAAGGTGTCAAATGTAAAATAGCCCTAAAAATAGAGATATCCAAGGTGTAATAGTCTTTCTGTAAAAATGGCTTATAAAACAAAAAAAGCCTTGATAAAATCAAGACTTTTTAATATGAATTTGCAAATTATTTACAAGCTTCTTCGATAGCAACAGCAACAGCTACAGTAGCTCCAACCATTGGGTTGTTACCCATACCGATTAATCCCATCATTTCTACGTGAGCAGGAACTGATGAAGAACCAGCAAATTGAGCATCACTGTGCATACGTCCCATAGTATCAGTCATACCATAAGAAGCAGGACCAGCAGCCATGTTATCAGGATGTAAAGTACGTCCAGTTCCACCACCAGATGCAACTGAGAAGTATTTTTTACCTTGTTCAATACATTCTTTTTTGTATGTTCCAGCAACAGGATGTTGGAAACGAGTAGGGTTAGTAGAGTTACCAGTGATTGATACATCTACACCTTCTTTATGCATGATAGCAACACCTTCACGTACGTCATCTGCACCATAGCAGTTAACTTTAGCACGTGGACCATCACTATAAGCAGTTCTAGATACTTCTTTAACTTCTCCAGTAAAATAATCGAATTGAGTTTCTACATAAGTGAAACCATTGATTCTTGAGATGATTTTAGCAGCATCTTTTCCTAAACCATTTAAGATAACTCTTAATGGATTTTTTCTTACTTTGTTAGCTTTTTCAGCAATTTTGATTGCACCTTCAGCAGCAGCGAAAGATTCGTGACCAGCTAAGAATGCGAAACATTTTGTATCTTCTTCAAGAAGCATTTTTCCTAAGTTACCATGTCCAAGACCTACTTTACGCTGGTCAGCAACAGAACCAGGAATACAGAAAGACTGAAGACCTTCGCCGATTGCAGCAGCAGCGTCAGCAGCTTTTCTGCAACCTTTTTTGATTGCGATAGCAGCACCTACTGTGTAAGCCCATTTAGCATTTTCGAAGCAGATAGGCTGAATGCC
>OLSO01001376.1_pt1 | contig 18884 bp, 14 predicted proteins | sample 1672441 | NCBI WGS metagenome assembly OLSO01 (sample SAMEA3136686, study PRJEB25190) | human gut metagenome | biome: human gut; feature: human-associated habitat; material: faeces | place: Austria | collected 2013 | reverse complement strand
TGTTAAGCACGCCGCCAGCGTTCATCCTGAGCCAGGATCAAACTCTCTGATAAAATGTTTGATTCACTCAAGATAACAACTAGCTATCTCTCGTTTTACTGTTTATAAAAAGTTCATTCTGTTGAATGATGATTCTTAAAGAATTTTCGAGAATCGTATGTGTTTCACTGTTTAGTTATCAAGGTTCTTTGTTTCTCACTGCCTTTCGACAGCTCGTTCACTTTATCATATTCATCAATGTATGTCAAGCACTTTTTTCAAGTTTTTTTGAGACATTTTCTTATGATCTGTCGCTCGTTCAAGCGATTTGTCTACTCTATCACATCATCAATTCCCTGTCAACAACTTTTTTCGTTTTTTCAAAACTTTTTAAATTGTGTGTTCAAAAGAATCAATTCTTTGTGACAGCTCAGTTAGAATATCACGTTCCAACCGGGCTGTCAACACTTTTTTCAAGTTTTTTCCAGAAACCTTCTCCAGTCTCGCCAAAACGTTGTCCCGGTCAGTTCTGCTCTTTCCTGTAAAGAATATAAGAATAAAGCACAGGCACTGTTATCGTCACTGTAATAATAACTCCCAGAGCTGCTGTTGATTTGAAATATCCATTGATGCACATTGCAATTCCTGCGACAATAAATACCCACGCTCCAAACCGATGTGTACGGTTCCAGTTGTCTGAATCATTCAGTGTCCACGGAAACCTCAGTCCAATACTGTGATTCTGTTTTACTTTAGGAAGATAGTTTCCAAGAACAATAAATACAATCCCAACCAGCACATTCATCTGCATTCCGATATCAAACTTTTTCCCAAAGACAGTTCCATAAATGCAGACAGCAACAACAACAGAAATCACAGGAATGATCCACAGGATAATTCGGATCATCTTGTCACTGATATTCTTTTTCTTCGGATCAATTGCCGTAACCAGCAGGCAGAACCATTCCATCCCAAGAAGAAACGCCGGAAGCCCAAATACTGCAACCGGCCTGGAACTCCATCCATCCGGAGTATTACCTGCCCCGCTGAAATGTGTTGGTATCTCCTGCGGAAGCTGATTCCAGAAAAGGACTCCAAAAAGAATCGGGCTCAGTGTCACGATTCCGGTCAGAATCAGTGTCCATTTATACTTCTTTATCATACTCATCATTGTCGTTTCCCCCTTTCAGATCCTTCAGCCAGAGAAGGATCTCATCCACAACAGATGTATTAAGCTCATAGTAAACAAAGTTCTTTACTTTCGTCTCCCAGACCAGGTCCGCTTTCTTCAAAATATTCAGATGATAGGAGATCGTTGCCCCGGTCATATCAAAATGACCTCCAATCTCACCGGCCGACATCCTGCCATTTTTGAGAAGCTGTAAAATTTCTCTCCTGACCGGATCAGACAGTGCCTTGAACGTATCTGCAAAAGCCATCCTCTGCCCTCTTTCGAAAACTATTTAGAAATATTTCTAAATACAATATATGTCTTCTTCGCTCTTTTGTCAACAGGTATTTAGAATTTTATCTAAATACTTATCTGACAAAAACTTTTCCAGTCCCGGTTTCTCATTTTACAATGCAAAAAGACCACCAGAGTTTCCTCCGATGGTCTTTCACATTTTCATATATCCATTTATGCATACATATATTTCTGCAGTGCATGTATGATCTTAGGTTCAACGTTTTTACGCTATTTTCTGCTCAAATATCTGTCATTTCGCGGTATTCTTTTGGCGTGACACCATATCTGCTTTTGAACTGGCGGTTAAAATTTGAAAGATTGGTAAAACCGGCCTCCTGAGAGATACTCAGAATCTTATCATTCGATTTTTTCAGCGCTTCTGCTGCCACTGCCAGTCTCCGTTCATTTACATACGAAATAAAGCTCAGACCCGTCATTTTTTTGAACCACCGCATAAAGTGGCTGTCACTCCAGCCACAGAACTCTGCGATCTCTCTGACTGTAAGGTTTTCACTGATATTTTTTTCAATTTCCTGTAGAACCACCTTCAAACGTTCTCTGTCCGGCGAAGACACCTCTTTGACACATGGATATTTTCTTATAAGAAGAAAGAGCATTTGAAGAACCGCTGCTTTTACTCCCAGTTCATAGCCTTTTTCTCTGGATTCGCACAGATCTTCCATCTGGCTTAAACATTGTTTCAGTTCTTCGTAATCTTCTTCCTCTTTGTGCACACAGACAGGAGGAAGCAGTTTTCCCGCCGCAAGAGGCACGAGAAATTCTCCTGCACACAGATCCGCTGCTCCGGCTCCCAGGAAATCCATCTCAAAAATAATATTTTCATATTCCATCGAAAATCCTTTTGCCTTGCGAAGTGCATGGAGTGTTCCCGGAGGCACCACAAAAATATCACCCGGTTTTCCCAGAAACAACGTAGTTTCTATCTGAATTTCTCCAGCTCCTTTTTTGACATAGATCAGCTCCATATCTTTGTGCCAGTGAAGAGAAACTGACGGAAAATCCAACGGGATCGTACATGGATAGATATTAAAAGGAAACAGTCTGCTCCCATGCTGTTTCTTCTCCTGGTATTTCTGCGTGTTTTCTTTTTCCATAATGTATTTTTCTCCTCTGATGATAGGATAGTATCAGTATTTGCAAGATTTTTACAAGAAACGACAAACTATATGTGATATAAATATAACCATAACATGGTACAAGATGTTTTCTGACAACCACTAAAAGCTTCTAAAGCAATGTATCTATGAAAGGAGTGGCTCACATGAGTGAAACCATGACAAACAAACTTATCGAACTTTGCGGCAAAGATATCAGAACCGCTTCCAACGCGGAACTTTATCACGCACTTCTGAAACTGGTCGATGAAAAAAGCCAGGAACAGGTTCAGAACGTAACCGGAAGAAAGCTTTATTATATTTCAGCAGAATTCCTGATTGGAAAACTGCTGTCCAATAACCTTATCAATCTCGGCCTTTATGATGATGTAAAGGAAGCTCTTAAAGAAGCCGGTAAGTCTCTGGCTGATATTGAAGAGCAGGAGCCGGAACCAAGCCTTGGAAACGGCGGTCTCGGACGACTGGCCGCATGTTTTCTCGACAGCCTTGCTACCTTGAATCTGCCAGGAGACGGTGTGGGACTCCGTTATCACTGTGGTCTTTTCCGCCAGAATTTCAAAAATAACGTCCAGAACGAGACTCCTGATTTCTGGCTGACTGACAGCTGCGCTGCCAAAGCTACAGATACGGTCTTCCCAGTGTCTCTGGCGGGAAAAGAATATTCTGCAAGACTTTATAAACTTCCGGTCACAGGATATGAAGGCCGTACCAACACCCTGAACCTCTTTGACCTTGACAGTGTTGATGAATCTGTGATCGGTGATGGAATCTCCTTTGACAAAAAGGATATCGCCAGAAACCTGACCCTTTTCCTTTATCCGGATGATTCTGATGAGGACGGTCGTCTGCTCCGTATCTATCAGCAGTATTTCATGGTTTCTGCCGGCGCACAGCTTGTCCTTGAGGAATGTGCCGCAAGAGGCTGCAATTACCATAACCTTGCCGACTATGCTGCGATCCAGATCAATGATACACACCCAAGCATGGTGATCCCGGAACTGATCCGTCTCCTGATGCTCCATGACATTGATTTTGAGGAGGCTGTACAGATCGTTACCGACACCTGCGCTTACACAAACCACACGATCCTTGCAGAAGCCCTGGAAAAATGGCCGAGACATTATCTGGACACCGTTGTTCCACAGCTCATGCCGATCATCGAGAAACTGGACGCCCTGGCAAAAAGCCGCACGGAGGATGGCTCCCTTGCGATCATCGACCAGAATCAGGTCGTTCATATGGCTCATATGGATATCCATTTCTCACATTCTACAAATGGTGTCGCAACCCTGCACACACAGATCCTCAAAGAAAGCGAACTGGCAGGATTCTACCATCTGTATCCTGAGAAATTCAACAATAAGACAAACGGCATCACCTTCCGCCGCTGGCTTCTGAAATGCAACCCATCTCTGACCAACGAGATCGAAAGCCTGATCGGAAACGGATTCAAAAAAGATGCTTCCGAGCTGAAAAAACTTCTTGCTTATACGAATGATCAGAATGTCCTCAGGAAACTTTCTGAGATCAAAAAGCAGAATAAGGAAGCACTTGCCGCATGGCTCCTTCACAAACAGGGTATAAAAGTCAACACAGATGCCATGTTCACCATCCAGTCCAAGCGGCTTCATGAGTACAAGCGCCAGCAGTTAAATCTTCTGTTCCTGATCCATCAGTATCTGGAGATCAAAGCCGGCCATATACCAAGCGTTCCGCTGGTCAGCATCTTCGGTGCCAAGGCAGCTCCTGCGTACATTATCGCCAAAGACATCATCCACGGACTGCTCACACTTTCTCAGGTGATCGAGAATGACCCGGAAGTTTCCAAATGGATGCAGCTCGTCTTTGTAGAAAACTACAACGTCTCTGCTGCTGAAATGATGATCCCTGCCTGCGATCTCTCTGAGCAGATCAGCCTTGCTTCCAAAGAGGCATCCGGAACAGGAAACATGAAATTCATGCTGAACGGTGCCCTGACTCTCGGAACCATGGACGGTGCAAACGTGGAGATCTCCGAAGCAGTCGGAAACGACAACATCTATATCTTTGGTCAGAGCAGCAAACAGGTCATCCACCGCTATGCAGTCGGTGATTACTGTGCAAAAGACTGGTACGAGGCAGACCCGAACCTTCGTCGTGCGATTGACTTCCTCACCAGCGAAAAAATGCTCTCCTTCGGCGATGAGGAACATCTGAAACGTCTCCAGAATGAACTGATCTGGAAAGACTGGTTCCAGACTCTTCCGGATTTCAACGCCTATGTGGTACGTAAACAGCAGGCAATGGCTGACTACGCCGCAGATCAGGAAAACTGGAGCCGCAGAACTCTGATCAATATCGCACAGGCCGGATTCTTCTCTTCTGACAGGACTATTAAAGAATATGATAATGATATCTGGCATCTTGGGAAATAAAAAAACACCAAAACTTAATCTTTAGCAAAAGCAGAGAGGAAATCCTGAAACTTCCTCTCTGCTTTTTTATTCTCCTGGATTAGACTTTCGTAGCTGTTCTGTCAGCTCTTCACCACCCTGTTCATACCATTCTTTTACAAACTCGTCAAAATAATCAACTGGCTGTACGCCCATGATGATCTGGATAAAACTGTCTTTTTCTAACTGCTGAAGTGATTTCGGGATCTCGCCGTCACTGTCATCCAGATACCGCTTCGCAGTCGTCCGGTAATTTCCCTCGATCAGCCGCCCGACTGCTGCAAGTCTGGACTCGTATGCCGCCCAGTCCTCTGCTGTCTCTGATCTTCCCTGGATAAATTTTTCTGCTGCATCATAGTAGGATTTCTCGATCGCACTTAAATCTGTTTCTTTTCGCATGCCACTCATCACGCTCTGGATATCCTTGGTGATCTGGAACGTCGCCTCATTATAATCAATGTTGATGACCAGCGGTCTTGCCGTCGGATCGACATTCAGGGCAAAATATGCATTCACCTCGTCTGCATCCTGCGCTCCATATCTGGTGTAGTCAAACAGCACACTGATGATCTTCATCACGATCTCCGGATGCTCATAACCCTTACGTACAACAACATATTTATTATCGCGGAAGCTATCATACACATTCTGCCAGTCTGCTTCCTGCAGATAATATGGCTGCCAGTCCGCTTCCGGGTCTGTCTCATAGACATCCATCAGAGGATTGTTCGGCGTCCACCAGAGTCCAAAAAAAGCTCCGCAGTTTCCATTTACCACCAGATCTCTGAGATTGTTCTGCGCACGCAGGGCAAAGTTCTGATCCAGTACACCACGTTCGTAGAGTTCATGCAGATAGCTGAGGGCGTTTTTTGTTTCTTCTGTCAGAGAGCCATAAACGATCTCTCCATTCTGGTTGATCCACCTCTGCGGGCTTGCATGGAATTTATCAAAAACAGGATCGACAGAATAACTGGAACTGGTACTTCCCACCAGATCAGTGTCACAGACAAGGCCGATCGGGTCTTCTCCGTCTTCTGTTCCCATCCGGTTTTCTGTAAATGCCTCCACGATATCAAATGCATCTTCCAGCGTTTTGGGTTCTTCTAGCCCCAGTTCTTCGATCCAGTCCTTGCGCAGCCACATCAGACGCGGTCCATGGTCTGTGACAGTCTCCGGGATCGCCATCAGTTTTCCGTTAAATCTCACAGAATCCAGAAGGTCGCTTCCGTAGCTCTCAAACATTTCTTTGATTCGTTTGGAAGTGCAATTTTCGTAAACCTCACTCAAATCTGCCACCAGATCATTATCGACCAGTTCTTTGAGTGTTTCTCTGTCCGACACCACCAGAACATCCGGGAGCGTCTGGTCTTTGACCAGGATATTTACAAATTCATCGTAACGGTCTTCTCTCTCCATGTAGACGTTTTTGTTCTGGATGTTCAGCATCTTTCGGAGATAACGGGTGTAGGCATTGTCTTCGTAAGTATTTCCATCCGGGAGGTTCGAATTGTTTGTACCGCTCATCTGTCCCAGAGTATAGGTCACAAGCTCCGGATATGCTCCATAAGGTGTCTGCGCGGCTGTTTCCCAGGTACCGGTGCGGACAGTTTCTTTTGCGGAAGCTGTGTTTTCTGTTTCTGTCGATGTTTCACTCTTATCTGTCTCTCTGGAGACACTGCTGCATCCGCTTAACATCATGCTTACGATACATCCCAGGATCACGGGCAGTTTCCATTTAGTCTTCATGTTTCTTGCCCTCCTTCGGGAATCTCATCACAACATTTGTTCCCTCACCGGGTGCGCTGAAGATCCGGATCCCGTATCCCTCCCCGTAGAGCAGTCGGATACGGTCATTGACATTCTTAAGCCCATACCCCTTCGCCTGATAAGCGACAAGTGTCTCTGCTTTTTCCTGTTCCATTCCCATTCCGTTGTCACGGACGGTAATCACGACATCATCTCCTACGCCTTTGAACGACAGGGAAATCTTTTTGTCTCCCTCTTCTTTTTCGTCAATGCCGTGTTCGATCGCGTTTTCTACAACTGGCTGGAGAAGAAGTTTCGGCATTTTTTCATTCTTGATCTCCGGGTCTGTCTCCCATTCTACGGTGAAGTTGTTGTCATGCATGGTAAGCTGGATCTCCAGATATGCCTCCATATTCCGGATACAGTTTTCGACCGTGACCATGTCCTCGCCTTTACTGAGTGCCGTCCTGTAAAACGTCGACAATGCAAGTGTAACCTTGCTGATATCCATCTGATTGCTCCGGATCGCCATCCAGTTCATCATGGAAAGGGTGTTATAGAGAAAATGCGGGTTGATCTGCGCCTGCAGTGCCTTCAGTTCGTATTCCTTCAATGCGATCTTGTTGACATAGACCTCATCGATCAGACGGTTGATCTCATCCATCATGCTGTGGAAACTGTTGATCAGGATTCCTACTTCATCCTCAGAATCACTGCTTACGGTAACTTCCCTGCTTCCGTGGTTTACCCGGTCCATATTTCTGGTAAGCTCTTCGATCTTACGTGTAAACAGTCGGGAAAAAGCCATCCCCAGAAACAGGATGATCAGACCACATGCCGCGATCAGGGGGATTTCTTCCAGAAGAAGCCTGCGGACAGAACCGGAGATCGCTTTCTGGCTTTTGTAGAGATAAAAAGTCCAGCTGTTTTCTTCGCTTTCTGCACTGGTATATGCACAGGTTTCACTGAGTTTCTTGATAGCGGTACCTGCTTTGTCTGTTTTCTGGATACCTGTTCCTTCCAGGCTGCTTCTGTTGTAAAGGACTGTGCCATTTTCATCCGCGATCATTCCTCCATTCTCATCCGTGAGGATATTGGTCAGCGGCTGAAAGATCTTGTCATAATCCAGCGAAATGCAGATTGCGGCATCCAGTTTCTGTCCACTATAGATCATACGGACAGCGGTAACTTCTTTGCGGTCTGCATCTACCATCCACTGAATCCGCACATCGTTCTTGAGTTCACTGCTCCACCACTCTTCCTGCATTTTGGCAAGCGGGACCAGGGTATACTCGTGTTCTACCTGAATGCTCTCGGCAAAAAGCTGAATGCGGTTGATCGCATCGTGATAGGATTTCGGCACGGACAGAAGAGGATCTGCGATCTCGGTGTATTTCTCATATGCCGTGTAATTATCGATGTTTTTTTCCTTGATGATCTCCTCAATATCCGGCGAATAAGTAAGATAATTCAAAAGACTGCTGTAAACGGCAGTCTGACTGTCAATACTCTCCTTCGTCTGGTCGATGATCGACTGCATATCCTCCAGATCACTGCTTCGGACCATCGTACTCTGTCTGCTGTGGGCATAAAGGGCAAGAACTGTCATCGGCACCAAGGCAGTCACGACCAGAAGAATCGTCAGCTTGTGCCGGTATTTCATGTTTTTGATCCATTTACGAAGTCTGTTCATCCTCTCCTGTTCCTTTCCGGTAAGATTCCGGGCTGCTTCCATAATATTCCCGGAAACTCCGGCAGAAATAGGAAACGTTGGCGAATCCTACTTTTTCACTGATCTGTGCTACCTTCATGTTGGTACTGCAGAGAAGTTCTTTGGCTTTTTGCATACGGAAGACACGAATGTAGCGATTGAGGTTCATGCCGGTCTCTTTTTTGAAGATAAAGCTTAAGTAGCCGGAAGACAGATATACTTTTTCCGCCAGCATTTCCAGATTCAGGTCTTCTTCATAATGCTGATAGATATAATTCTTGACGGCAGTCACTTCATTCCTTGAACTGTTCATGGAACGCTCCAGAAAAGCCTCGTACTCTTTGATATTGTCCTCTGTCACAGAAAGGATCTCCATAATATTCCTGCAGTTATAGAGGCGTTCGATCTCGTGTTCCAGTTTGTGCTCACCGGAAAACTGGTTTTCCTGAAAAAGCTCCTGGATCACGTTAGAAAATACAAATTTGATATACATCGCAGAATACTGGGTGTTATCATGGTATTTTTCCTTAAGACATTCAAAATGTCTCCAGAGCTGTTCTATATCCTTGCGGGTGATATCCTCGAAAATCGCCTGCATAAGCTGAGAATCCTGCACTTCTCCGACTTCCATGCCAAGCACTTCATCCTCATTGGTAAACACATGCTTGTCCGGATGATAGAATTTCTCCTCCATCTGCTGTTCCAGCTGCTCCAGAACAGATGGAAGACTTTCACATCCGTCAAACTTCCTGCTCACGGCAAGATAAAACCGCTCCATGTACTCACGTTTAAGGAAATTATAGATATGATTTGCCACAAGCTGATAATCGCAGTACACATCCTGGAACAGAATGAGTGACTGTCTTGCATTCAGGTTCATGTAGAAAAACATCCTGTGGAGTTCTTTCTGCAGTTCCTGTTCCAGATTTTCTTCTGCTGTATCAAAAAGTGCCACATCTGACTCGATCAGGATCGCGCAGTGCCAGCTGTTCCACTTGTCCAGATCAATGAGTTCGCCGGCTTTTTGCAGGATCTCTTTTTTGCCGGAGTAGAGATAGCTCTGGAGAAAATACTGCTGAAGGAAGTTTTTCTCTTTGATCTCGCGGCTTTCTTTTTTTCTTCGTTTGCTGATCTCGCTCTCTGCGCGCTCCAACACTTTGTGGAAATCATCCGGATTTACCGGTTTGAGGATGTATTCGGTCACACCGTAGCGGATCGCCTCCTGCGCAAAGGTGAAGTCGCTGAAGCCGCTGAATATGATGATCTGGAGGTTGGGATTTTCTTCTTTGGCTTTCTTTGAAAGCTCCAGGCCGGTCATGTGCGGCATCTTGATATCTGTCAGAAGAAGCTGGATATCCTCGGAGCGCAGAACCTGTAGCGCCTGTTTGCCGTTGGCCGCTTCAAAGACAGTACGCTCTCCTTCCTCTCTGGAAAGCAGATATTTCAGCCCCTCTCGTTCGATTTTTTCGTCATCTACAATTAAAACGTTTGTCATGCATTCTCCTGTCTGTGTCTTATATTTATCTTTTTCATTATACCACAAAGTCCCCGGAAAGAATATTTCTTCCCGGAGACTGAATTTTCGTTATGTAATTATCAGCCTTTGACTGCGCCGGCTACAACACCTTCGATAATGTGTTTCTGGCATACCAGATAGACAACAATGATCGGAATGATATCGATCATGATACTTGCCATCATCGGTCCCATCTGCACATGTCCGAAGCTTCCGCGGAAATACTGGACTGCCATCGGAATGGTACGGTATTTCTTGATATCCAGTACCAGTGTCGGCAGAAGATAGTCATTCCATACCCACATCAGTTCCAGGATCGCGGTAGAGATAATTGTTGGTTTCAGGATCGGGATCAGAACCTTGAAGTATACCTGAAGAGGAGTACATCCATCGATCAGAGCCGCTTCCTCAATTTCAAGCGGGATACCCTTTACAAATCCTGTAAACATAAAGACCGCCAGACCTGCACCAAATCCAAGATAGATAATACAAATGTTGTATGGATTGTTCAGATGTAAGGTGTCGGCTGTTTTTGCCAGTGTGAACATAACCATCTGGAACGGTACTACCATACTGAATACACAGAGGTAATAGAAAACCTTGGATAATGTTCCGTTTACACGAACAATGTACCAGGCTGCCATAGAGCAGCACAGCATGATCAGAACAACGGACATCACTGAGATCACAAGACTGTACCAGAAGGATTTGAGGAAATCCATCTGTGTAACACTTGCCACAAAGTTTGCAACACCATTCCATGTCTCAGCTGTAGGAAGACTGAATACACCTGAAGTTGTAATCGCAACTTCTTTCTTTAAAGAGTTGACTAAGATCAGTACGATCGGATACATCCAGAGGATGCAGATCAGCGTCAAAATAATTGACGCAACCGGATTTTTTTTCTTATTTTCCATTACTGCTGCACCTCCTTAGATGATGTTGCACGAAGCTGTATCAGTGCGATCGCTACAACCAGCAGGAAGAATACAACTGCTTTTGCCTGGCCGATACCCTTCCACTGAGCGCCGCTTCTTGCATAAAATGTATCATAAATATTCAAAGCCAGTAACTGTGACTGTTTACCCGGATCTCCTCCTGTAAGAGAAAGGTTCTGGTCAAACATCTTGAATCCGTTTGTCAGAGTCAGGAAAGTACAGATTGTAACAGACGGCATGATCATCGGGATCTTGATCTTGAACAGGATCTGTCTGTTTGTCGCACCGTCGATCTGTGCTGCTTCGACCAGATCAGGAGAAACGTTGTTCAGACCTGCTATGTAGATGATCATCATATATCCGATCTGCTGCCACATCAGAAGAATCAGCATACCGATGAATCCGTTTCTTGCAGAAAGTGAAAGCAAAGGCTGTCCCCATTTGGAGAGCAGTCCGTTTAACAGCGTCTGCCAGATATATCCAAGTACGATACCACCGATCAGGTTCGGCATAAAGAATACGGTACGGAATGCATTGGTTCCTCTGTATCCCTTGGTGAGTACCAGTGCGATGGAAAATGCCAGCACATTGATCAGAATACTGGAAACAAAAGCAAACACAACAGTCAGCCAGAATGAATGACTGAAGGTGTTATCCAGTAAGATCTTGGAATAGTTCGAAAATCCGACAAAGGTTACATCATTTACGGTTGTAAATTTACAAAATGAAAGATAAATGCCCCAGATAAAAGGCCAAAGGAAACCGATAACAAATGCCGCAAAAGTCGGCAGTACAAAAATCGGCCACCATTTTTTGATCGTTCTTCCTACCATTATAATTCTCCTCTTTCCCTCTCATAGAACCCACAGGAGGAGGCAAGAACCTCGCCTCCTCTTGATGATTGATCACATATTATTTTGATTACTCGGAGAGAGCTTTCTCTGTAGCCCATCCGTCAACGAATGCACTTACAACATCATCCCATGAACCTGTGCCTGCTGCATATGCGGTAAGAGCTGTTCCAAGTCCGTTTTTCCACTCTTCAGACGGCATTGTTGTGAAGTTCCATGAAACAGGTGTTTTTCCAGCTTCTGTGTATTCAGCATCCTGTTTTACAAATACGTTTGTAGACTCCTGTGCTGTTTTGAAAGGAAGTGTGAATCCCATATCGTTTGCCATGGATTTTGTTCCTGTTTCAGATGTTACACACCAGTTCATGAAGTCCAGAGTTGCCTGAACGTCTTCATCAGATGCATTCTTGTTTACACACCAGTAGTTCTCTGTACCTGTTGCAAGTCCCTCGTTCTCATCATCTACACCAAAGTAGATCGGGATCATTGCAAGCTCGTCATCTCCGTATGTCTTGGACAGTTCTGCATATTCCCAGGTACCATTCTGATAGAATACTGCTTCGCCGTTTACAAATTCGTTTCTGGAGTCATCTGCTGTTTTTGCAGAGAGTTCAGCTCCGTCACAGGTAGAATCTGTGATGTACAGGTCAAACAGGTTCTTGTAGTTGTCAAGATATGTTCCTTTGATTGCCTCTGTATCATCGATTCCGTCTTCTTTGTACTCATAGTAGATCGGAAGGTTTGCAAGATGTGTTTTGAATCTCCAGTCAGAGGATCCGTCCATACCTGCTGAGGTGAAAGCACCTTTTACACCAATTTCATCTTTACGTGCCTGAATGTCGTCTGCTACTTTTTTGAGGTCATCAAAGCTCTTGATATCATCCAGAGTATATCCTGCTTTTTCAAGTAATGTTTTGTTTGTGATAAGTCCGTAAGATTCAATTACATATGCGATACCATCTACAGCATCTCCATCTTTCAGTTCATACGCATCAGATGTAAGTTCTTTTGTGATATCTGCATCTTTCAGATCGTAGCAGTAATCTTTCCAGTTTTTAAGGCCAACCGGTCCATTTACCTGGAACAGTGTCGGTGCATCGCTCTTTGCCATTTCTGACTGAAGAGTTGTCTCATACTGTCCGGATGCTGCTGTAACTACTGTTACATCTGTTCCTGTTTCTTCTGTGTAAGCTTTTGCCAGGTTCTGCCAGGCTTCATCCTGCTCTGGTTTGAAGTTGAGGTAGTAAACCTTTCCGCCTCCGTCTGCCATAACCGGTACTGACGGGATCATTGTAGCTGCCATTAAAGCTGCCATGCTCATTGCTGTAATTTTTTTCATTTTCATAGTGATTGTCCTCTCCTTTACTTGTAAGATTTGTTCTTTCTTAAGCTGTCTTTATTATAGTTTTTGTTGATTTTTTATACCATGATAAAAAATCAAGAAATGTGTTCTTTTTTTTATATTTTCTTTTGGAAAATATAAATGTTTTCATTTATGAAATGAGGAAAGATTTTCTTTGGGAAGCATAAAAACCGCAGAAGGGACTTGTCAGTCCCCTCTGCACACCCCTGGCTGGGTGAGATGGGAAGAATTGTTCAAGACAGAAGGTGGTAAAAATGGACTTGGATATTCAAATAAGAAGGTGGTGGTACGGGTGTTTGGTTCTACGATATTGGCAGGGAGAAGGTTGTTCCGAATATACATAGATATAAAAAATCAAGTCATTTTTCAGGGAATTTTTAGATGACTCTGGTATGTATTACATATTGCCGGGTCATCGCCCATCAAAATGACTTGATTTTGTCAGTCTTCTTTTTTATTATGTTTGTGCTTGCGGGAGAACCTTCCAAGAAGGCTCTCATCTTTTGTGTCGGAGAGATCATCATCTGTGATCGTTGGCTCGGATACAACATATGCGCCTCTGCCGGCTGGTGGTGTATCGTTCTCCTGTCCGGTTATTGTACCTGTCGGTGCTTCTACTGATGTCTCATTTTCGTTTTCCTGTTCAACATCAAGTGACTCTTCCATCTCGGAAACTTCTCTATCCGCTTCTTCTTTACAGAAACTTTCCTGGCTGGCATTTTCCATACCTGCTGATTTTTTTTCTTCAAAGCGCTCTGAAAATACATCCTCTGTCACATCATCACTCTCTGACATTGTGCCTTCCATTTCTTCTGTACGCTCTTTTGGAGCTGTAGAATCCGTTTTCTTACGGGAACTCCATGGTGCATATTCCGGTTCCGGTGCAATCGGTTCTTCCGGCTGTACGGAAGCTTCTGTATCCAGATCATCTGTCTCACCGCTATCTTCACCAGAAATAATCTCGCCATCTGCATCCACTGCTTCCACATCCTGTTTGATTTCTTTCAGACCTTTTCTCAAAAGAATCAGATAGATCATATCAATCACACCATTACAGAGGAATATCCATCCGGCAAAGATTACCGTGTATTTCACCATTGTAAATGGGTTTACTACCAGTGAAATACCAAGTGCAATGAAAATAATGCTTCCCAGAAGAAGGAACTTCCAGGAGCCTGCACCACGTTTTTTGAGTTTCAGGCTTCCCTTCAGTGACCAGATGCTGTCCACCAGAATAAATGTGCCAAGCAAAATCGGGAGAAGCTTGACAACAATCTGCGGGTTCATAAACAGGAAGATTCCAAGTACCATCAGAACACCACCAGAAAACAGATCAAAAATCGTGGAATTCAGTTTTTCCGCCACATAGATCAGGATATGATACAAACCTACCAGAATCAGCAAAATTCCAAATACAAACTTACATATTACATTCACAGTACTGACCGGCATAAATACCAGACATGCACCAAGGGCTATGTATATGATTGATGTTACAATCTGCCCTTTTAAAAAGTTATTGATTTTTTCCCACATTGGTATCTGCTCCTTTCGTCCCAATGGATTTCATAGAAACAGTATACCTTTTTTCAACCAGTCCGTCTATAGGACATTCTGTGCAAGATGTCCTTGTTTCATGTACAATACCGGAATGTTTTATCAGTCAGTATCCTTGCAAAGATCAGTCCCAGGGGAAGGGCTGCTATGATCAGGATTGCTGCCGCAAACCAGGAAGCAGCAACAGAAAGTGACATAATCCCAAGATTATAAAATCCTCTATACAGATACAAACCCGGAACCATAATGACAATTGAAGGAACCGTTAGGGAGATTCTCGGGTATCCTACTTTGTTTTTAATCAGGGATGCAAGGATTCCTGCAGTTAATGCACCGATGAACGCTGCTGCAGCCGGTGGAATAGCTGACAGATCCACAAGTTCCAGTCTGAGTGTATTTGCAACAGCCCCGATCATCGCTGCCGTTGCTGCCAGCCTTACCGGACTGTTAAACATAACAGAAAAGCCAAATACCCCGCAGAAACTTGCTATCAGGTGAAGTACTATCCACATTCCTACTGGCATGGACATCTTAATAAAGTCTACCGGCTGCAGGTGAAGAAGCAATGCCATGATCCAGGCAGCCATTGTTGCCACCAGAACGACGATCAGCGCATACATCAAACGTTCTGTACCCGATCTCATATCCAGCTTGGCAAGGTCAATCCCACTGGTAATAAACGGAAATCCCGGAATGATAAACAACATGGCACATATATAACCGGCCTCATGCTGTACCGAAATGCCAAACAGCATTTCGCCAATCTTCAAAAATCCTGCATAAACAAGGCAGGCCAGAGAAACCGACGATACAATGCATAAAAACAGGGTAAAATGATGTTTTGTCAGTTTGCATCGGAGAAAATTGCCAAATCCGGCACCTACAAAAGCGCAGAACATTTCAATAAAACCACCGCCAAGTAAAAAAGTAAATCCACAGCACGCAAGTGCCGCAGCGAATCCAAGTGCAATCGGGGAGTAAAGTCCATGAATTCGTTCAATATCATCCAGCAGCGTATGCAGTTCTTCTCCTGACATGTCTTTTCCATCAATTTCAAATTCCCGGATAAAATGTTCCAGACGATTCAGTTTTGATGTGTTTACTCCTGTATTAGTGAGACAAAGGGACTGGGTAAAGCCCTCCTCACCATCAAAACAGGTATACTCAATCGACATCAAACCAATATCTGCGGTACAGGTAATTCCCATAATCTCAGCCAGGGTATTCATCGAACTTCTGACTCGCCATGCACCTGTTCCACAGGACAGAAACATAATCCCCACTCGTCCGATGATTGATGCTTTTTCTGTCAGACTCGCCTGCGTGACCGGAATATCAGCACCATTTTCATCCGTATATTCGTGCCAGGCAATGTCCATGTGATTTTTTCTGATCACCGGTTGCATCATATACACATCCCAACTGCTTTATTCTTTTTCAAAATCATTTTTCCAGCACCTTCATTTCTGACAGAATCGCTTCCCTGCATCCCAGTCCGATACCATTCGCAAGTTCAATATTCTTTTCCATTTCTCTTTCAAAATGACAGAATGGCAGGAAGATTCCCAGTTTGCTGGTGTGTTTTTCAATTCCATGCTCGTCACGTTTACCATAATACATCAATGCACGTGGCAGATCCTCCTGTAATTTCATCAGATATTCCCAGACTATTGCATATATTTTTTCTTCATTGATTTCCAGATCTACAGACTGAGGGAATTCAAAGAGTAAAAGGATTCCTGTATGTTCTGCATTCCGTATTGTCTCAATCTCTCCGTTCTCAGTATATCCATGACTTTCACGAAATCCATCTGCCATATACATACGGTAGTCTGGAATCTCATCCTGCTCTTCAAAGAGTTTATGGAACATCTTATACTTCTTTTCATAGATATGATTTTTTGATTCATCCAGAAGGTTTCCGTTTTCATCTGTAAGGAATATTGGATTTTCCACCCCTTTGTCATTAAAACGGATTGGAATCAGAAAAGAATTCCGGAGAAGATCAAATACACTGTTATTGCAGACTGCCATCATAAATGCAGAAAGATCTTTATTTTCATAAGCGTTGAATAAAGCCGCAGCAAAGACCGTTCCCGGAATGTCCGTTCCTGCACCCTCACTCTCTTCTGCTGACGGAATCGCTGCAAAAAATGTATCTTTTAAACGTTCGCAGGCACGTGGATTCTTCAGGATCTCGTCAAAAATCTGTTCCGCTTTTTCTTCTCTTGGAAATATTGTGCTCATAATAAAGCCTCCTTTGTGCCTTATTATAGGAGCATCAATATGAAATGTAAATTTCATCTCTTCTATATTAAATATAACCAAATTGATTTGTTCTAAGTTTCTTCAAGTAACTTTATGAATTTTTAATTTTCTGTAGTAACCAAATCAGGCCAGAGTCACGGGGACTCCGGCCTGAACATTAAATCTCTTATTTTTTTAACAGATTCTTCAACTCTTCAACTTTATAGCCTGTATATTGGGCTATCTTTTCCAATGATTCTCCTGCATCAAACATTAAATGGATTATTTCACATTTTCCCTCCGTAAATCCATCCTGCTTTCCGCTATTATATCCATCCTGCTTCCCACTGTTATATCCATCCTGTTTTCCACTATTGTATCCGTCCTGCTTTCCACTATTATATCCGTCCTGCTTTCCACTATTGTATCCAGCTTCATACTCTGCTTCTCGCAGTTTTCGCTCTTCCTCTTCTTTGTCATACTCGAATATACTCATCGCTATTACCTCGGATTTGTGTTTTCGGAGGAATTCGGCAAGGACCCCATTCTGGATGCAGTCATCAACTGCCTGTTCTACTGCTGTATCCAGATCGGATTCCCTTGCGTATTCCCGTACTTTCGCTACATATTGTGCATATTCTCTTAAACTCTGGCACTGCTCCATCAATTCGCGGTTATGACCTTCGTTGATGTTCAGAGTAAGTACTTTCAGCTCCAGATTCGGCTCGCCGCTCAGATTTTCGTATGATTCTGACAGATAATTGATCCAGTAGTCCTCTTCTCTTTCTGTTCCATTATAAAACACAATGAAATTTGGCGCAGGGATCTTCTGCAGTGCCGAGGAATACAGGGATTTGTGATTCACAAGTTTCTGGTATTCACCAGATATGTAAAACAGATCTCGCAGTGGCATATTTGGATTGTATGTTGACTGATGTTCGTACAGGAATAATCCCATATCCACGATAAATGCCAGATCATTCTTCATACCCATATAGACTGCATTCTCCAGTGTCACAATCTCCAGTGCATCCGAATTTTCGTAGTTACTTCCATTCACTGCGTTGTAAAGCGACAATAGATTTTCTCTGTCTGAAAACAGCATACGAAATACTGTATCCTTGTACTTTCGATTTGCCCTTATCTCTTTGCCTGCATAGCTCTTCAGATCTGCATTACGATCCATTTTTACATTGTTATTTCCTTTTGCAATTAGTTTTCTCTTCACAGCAGCATTGTGTTTTCTTCTCGCCATAGGCATACCTCCTGTCTGGCAGGAGTTTAAGAATACACCGTGCTGTTATTGTCATCACCTCGAACCCCTGCTTTTTATTTTAATTGGATTTAAAAGCATGGATTTCTGAAATGAATTAAGAAAATCAGACGGCAAAAATGCCCAGAACTTTGAGAAATATGCTTTTATTTATAGTATCATTTGTTCTAAGCTTCTTCAAGTAGCTTTATGAAATTTTAATTTTTTTATTAATGCAAAAGCAGACCGGAATCACGAGGACTCCGGCCTGAAAAATCATATTGCAGATTTTATTTTACTTTTACTTTGATCACATAGGATTTCTTTCCTGATTTCACTGTAATCTTGACAGTACCTTTTTTCTTTGCTGTAATGACACCTTTTTTGCTTACTGTTGCTACCTTCTTATTGGAAGAAGTGTAAGTAACTTTTTCCTGAGAAGTAAGCGGGCTGATCACTGGTTTGAGTGTCAGTTTCTGACCTTTCTTCAGTCTTACATTCTTCTTCAGACCACTGATCTTAGTAGTTCTTACTCTTGATGTCTGAACTTTTACTTTCAGGGTTGCTTTCTTACCGCTCATAAGCGTTACTGTGATCTTAGCTGTTCCGGTCTTCTTACCTGCTTTGATCACGCCCTTCTTATTGACGGTTACGATCTTCTTGTTGCTGGATTTCCATGATTTGATAG
>OLSO01001370.1_pt1 | contig 18920 bp, 13 predicted proteins | sample 1672441 | NCBI WGS metagenome assembly OLSO01 (sample SAMEA3136686, study PRJEB25190) | human gut metagenome | biome: human gut; feature: human-associated habitat; material: faeces | place: Austria | collected 2013 | reverse complement strand
CGTCTTCTTCAGACTCCTGCTGTGCCCTCCGGCTTTCCAGATAGCCGGCCGCCTTCTGCCAGAGCCCTCCAAGCCCTCTGCCGCCCGCCGACTGCTCTTCCTCTTTCGTAAATCGCTCCCGTCTCGCACTGATACGGGCATCGGTCTCCTCCAGAGATCGGACGAACGCATCGTCCTCTGCGTCCCAGTCCGCTTTGGTATCGGTCCGCTTTTCCCCCGTCTGCGCATCCGACTCCGGCTCATCTGACATCGGCTCATCTGACATCGGAGCGTCTGTCTTTGACACACGCTCCGCACTCTCCCGGATACTCTCCTGCGTGGGTTCTTCCCCACGCTGAAGAGATCTCACAATTTCCATTAACTGTTCGACGTTATCCGTCTTTATCTTTGTCCGTCTCATTATTTAAAATATGCTACTCCCGACTCAAAAATCCTGAGGTCCTGTTCACCGTAAATATTTACCGCAACGGAATCTCCACGGCGCTCTGAATGCGCCATCTTACCAAATACCCGGCCGTCCGGACTCGTAATACCCTCAACCGCCAGGTAGGAGCCGTTCACATTCCACTCCTCATCCCCGGCGCATACCATTCCCTCCGGATCACAATACTGTGTCGCCACCTGACCGTTTGCAAATAATGTTTCCAGCCATGCGCGGTCTGCGACAAATCTTCCCTCACCATGTGAAGCCGGATTCACATACACGCCGCCAAGTCTGGCCTGTGCCAGCCACGGGGACTTGTTGCTTACGACCTTCGTATATACCATCTTCGAAATATGACGTCCGATTGTGTTGAATGTCAGAGTCGGAGCATCCGCCTTCTGTCCGGTGATCGCACCATTCGGAACAAGTCCGAGCTTGATCAGCGCCTGGAAGCCGTTGCAGATACCGAGCGCCAGTCCGTCACGCTCATTCAGCAGCTTCTCTACTGCCTCCTGCAGCTTCGCATTCCGAAATGCCGTCGCAAAGAATTTTGCAGAGCCATCCGGCTCATCGCCTGCGGAAAATCCGCCCGGGAACATGATGATCTGTGCCTGGCTGATTGCCTCCTCAAATGCATCTACCGACTCACGGATCGCTTCTGCGCTTAAGTTGCGGAACACCTTTACCGTCACATCTGCCCCTGCACGTTCGAATGCCCTTGCACTGTCATACTCGCAGTTTGTGCCCGGGAATACCGGAATAAATACCCGCGGACGCGCCACTTTATGGCGGCATACATAGACCTTATCCGTGCAATAGGTACCGTCGGTCGTCGGAATCCGGTTCGGATCATCCTTTCCTGCCAGCAGTACCGCCGTCGGTCCGTCCGTCGGATTGCCATCGAGATCCAGCCCTCCTCCGATCGTCGGAAGTCCGGACTCTGTCTTAAATACACGCTCTAAGGTTCCCTTCCATGCCGCAAGCGCCTCATCGATCGGAAGCGCTGTCTCGCGATACCGGAATGTTCCATCATCTGCTGTATGTCCGATTACCGTATAGGTCGATGCCAGACTGCCGAGCATTCCGTCCGGAACCTCCGCTACAATATCACCGAAGCCTGCGGTAAAGAGGTCACGTGCATCTACATCATGAGAAATCTCAAAGCCCATGCCATTTCCAAATGCCATCTTAGAAAGTGCAGCTACAAGCCCCTTTCCATCCAACGCATATGCTGAAATCATTCTTCCGGCCTGAATATCTTCCCGGATCTTTGTATACAGATCCATGATCTGTGCATAGACCGGAAGGTCATAGGCATCCTTTTCAATCTTCAGAAGTACAAGTGTACTGCCTGCCTTTTTCAGCTCCGGTGTGATGATATCGCCTGTCTTCGCTGTATCGACTGCAAAGGAAACGAGGGTCGGCGGTACGTCAATCTCATTAAAGCTGCCGGACATACTGTCCTTTCCGCCGATCGACGGCAGTCCAAAGCCCATCTGTGCCTCGTATGCACCAAGCAGTGCGGCAAACGGCTGGCTCCAGCGCTTCGGATCCTCGGTCATTCTGCGGAAATATTCCTGGAAGGTAAAGCGGATCTTGCTGTAGTCTCCGCCGGAAGCGACAATGCGTGCAATCGACTCCAGTACCGCATAGACAGCCCCATGATACGGGCTCCAGCTCGACAGATACGGATCAAAGCCATAGCTCATCATCGTAACCGTATCGCATTTTCCTTTAAGCACCGGAAGCTTCGCCACCATCGTCTGCGTCTCGGTCAGCTGATATTTTCCTCCATATGGCATAAATACAGAGCCCGCTCCGATCGAGCCGTCAAACATCTCGACCAGTCCCTTCTGCGAGCAGCAGTTCAGGTCTGCCAGTGTCTCCAGCCATTTTTTGCGGACATCTGCAACCTCTTCTCTTGTAAAATATTTGTCTGTCTCAGATGGCATCTCCACCTCGACGGACGTCTCCTGATGCGCGCCGTTCGTGTCAAGGAAGGCTCTGGAAATGTTTACGATCTCCTTGTCCCTCCAGATCAGCACCAGACGCGGCTGCTCTGTGACAACCGCCACCTCGACAGCTTCCAGATTCTCCTCATCCGCATAGGCAAGGAAGGTCTCAACATCCTTCGGATCGACAACGACTGCCATACGCTCCTGAGACTCGGAAATAGCAAGCTCCGTGCCATCCAGTCCTGAATATTTCTTCGGTACCTTATCCAGATAAATCTGAAGACCCGGTGCCAGCTCGCCGATCGCTACCGATACGCCGCCTGCTCCGAAGTCGTTGCACTTCTTGATGAGATGGCTGACCTCCGGCCGACGGAACAGACGCTGCAGCTTCCGCTCGGTCGGTGCATTTCCTTTCTGTACCTCTGCGCCGCACACCTCGATAGAGGCCTCTGTGTGTACCTTGGAGGAACCGGTTGCTCCGCCAATACCATCACGTCCGGTCCGGCCGCCGAGCAGGATGATGATATCGCCCGGATCAGAATTTTCCCTGATCACGGCAGAGCGCGGAGCTGCTGCCATGACTGCACCGATCTCCATACGCTTCGCCACATAGTTCGGATGATAAATCTCCTTTACATAGCCGGTCGCAAGGCCGATCTGATTGCCATAGGAGCTGTAGCCGTGTGCTGCCTCACGCACCAGCTTTTTCTGAGGAAGCTTGCCCTTTAAGGTCTTCTTCACAGACACGGTCGGATCTGCCGCACCGGTCACACGCATCGCCTGATAGACATAGGTACGTCCGGAAAGCGGGTCACGGATCGCACCTCCCAGACAGGTCGCTGCGCCTCCGAACGGTTCGATCTCTGTCGGATGGTTGTGTGTCTCATTTTTAAAGTTTACAAGCCACTCCTCGGTCTTGCCGTCGATCTCGACCGGAACAACGATCGAGCAGGCATTGATCTCATCGGATTCCTCCTGGTCCTGCAGCTTGCCCTCCCGCTTTAATTTGCGCATCGCCATCAGCGCAAGATCCATCAGGCAGACAAATTTGTCGTCACGTCCCTGAAAAATCTCTTTGTGCGCTGCCAGGTATTTTTCGTAAGTACCCTGAATAGGCGCCTTATAATAGCCGTCATCAAAAATGATATCCTTCAGCTCTGTGGAAAATGTCGTATGGCGACAATGATCTGACCAGTAGGTATCAAGCACCCGGATCTCTGTCATCGTCGGATTGCGTTTTTCTTCGCTCTGGAAATAACGCTGAATATGCTGGAAATCCCGGAAGGTCATTGCCAGATTCAAGGAAGCATAAAGCGTCTTTAAGGATGCCTCATCCATATCTGTAAAGCCATCAAACGTGATGACATCCTTCGGCTCTTCAAACTCTGTCACAAGGGTATCCGGCTTCGTGAATCCGGTCTCACGGGAATCCACCGGGTTGATGCAGAGATTTTTGATTGCCTCGAATTCTTCATCGGTAACCTGTCCCTTTACCACATAAACGGTCGCAGAACGGATAATCGGCTCCTCGTCCTCCTTCAGGAACTTCACGCACTGAACAGCTGAGTCCGCTCTCTGGTCAAACTGTCCCGGAAGGAACTCAACGGCAAACGCCCGCTCATCTTCCGCAATCGGAAACTGCTCTTCATAAAGAAGGTCTACCGGTGGCTCAGAAAATACGGTACTGCATGCTCTCTGGTAGACTTCATCGGAAATATTCTCTACGTCATAACGGATCAGCTGACGGACATTCGTCACATCCTCCACACCAAGGTAACTACTGATTTCATGTGCAAGACCTTTCGCTGCTACTGCAAACGCTTCTTTCTTCTCGACATAAACCCTTCTTACTTTACTCATTCCAGACCTCCCGGCTCTTGCCTGTATTCTTCTGTTTTGATGATTCGGCAGTTTCCCGTCATCTATGCGAATTTTAACACAAGCGAGCGTATCTGACAAGTTTCGCTTCGAGAAATCGTGATTCCGCCTTTCACATACATTCAGTCCACTGCCATACAGACAGTTGCATCTCATATACGTTCCGTCTGTCGCTCACTCCAGAACTTTGCAAGGCATCCCTGTACCGTCTGCAACGTGCACGTCCGCGGTGCCTGCCACTCCGCCGGAAACAGGTTCCGGTAACGCGCTGCCGCAAAACGCTCATCCAGGAGTAAAATGACACCCTCGTCCGCCTCTGTGCGAATCACCCGCCCAGCTGACTGCAGTACTTTATTCATTCCGGGACAGAGATAGGCATAGAAAAAGCCGTCCTCGCCTCTCGCATCATAAAAATTCTTCAGAAGCTCCCGCTCCCGGCATACCTGCGGCAATCCCGGGCCGACCACGATCGCACCGATCAGCCGCTCTGCCTTCAGATCGATCCCTTCGCTGAAAATACCGCCCATGACACAAAACCCAATCAGCCCTTCCGACGGTGTCTCCTCAAATCGGATAAGAAATGCTTCCCGTTCCGCCTCCGTCATTCCCTGCTGCTGCAAAATCAGCTGCGGATGCATTTCTTCCGTCTCCAGAATCTCTGTAAACGCCTCCGCCGTCTCCTCCATCATCCGATAAGAGGAAAAGAACACCATATAATTGCCGCTTTTCGCCCTTAATGCTTCGCAGATATAGGTCGCAATCCGGCGGTATTCTTCCTCACCGCGCCGCGTATACCGGCTGCTCGTATCTGTCCCGAGCAGGATGAGTCGCTTTTCCGGCTGAAATGTGGAGGTGGCACAGATTGCATAATTATCCGGAGCTGTGCTTAATAATGATTTATAATACTGCACCGGCAGAAGCGTTGCGGAGAAAAAGACCGTACTGCGCCCTTTATTGATACACTCCTGCAGGTTTCCGGAGATGTCCACACAATAAAGCTTCAGCATAAACCGCCCATCCGCACACAGTTCCGAGTAGATCACGTAGCTGTCATCGAGCCGGTCGCAGACCTCCAGGAAGCTGCGCGCCGAAAAATAGAGCTCCAGCATCCGCTCACCTGCCTCTGTATCCGCAAGCTTCTCCAGCACCTCCTCAATCTGGCCACACAGATTCATCAGATAGACCGGAAAGATCCCCACATCTTCATGCACCTTCAGCTCCGTGCTCTCCCGCTTCAGATCCAGAAGCCATGCATTACAACGCTCCAGCGCACGCGTCAGCTTCCGGCTGTGCTCTTCGACTGCCCGTTTTCCCTCCAGAAAATCTTCCTTATACAAAGTTGCCGAAAACATTTCCCGTCCACGGTCGACCAGATTGTGTGCCTCATCCACAAGAAACAGATACTCGCCCCTTCCCTCGGCAAAAAAGCGCTTCAGCTTCGCACGCGGATCAAAAATATAATTGTAATCGCAGATCACCGCATCGCACCATAAGGATACGTCCAGACTCATCTCAAACGGACAGACTCTCCATTTTTCGGCCTGCTGCAAAATAACATCCCGGTCAAATGCATCCGCGGCATTCAGCATTTCAAACACTGCATCATTTACACGGTCAAAATGCCCTTTTGCACGCGGGCAGGCATCCGGATTGCATACCATCTCCCCGCACGGGCAGACCTTTTCCTTGGCTGTCAGCGTCAGCGTCTTTAAACGAAGTCCATTCCCGCGCAGGACAGAAAATGCCTCTTCTGCGACGGTCCGGGTGATCGTCTTGGCCGTCGCATAAAAAATCCGCTCCGCCAGCCCTTCCCCGACTGCCTTTACCGCCGGATATACGGTAGAGAGCGTCTTTCCGGTACCGGTTGGCGCCTGCAAAAACAGGTTCTTTTTCCGAAGGATCGTGCGATACACATCCATCGCCAGCTTTTTCTGACCGGCCCGCCATGGATATGGGAACTCCAGTCCCTGAATCGAAGCCCTGCGAAGCTCCCTCCAGTCTCTTTGAAACTCCGCCCACTTCCGGTAGGCATCTGTCACCTCCTGAAACCAGCCTGAAAGCTCCTTCGTCGGAAGCATTTCCCGGAATCGCCGGATCTCCTCTGTCTCCAGGCTGCAATAGGTCATCTGCACCCCGATCTCATCCAGTCCGTGCTGCAGCGCATAAATATGCGCATAGCATTTTGCCTGCGCCAGATGCACCGGTATGGCTTCTTTTAAGGTATCCGGATCCCGGTACATGCTCTTGATCTCATCGATCCATACCGTATCCTGTTCTGTAAAAATCCCATCTGCACGGCCTTCGACCGTCAGCGTATACCCATCCCCGGGAAGCGTGATGCCAAGCGGTACCTCTGCCCTGTAAGCGCTACCCATTTTGCCCTGAATCTTTCGATGAATCCGGCTGCCCTCCTGCATGGCCTCCTTCTCTCCGAGACCGCCGCCTTTACGGTTGTCGATATCGCCCGACCGCAGGACAAATTCCACCAGATCCCGCACCGAAATTCTGATATTCAGGACTTTTTCTTCCGCCTCCATATGCCTCCCCCGCTTTCTCTTCGTATCAATCGGATATTCGAAATCCGCCTCGCATTTCATGCTCTCGCAATCCTAAAACACCTCAAATCCACTCATTTTTCTACGAAAAATGGCTACTTTTCGGTGTTTTGCGGGTCAATAAGTCATGCTCTTTCATGCAAGCATGAAACGCATGACCTTTTGACCCTGGTATCATCATCATTATAACATATTGCAAAAAGACTGCCGTAGCCGGAAGCTTCGACGAATCTGAAACTCCGTCGAAACCTCCGGCTACGGCAGCCCCTGTTTCGCTGTGCTGAATCCTGTATTAGCCAAATAGACTGTTTTATGCTACTGATCCCTTCGGCTGTACGTCTTCAAATTTATCCAGCGTCCCTTCAAGGATCTCTTCATCTTCTTTACAATATTTTACCGTGAGTGTTTTCGTCAGATCCAGACTCATTACACCGAGAATAGACTTTGCATCTACTACTACCCGATTATAAAATATATCCACATCATACTCACACTTCTCTGCTGCCCTTACGAACTCTTTCACGTCAGCCACAGCGTTCAATCGAATTTTTCTTTCTAACATAGTAAATCCTCCTTCAATGATGCTCCGCACTCTATGCGATGCGCTGTCAAAAAGCCGACCTCCTTGTGACGCGCGTATTATCTCACACCTCTTTGCATCCGTCAACTCATGAATTTTTCGGAGAATTTACACATTTTCCGCGTTTTTTGTCAGATTATCTAAATTCGCTTCTCTTCTTTTGCCCTTCCGGCCAATCCGAAAATTTATTTCTTAAAAAAAACGAAAATGCGAACGGCAGATTACACAGAAATTCCGAAATTATCACGGATATTTCGCCTGTTTGAACGCAGATCGCGAAGCGACTACGAATGCCCGCTTTCCAGAAAATTTATCCGGTAAAATTCCGCTCCTCTGTCATCCACTTCCGGAAGCGCAGCGGCAGCATCTGCTGCTGGAGAGCCGGGTTCTCCCGCGCTTCGATCGAAATACTGCGGCAAAATCCAAGCCACAGCTTCTGTATCTCCTCTTCCCGATCGGAAAAGGACGTATCCGGTCTGACATCCCTTACAAGAACGCACGGCCTTTGCCTGCGATGCAGCAGACAAAGGTCGTGTGCCCGATCATAGATCAGAAAATCCTCATTTGGCAGCCGGTTTGCAAAATGGTCTGCTAAAAGCGGCAGCACCTGATTCTCCGCCTCTATCTCAGAAAACAGAACGCCGTTTTTCAGTTCAGAAAAACGCACAAAGCCCATATAATGATGTGCTTCATGCCACACACGTCGCGACAGTTCAAATACCTTACAGATCGCCGGATCTGTCAGATGCTCCAGTATCGCGGCTGCCTCCTTCTCACTGATATGGGAAGACAGTCCCTGGACCAATGTGCGGTAAATGCAATCTGCCTTCTCCCCGGACTTCGCCATCGCCGCGCGAAAAATGATCTGGTAGGACTCTTTCCCCATCTTCCGGCGGATCGTGCGCGCGACCTTCTCTGCCTTCCCGGCATCCGGCACAACCTGCCGGTACTGTGTAAACAGCTCCAGCGTATGCATGCCCTGCAGCTGCAGCCGGACATTCGCATGACCAAGGCGGCTGTCCCATGCATCATAAATGCCGGTGAAAATACCATCGGAAGAGTCTTCACATTCAAAAACGGTCATAGTATTTACACTTTCTCCTCATCCATATCTTCCTACTAATACCAGCAACCGAGCTCATCTGTATCTGTTCCCATTGATACCTGCTGCTGGACCCATCCATATCTGCTTCCACTGAATACCTGATGCCAAACTCAGCCGGAATGCAGCTGTATCCCGGCTTCTTCCGGTGAAAATGCCTGATCGTCAAACAAGGAAAGCTGTCGGTAACTGACTCCGGCCGTCCCACGCTCGTTCCTTTCTGAAGAAAGCAGATTGTGCAAAATAAAGTCTTCATCCATCCGAAGCGGATACATCTGTCGCCCTTCACAGGTAATAAAATAAACAGCCCGCTTCAACACAACTCCCATTCGCTTCAGGGAGGTATAATCAAGCCGTCCCTGTCTGCGCGCTTTTACGATCCGCTGTGCGCTTTTCGGCCCGATGCCCGGCACCCGAAGAAGCAGCGTATAGTCTGCACGGGATACCTCTACCGGAAACTGCTCCAGATGCGCAAGCGCCCAGTCACATTTCGGATCAAGAAACACATTAAAATTCGGGTGACGCTCACTGAGCAGCTCTGATGCAGAAAATCCGTAAAAACGCAATAGCCAGTCTGCCTGATACAGACGATGCTCCCGCAGAAGCGGCGGCCCGCCGGGGAGTACGGGCAACAAAGGATCTTCATTGACCTGGACAAACGCCGAATAAAAGACCCTCTTTAATGCAAACTTCTGATAGAGAGACTCCGCGACGGAAATGATCTGAAGATCATTCTCCGGTGTGGCGCCGATAATCATCTGTGTACTCTGTCCTGCCGGGACAAAGCGGGGTGCGCTGCGATACTGCACCAGCTCATGCTGGTTCTGCGCACGGGTATCCTGTACCTGCCGCATTGGTGTGAGAATCCGCTTCCGGGTCTTGTGGGGTGCAAGCAGCCGAAGGCTCTCCGAGGTCGGAAGCTCCAGATTCACACTGACGCGGTCTGCAAGGAAACCGATCCGCTCCACCAGATCCGGCGGCGCACCGGGAATCACCTTTACATGAATATAGCCTTCAAAATGATGTCTGGTACGAAGCTGAGACAGTGTCTCATACAAAAGCTCCATCGTATACTCCGGAGTCCGAAGTACGCCGGAGCTCAGGAAAAGCCCCTCGATATAATTTCTCCGGTAGAACTCCATCGTCAGCGTGCAGATCTCATCCGGGGTAAAGGTCGCACGCTCCACGTCATTCGAAACACGGTTCACGCAATAGTGACAGTCAAATACACAGTCGTTTGTCATGAGAATCTTCAAAAGCGAAATACATCTGCCATCCGCAGAAAAGGAATGACAGATCCCGGCTGCAATGCAATTGCCCATGCCCTGTCCGCTGCCGCCACGATCGATCCCGCTTGAGGTACAGGCCACATCGTATTTTGCCGCATCGGAGAGGATATTCAGTTTTTCGGTGAGGGTACGCGGCTGGTCAATACGCATGACGAGGACTCCTTTCGATCTTTCGCTCGCTGATGTTCACTGCTGATGTTCACTGATCTCACAGGCAAGCTATCTGTTCGAACATTTGTTCTTCTTTATATTAGTACATATGTTCGATAAAATCAAGTGTTTTCTCGCTTCCCGCTTCATTTTCTCAAACAACGGGCGAGACAATGCGTTATAGTAAAAAAACAGGCAGCAATTTTACGCCCTGAATCACGTAAAACTACTGCCTGTCTCGCTCTTATCGCAACGGCCCCCATAGATAAGCCCGGAACTGCGCACTGCTTATTGCTTTGCGCAATTGAAGTAGGGGACTTGCTTGATTCGGTTAACATCCAAACGCTGCACGCGCCTTTTCCAGTCCTTCTCCTAGCACATCCATCGTCCGCTCATAGGAATCCTCCGGCTGGTCGCCAAGATCAGTGATTCCGGTCTTCTCCGGAAGGGTATCTACATCATCCAGCGGAAGGATATAATACTTCGATCCATTATTCTGGAACCGGTATACCCAGGTCGGCAACAGATCGATCCCGGAGATATCCACCGTGCCATTGGTGTTCTGATGCAGGGAAAGTGTCACCATCACGCCGTCCTCGGTATATCCGGTCGGCATCTCATCCATCAGATAAGTTCTCTGATTCGAAAGTGCATTTCCAACGGAAAAGATACAGAACATCTGCTTCTTTCCATCTGCGCTCTGAAAGACATCGATCGGCTGCAGACAGTGCGGATGCCCGCCAATGAGCGCATCTACGCCAAGATCACACAGCTTCTGCGCAATTTCCCGCTGCTGCTCCGACTCCTTCAGCTGATACTCCGTCCCCCAGTGAAGGTTGACCACAATAAACCGTGCGCCCTCCTTTTTCATGTCCCGGATCCGTTCATCAGCCTCCGCATAAAAATCATCCAGCGCATCGTAGTCAAACGTATTAATCAATCCCACATCATCCGAGCTGACCGGAATACCATTAATATCCACGCCACTGCCCTTTGTCTCATATACATAGTCTAGGAAGCCGACCTGTATGCCATTCACATCTGCAAGGTAATACGGTTTATCCTCGGCTGTCTCGCGCACGCCGGTATAGGCGATCTGATTTTCTTCATAGACCTCCATCGTCCGATGAAAGGACGTGGAAAGTCCATCATATACATGATTTGTTGCCAGCATCTGCAGATCTACGCCGCTGTCCTGCACGTTTTTCACAATCGCATCCGGCGACTTAAAATTCGGATAACCGGAATAATCTGATCCCGATAAAGTGCCTTCGAACTCGCAGGTCATAAAATCCGGTGCACTGTAATATGACGTAATATATTTAAAAATCGACGAAAAATCATAATTGCCCTCCGCATCCGGATAAGAACTGATAAACGGCGAATGCAGCAGCACACAGCCGGTGCTTCCAAGCGTCGCATCGGCTTCAGCGTAAATGCTGACCTCCTCTGTCTCTGTCTCCGTCTGCACCACAGCCGCTCCAGGTCCTGCTGATGCCGGCTTTTTCAGGCTGTGCACCACACGTCCGCCGATCGATCCTGCCAGAAGCAGGAAAAAAACAGCGCCTGCTCCGATTCCAATGCCGGTCATCAAACGCCGCTTTTTCTCTCTTTCTACATATGCTTCATACTGCGCCGGTGACATCGTTTTTTTCAGATGCTCCAGCCAGATCTGTTCCTTTTCTCTTCTGGAACGCGGTGCACTGGTTTTCCGTGCCTGCCCTCCGGATTTTTTATTGCCTTCATGAAGCGCTCCGCTTCTCTTTTCTTCCATATCCGTATCTTCCACCTGTATCTTCTGTTTTCACTTCCGGTCTCATCTTACACTTTTCCCGGTAAAATACAAGCAAATTTATCTCAATTTTTTAAAGATACTTTTAAATCTCTGTTAAGCTTCTCTTTCCCCTCAGCTTTCCAGCGCTTCCAGAAATGCATTCAGCCGGGCCAGCAGCAGATCAATCTCAATGTCATGCACAGCAGCAGCCTCTTCCAGCGTCTCCATCTGAGAAGACGGACAGCCGATGCAGTGCATACCGCCAGCCATAAGAACCGGTGCCAGCCCCTGATTGATGTCGAGCAGCTCTCCAATTGTCATATCCTTTGTAATTGTAACCGATGCCATAATCATTTCCTCCGTTTTTTGTAAATTCCATGTACAGTATAGCGTCTGCACAAGTGCTGTGCCAATTCTGAGTACCTTTTATCAAACTGATAAACCACAGTGCGGTACTGAGTTTATCATAATATAGCTTCCAAGAAACGGCAAGTCCGTTTCTTGGAAAAGGCTAAACTAACCCATGTCTCTGCAGAAATACACCCTAAAACAGATTTCACACTTGTCTAATCCGACGTTTTGTATTACAATGAATGAAAGATTTCCAACGAGATCTAATACGTAAAATATAAGGAGGATACAATCATGGCATACGTTATTTCTGATGAGTGTGTAGCTTGCGGAACATGTGCAAGCGAGTGCCCGGCAGACGCTATTTCTGAGGGAGATGGCAAGTACGTTATCGACGCTGATGCATGTCTTGAGTGCGGCACCTGCGAAGCAGCTTGTCCGACCGGCGCTATCTCTGCTGAGTAATTCAAATGTAAACGGATTGCAGAATCCGTCAGAAAAGCAGTTGGGTCAATGCAGCCCGACTGCTTTTTAACCGAATCAAGCAAGTCCCAACCTACTGCTTCAATTGCGCAAAGCAATAAGCAGCGGATTGGGACTTGCTTGTATCAGGAGTGGTGCAAGCCACTTCTGATAAGCTGCGAAGCAGCATTCGGTTATGAGCAAGTAGCGAAGCGGATTGCGAATATCCGATTGACTTTGTAAAATTACAGCCTTACCGTTTTCCAAAGCATTTCTCTAAAAATGTGCGGAGCCAGGTTTTTTTCTGCATTTCCCGCTCTGCGGCAGCCTCTTCCAAAGCAGACTGATACAGCTCAAACAGATTTGCAGCCTCTTCCCGGATCATCTCACAGAGCACCTTTTCCAGCTTTTCATTTTGTTCCTCCACAACCTCTGCGATCAGCCGTTTCAGGATCGCCTCAAAACGGCGCATATTTTCTTTTTTCTCATCCGGGACGATCTCAAAGACCGGAGGTTCGGATTCTTCCGAAGAGTCGTCTGTGTCCTGCGTTCGATGTTCCGCCGGCTGATTCTGGCCGTCGTCTGTTTCATACGTCGCATCTTGTTCTACTGTTTTCTCTTCTCGTCGCTCCTGCTTATTTTGCACTTCACTGGCACCGTATTTGTTGCTTTCCCATGACGGTTCTTCTGCCTGTTGCCCTTCGGCTAATACTTTATCAGCCTGCACATGGATCTCTTTTAGCGGTTGCAGCCTGTCCAGCTTCCAGACACTCCTTGCGATCTGCTGAGCTTCCTGTTCTTCTTTTTTTTCTGATCCATCATTTTGATCCTTCAGCCGCTCTTCCCCCTCAAACAGCAGCCGGATCGCCTTCAGCTGAATCCCGCAGTCTTTCAACTCCTTTGTGCGTCGAAACAACGCAATGTCGCGCTCGGAATACATGCGATGTCCCTGCGTGCTTCTTCCGACCGGGACATGCAGCTCCTCCTCCCAGTAACGCAAAACGTGCGACTCTACACCGATGAGCCGCACTGCTTCTGATACAGAATATTCTTTTTCTTCCATAAGTCCTCTCCCCTTTTTCCATCCGGTATCTTATGACATCATCATTTGATGATGTTGTGGTCAAAAGGTATTTTGACCCCTATGATACATGTATATGCAGGGGAGAGGGAAAGTAGAACTGTTATACGTTTTTTAACCGAATCAAGCAAGTCCCCTGCTTCAATTGCGCAAAGCAATAAGCAGTGGGTTGGGACTTGCTTGTATCAGGAGTGGTACAAGCCACTCCTGATAAGCTGCGAAGCAGCTATTCGGTTATGAGCAAGTAGCGAAGTGGATTGCGAATATCCGCTTTGACTGCGGACATTCTGAGCAGGCCACAGATCCGTTTGCGTTGCAAACTATCCGCTGCTAAAGCAGCTCAGAACTGTTATTTCTTCATATTTGCGAACTTGGTGTAGCGTGGGAGCCATGCCAGCTCTACGGTTCCGATCGGGCCGTTTCTCTGCTTGGCGATGATGACTTCAGCCACGTCTTTTTTCTCGGTGTCGTGATTGTAGTAGTCATCGCGGTACAGGAACATGACGACGTCCGCGTCCTGCTCGATCGCCCCGGACTCACGCAGGTCAGAAAGCATCGGCCGGTGATCCGGACGCTGCTCGACCGCACGGGACAACTGAGACAGTGCTACCACCGGCACCTGCAGCTCACGCGCGATCTCCTTTAACGACCGGGAAATATCCGAAATTTCCTGCTGGCGGGATTCCGATTTGCGGCTGCCCTGCATCAACTGCAGGTAGTCGATCATGATAATGCCGAGATTGTGCTCCAGCTTGTATTTTCTGCATTTGCTGCGAAGCTCTGAGACAGAAATACCAGGCGTGTCATCAATGATCAGATTCGATCGGCCGATCACACCGGCTGCCTCGATCAGGCTGGACCAGTCATTGTCACTCAAATTTCCGGTACGGAGGATCTGGGAATCCACCCTGGATTCCAGCGCAAACAGACGGTTTACGAGCTGCTCCTTGGACATCTCGAGGCTGAAGATCGCGACTGTCTCATTGCTGCGGAACGCCATATATTCTGCAATATTCAACACGAATGCCGTCTTTCCCATAGAAGGACGGGCTGCGATCAGAATCAGATCCGACGGCTGGAAGCCGGATGTTTTGTAATCCAGATCGATAAAGCCGGTCGGCATTCCGGTAACGCTTCCCTTCATCCGGCTGGCCGCCTCGATCTTATCCAGCGCATTGAGCACCACGTCCTTGATCGGAACAAATTCATCATTTGTCTTTCGCTGCAGCACCTGGAAAATTTTCTTCTCCGTGTCCTCCATGATCTCCTCTACGCTGTCTTTTCCCGCATAGCACGCCGAGGCGATTTCCTCATTTACCCGGATCAGTCTGCGCAGGGCTGCCTTCTCCGACACAATTTTCGCATAAGTCCCTACATTGACAGAGGTCGGAACCTTCGTAATCATATCCCGGACAAATTCCAGGCTGCTGATCTCCGGCGGCACATCCTTCTCCTTCAGCCGGTTTTGCAGGGTGATCAAATCGACCGGAACATTCTCGGTATACAGTTCCACCATCGCTTCAAACAAAATCCCGTACTGCTTCTGGTAAAAATCATCTACCGTCAGAATCTCCGAAGCAATCGTGATCGCATCCCGGTCCATCAGCATCGCGCCGATGACCGACTGCTCTGCTTCCACATTGTTTGGCATGACCCGTTTCAGTAATTCATCTGCCACAATCTATTTCCTCCTGAACAAACGGAAATCTGCTCTGTTTTGTTATGATCTCCGCTGTAAAATATAACCAGACTGCGCAGTACCCTGCAAAGTCTGGTTATTCCGTGTTGCTGCTTATCCCTCTACCACATGTACCCGCATCTTCGCTGTCACTTTGGTGTGCAGTTTGATACCGATCTCGGTGTAGCCAAGTGCCTTCACCGGTGCATCCAGTAAAATCTTTTTCTTATCGATCTCATAGCCGAGCTGCTTTTTGATCTCCTCTGCGATCTCTTTCGTCGATACGGATCCGAATACCCGTCCGCCTTCGCCTGCCTTGACGGAAACCCGGATCTCTTTATCCTTCATCTCCTCGGCCAGCTTTTTTGCTGCCTCCAGATTTTCCTTTGCGACCTTCTCTTCATTGGCCTTCTGCAGCTTCAGGTCATTGATGTTCTGACCGTTTGCCTCTTTACCAATCCCCTTTTTCAGAAGCATATTTCTTGCATATCCGTCGCTGACATTTACAACATCGCCCTTTTTTCCAAGTGCCTTTACATCCTGTAATAAAATAACCTTCATAATTAAATCGCTCCTTCTTTCGTCATCTGTGTCAGTACTTCTTTCAGCTTCACCCTTGCGCCCTCCAGATCGGTATCCTTCAGCTGTGCACCGGCAATATTCATATGGCCTCCGCCGCCAAGGCGCTCCATAATGATCTGAACATTTACCTCATCAATCGCACGGGCGCTGATATAAACCTTCCCTTCATATTCGGTCAGCACAAAGGAAGCCTTTACACCGACAATATTCAGCAGCTCATTTGCTGCCTGCGCGCCGACCACGGTCGGACTCTCCAGACCTTCGCTCGGACAGTTGCTGATCGCATAGCAGCCCATAAATGCCTCTGCATGCCGGACTGCCTCCGCCCTGGCCTTGTAAGTCTCCATATCACTGCGGAAGGCCTTGCGCACGCGCGTTACATCCGCACCATATCTTCTTAAAAATGCTGCCGCCTCAAATGTTCGCATTCCGGTCTTTGCCACAAAATTGTTCGTATCGATGATGATACCGGCATACATGCAGTCCGCCTCATACGGCTTGAGCTTCGTCTCATCGTCGTAGTACTGCAGGATCTCGGAAATCATCTCACAGGCTGAGGATGCCGACGGCTCAATATAGGACAGCGAAGCATTCTCTATCTTCTCCGTTCCCTGCCGGTGATGATCCAGCACAACGATCGTCTTCGTCAGATACAGAATCTCCTCGCACTCTACGATGCCCGGACGGTTCGTATCAACTACGACCACGACCGTATTCTGATTCGTCAGCTCGATTGCCTTCTCATGCGTAATGAAAATGTTCTCATAAGCCTCATCGCTGGACTTCAGCATGTTGACCCACGGGCGGATACTGCTGTTGATCTCACCGAGCACAATATACGCCGGTTTATCGACCTGCATTGCTGCGCGGCAAACACCGACACAGGCACCTAAGGAATCAATATCCGTCATCTGATGCCCCATGACAATCACGCGTTCCCGTGAAGCAATCATTTCACGCAACGCCTGCGACTTTACACGCGCCCGTACTCTGGTATTTTTCTCGGAATGTTGTGTCTTTCCACCGAAAAATGCCATCTTGTCATAGTCTTTCACAACGGTCTGGTCGCCGCCCCGCGCCAGCGCCATCTCCATCGCCACACGGGCCGCCTCATAATTCTGTGCATATCCGCCACAGTTCATACCGATTCCGATGCTGACCGTCACTGCAATGGAATTTCCGATGTTCACCGTCTTGACGTCCTCCAGCACTGAAAAGCGATCCTCTTCCATCGTGTCCAGGCTCTTGCGGTTGATAACGAGCAGGTACTTATCCTTTTCCAGCTTCTTAATCAGCCCGTCCGCCGTCGCAACATACTTCGTAATCCGTCGATCCACGAGCGCTTCCAGCATGGATCTGCGCACTTCCTCTACGCTCTCCATCACCTCATCGTAATTATCCATATACAAAAGCCCGACTACCGGATTCTGTTCGTAAGTCTCTTTCTTATACTCGGAAAGCTCTGTAATGTCGAACAGGCACAGCGCTACTGCGAAGCAGGAACCGGAAATCCGCTCCACCACTGCACTGTCGTCAATCAACTCTTCAAACGGGATCCGCTTCATGCACACGCGGTACCTTCGCCCTGCATGCTCGATCTCAACCTCACGTTCCTCTGAATCCAGCGGAAAATGTGCTGAGTTCAGCTGCGAAAAAACGGCAGAAATATTTCCGTGATAGCTGTCGCTCTTTCCGGTCAGCTGACACATCGCATCGTTCATGCGCAGAATCTTTCCGTCCGCCTGAACAAGACTGTACGGAACGACGAATTCCTTCAGCATGTCCCGCTCAATCTCACTGTATTTCCGTGAAAAATCCAGCAGCTCTGCGAGCACCTTTGGCCGGTAATACACATCCAGGCCAAGGATGGTCAGGTATACCATCACCGTAAAGCCTCCGACAATCACTCCGGCTAATGTATTAATATAAAGTACCACTGCCGTCAGCACGAGCAGCATCAGCGTCAGAAAAATACACCAGTACCAGTGACGCATCAGCTTACCACTGTACTTCATCTGAGATTTATTTTTTGATATATCATGATCCATCTCGTCGTCAACCTTCCTGTTTTGTGTATTGTGGGTGGGTAGCTGCCTATATTTTCTATTCCGGACGTTCCGCACAAGCCACAGACCCGCTTGCTTCGCAAGCTATCCGCTACCTCACCCGGTAGCTTCTGTCTGTGGCTGAGGGGCGTCCCGCCCCTCTCAGCCTGGCTCACACAGCCTCCGGCAAATAAATTTGCCTCCACCTGGCTGAGAGGGGCTGCCTTGTGCGGAACTGTTAGGGTTCATTCTACCACACTCTTTAAATGAAGAAAAGAGTTTTATGCCTCTATCATGTTCCGGATATTCTGCATTTCTTCATCCAGAGCGGAGATGGCTTCCGCACAGACGCGAAGTCGCTCGGTGATGACCTCCTCATTTTTTACATCCTTCTTATAACGCAGCTTATGATCCACACTTGCCCAGAAATCCATTGCAATGGTGCGGAACTGTACCTCGACCTTCACAAAGGTCTTTCCCTCTTTTAAAAATACCGGAACCTCCAGAATCTGATGCAGACTGCGGTAGCCGTTCGGCTTCGGGTTCCTGATGTAATCCTTCGTGCGGATGAGCCGAATGTCGTCCTGCTTAATCAGAAGATCCGATAAATGATAAATGTCCTCCTGAAATGCGCAGACTACCCGGATTCCGGCCACATCGTAAAGATTCTCCTCAATCGTGCGTTCCAGATCTTCCTCGTGAAACTCATAGCCCCTGCGCACCAGCTTCTCCATAATACTCTCCGGACTTTTTAAGCGACTCTCTATCGACTCAAACGGATTGCGGTCATACTGAAGTGAAAATTCTGCATTGAGCACCTTCAGCTTCGTCTCCACCTCCATGATTGCGCACCGGTACTTATTCATCATCTTCATAAACTTTTTCCCGGTCTCCAGCAGTTCTATATAACGATATATGTCTGTACCTTTAATTTCTGTCTCCAATTCCTTACCTCCAATATGATGATGATACCAGGGTCAAAAGGTCATGCGTTTCATGCTTGCATGAAAAAGC
>OLSO01001365.1_pt1 | contig 18986 bp, 18 predicted proteins | sample 1672441 | NCBI WGS metagenome assembly OLSO01 (sample SAMEA3136686, study PRJEB25190) | human gut metagenome | biome: human gut; feature: human-associated habitat; material: faeces | place: Austria | collected 2013 | reverse complement strand
TCACAGATACAAAAGATTACAAAGAAGCAATGGAAAGAGCATAAAGATGAGAAAGACACTGTCGGAGGGCAGTGTCTTTTTTGTCGCCTAAAAATACAAACTGGTTGTACGTACTTTTGCACAGTGGGTTATGGCAGAATATTGGGTAAAGAAACAGCATGAACATCTTTTCAATATCGTTCTTCAGGTGACCAATATTATCATATTTGAGAATAAAGTGTCATCATAAATTCTTTTGGGGGTGATTGTGTGAGTAATGAGTTAAGAAAAGAAAAAGACCAAGTTGAATATCTTTTTCTTGACTTAGAATGGAATCAGCCATGTGGAACTACAGAACTTGCAGACAGGGAAGCTGCGATCACAAAAGGCGAGCTGAAAGCGGAAGCAAAGAACACCCTGGCAGAAAAGAAACTGCCGGTATCACTGGCTGATCTGCTGGTATATACGGACGCTGATAGTTGCAATAAGTCCATTGCTACTATCGAGAAAGTATTCCAGGAAGCTGTTGAAGCTGCGGTACAGGAAAAATTGAAGGGTGGGGATCCTCAGAAGAAAGCACCTGAAAGTAACAAAGATCTGGAAGCACAGATCGAGAAAATCATGCGTGGATATTAAAGAAAGGATGAAAGAATATGGCTATTAATACTTTAGCAACTGAAACCCTGTTCCAGCGTAAACTTGATTTACTGGCTGTACAGGAAGCTGTAACCGGCTGGATGGATGCCAATGCAGGACAGGTAATCTATCATGGTGGTAAAGAAGTAAAGATCCCAAAACTGACAGTACAGGGTCTTGCGAACTATGATCGTGACAACGGTTATGTAATGGGTGGAGCTACCATGGCTTACGAAACCTTTACCATGACACAGGACAGAGGTCGTAAGTTCCAGCTTGACGCAATGGATATTGATGAAACTGGTTTTGTTACTACAGCAGCTGCTGTTATGGGAGAATTCCAGAGAACTTACGTTATTCCGGAAATTGATGCGTATCGTATTTCCAAGATCGTTTCTGACGTAATCACAGCGAACAATGCGGGTATGATTGAATACGGATACACACCGGGAGCTACCGGCACATCTGCCCTCAGAAAGGCAAAAGAAGCCATTAAAGCAGTTCGTGATAATGGCTATAACGGTCCTCTTGTCGTCATGGCAACTTCTGACTTTATTACTGAGTTAGAACTGGAACTTGCTGGTAAGATCACTACTGTGACATTTGCACAGGGTGGCATTAATACACAGGTTCCTTCTGTTGATGGTGTACCGTTTATCCGTGTGTCTTCCAACAGAATGTATTCTGCTATTACCCTGTATGATGGCAAGACATCCGGTCAGGAGGTCGGCGGCTATGTAAAAGGTACATCTGCAAAGGATGTAAACTTTGTTGTCATGCCAAGAACCACACCGATTGCAATCACCAAGCAGGATAAAATGAAGATCTTTACTCCTGACCAGAATCAGGACGCTGATGCCTGGAAGATGAATTACAGAAGATATCATGATCTGTGGATACCGGATAACAAGATCAATGGTGTATATGTATCCATTAAGGACGCTAAGACTACGACACAGTCAGGTAGTGACTCATGATCCTGAAAAAGGATAATGTAGAAAGAATTATTCCTGCTACTTCTATTGGGATTATCGCCCAGCTCTGCAAAGAGGGCTGGGCTGTAGTCTCTGAAACTCCCTTAAAAGACAAGTCCAAAAGGAAAGCCAGAAAAGAGGTGGGGACCAATGGCAAAAGAACAGGAGATTGAAAAACTTGCAATCCTGACTGGTGAGAAAAACGAAGATCTTCTTAATCTCCTGCTGGACGATGCAGAGGAATTCGTAAAAGCCTATACAGGCAGGAAACAGATTACCTCAGGATTGGAAAAGGCTGTGCGTGATCTGGCGGTGATTGCCTTGAATCGCATGGGAACAGAGGGGGAAAACAGCAGATCAGAAGGTGGAGAATCGTATAGTTTCAATGACGCTCCCAAACAGATCTATGATACTCTCAACCGTTATCGCTTATGCAGGGTAGGAGGCAGGACTTATGAGAATGAAAAGAAGTAGACTTACTACTTTCTTCCTGAAGAACAGAGTTACCACAAAAGATAATGAAGGCTGTTCTGTTGAAACATGGCAGGATGGAGCTTCTTTCCTTGGAGAACAGTGGCCGGCATCCGGTAAAGTACAGGCTCAGCAGTATGGGGACAGACTGGGCTACATACTGAACATGAAGGTAAATGGTTATTATGAAGTGAAGTCTGACAGTCATGGGAACTATTATGATTTTGACGGTGGCCTGGTATTCAGGGAACAGGATGGTATCTGTGTGTTCACCAGTTCAACGTCCAAACCGGATTACAGGATCATATCTATTAAGCCATACCGATTCCTGACAATGGAGCTTGAAAAGATATGAGTGATGATCTTAACAGAAAGTTGTCAGAACTTGAAAAAGCAGCAGAACGATTACAGCCAGTAGTACACAAACAGGCTTTACGTGTCCAGGCACAGGCGAAACAGCTCTGCCCTGTAAGGCGGTATGGAACTGGTGGATCATTAAGACAGTCAATCCATGTTAGTACAGAGCGACAGGAAGACTTGATTCACAGTGAGATATACACCAATTCAGAATGTGCACCTTATGTTGAGTTTGGCACTGGTCCCACAGGACAAGCGCATCACAACGGTATATCCCCGGACGTTGACCCTGTATATTCCCAGTCGGGTTGGATGATACCAGCTGACGCAATGTCACCAGATGATGCCGAACAGTATGGCTTTGGTATTGCAAAGGGCAAAGACGGAGAAATCATTGGATACTACACCAAAGGACAGGTTGCACAGCCCTTTATGTATCCGGCTTTTGCTGGTTTGCAGGATAGCATAGAAGAAGAAATCCAGAAAGCATTACAGCAGGAATTGAAGAAGGTGACAATATGAAAAACGTAAAAGATCAGGTGTATAAGGCGCTGCTGATGGTGTCGAAGAATGTATCTGACACATATCCAAAAGACTGGGTGGAATTTCCAACTATCCAGTATGTAGAGGAAAATAACAGTGTATATGAGCGTACGGACAACGCTGAACAGATGGCGAAGGTGTCCTATAAAATTGATATCTGGCACAACCAGAATACATCAGAAAGCGCTCTTGCAGTAGACAAAGCAGTAGCTGCTCTTGGCTTGGTTAGAACTTACTGCGGTGACGTACCGGACCCAAGCGGTTTGAAACATAAGGTAATGCGCTATGAAGGAATCATTGATATGAATTCTGACATAGTGTACTGGAATTAAGAAAGAGGTGAAAGATAAATGTTGGCAAATGGTGCAAAACTTGGTTACGCAAAAACAAAACCTTCTGGTGGAGCTGCTACTTATACAGATCTTCCAGGGCTGAAAGAAATTCCTGATATCGGTATTGAACCGGAAAAAGTAGAAAATACCTGTCTTATTGATCCACACAAAAAGTATGAAAGGGGTATCGGCGACCTTCCGGAAATGGTCTATAAGTTCAAGTATGACAATACTTCTGCCACCAGTCCGTACAGAGTTCTGAGGGAAGAAGCAGATGCTGGTACAGTGCTGTACTTCCAGGAGAAAGATGCAGATGGCACCGCCATTGAGTTTGGTGCACAGGTATCTGTAAAACGTACCGGTGGCGGTGTCAACGGTGTTATTGAATTTGAAGTAACTATGATGGTACAGACTGATATCGCATACACAGACCCGGCATGAACCGGGTCTTTTTTGAAAGGAGATTAACACATGGGACTTGGCGGATTAGACCTGGAAAAAGATGAGCTCCAGGAAGAGAGAAAGACTGTAGATCTGGAAGAGGAACGTCAGAAAAGAAAACCATTCTGTTATTGGACAGTAGGCAGCAGAGACTATCGGCTGAAACTGAAAGCGCAGAACATTGAACGTCTGGAAAACAAATACAAATGCAATATCATGAATCTGGTGAATGACCTCCCACCACTTTCTGTCATGCTTACTATTATCCAGGCAGCAATGCAGCCCTGGGAGCATGGTGTGAAGTATTCAGATATTGTAAATCTGTATGATAAGTACGTGGAAGAAGGCGGTTCACAGGTGAACCTGTATAAGGATGTAATTATCCAGACACTGGCGGTATCCGGTTTTTTTACTCAGAAGATGGCAGAGGAACTTCTGGAAGCGACAGAAGAGGAACTGTAAAGACCACAACAGAATATCTGTGGGAAATATACCCCTATGCACTGGACAGTGGCATAAGCCCAGAACGTTTCTGGGAACTTACGTTGAATGAGATCATGGATATCATAGACAGCTATGCCAGAACAAAGGAACGAGAGCGAAAGCAGAAGCTCAGTGATGAGTTTGTTCTTGCAAAAGTCCTTGCCCTGGATATCTCATCACTGTTCGGTGAAAAACCAGAGTTTGTGGAGCCATGGGACTTCTACCCACAGATGTTTGAAAAAGACAAAGAATATTATGAACAGCAGGTTTTGAAAAACCAGCTTGCTGAGTATCAGGAAAAACGAAGAGAATACATCAAAGAATTTAACAGGAGAAGACAGGGAATGTAATGTTTCCTGTTATTTTTACGCCGGGAAGGAGGTGAAATGTATGGGTGATACATTGGCAAAACTCAAAGTTGTGCTGGAAGCGTCCACAGCTCAGTATAAGAAGGAAATGAACCAGGTAAAACAGGTTACCAAAGGTGTCAGTGATTCTATCCAGGCAGAGACATCCAAAGTCAGACAGGCAACCAGAATGGATAATGTGACGGAATCTGTGAAAAAACAGACTTCTGTTTTACAGAAAATGAAGCGTTCACTTACTGCTTTCCAGCTTAAGACAGGAATTAAGGCACCTACAGAAGAGTATACAAAAGCAGTTGAAGATATCAGGAAATACCGTCAGGCGATCAGTGACACAGAAAAAATTCTTGATAGATATTATGAAAAGCGTGACAAGATGGAATATCTGGGGGTAGACAAAGAAAGTCAGTCCTGGAGATCTCTGGCTTATGATATCAGAAATGCAGAAGCTCAGATGGAGAGATACAAAGCAAGCAAAGCGGCAGCAGTGTCCCGGAAATCAGAAATGGTATCAGAAGGTACTGCATTTAAACGTCCATATTCAGTACCGAAAGAAATCGGCAAGGGTATTTTATCAATACCTAAACTTGGATTTACAGCACTGACCAAAGGCTATGGTGGTCTGTTCAAAGTTGTGAATACAGCTGCATCGGCATTTTTGAAATTCAATACTGTAATCAGACGTACATCCGGTGCATTTGCTTCACTCATACAGAAATTTACAAGCGGTATCCCTGTGATACGCAGGTTCACCAGTGCTCAGAAGTCAAGTAACGGTGGTATTGGCAGCGGTATAAAGACCCTGCTTAAGTACACGCTGGGAATCAGGAGCCTGTTTGTTCTTGCGAACAAGCTCAGAAGTGCCCTTGTTTCAGGGTTCAATAATTTGTCCCAGTATTCAGGAGAGACCAATAACAGCCTATCTATGCTGATGTCATCACTGACACAGCTTAAGAATGCTTTTGCAGCAGCTTTTGCTCCATTACTTAATATTGTTGCTCCGATTCTGAACAGCTTCATCCAGAAAGTAATATCTGCTGTAAATGCTATGGGGCAGCTGATCAGCGCCCTTACTGGTAGTGGCACTTATATCAAAGCCAAAAAGCTGAACCAGGATTACGCAAAGAGCTTAAACGGTAATGCTTCTTCTGCAAACAAAGCCCAGAAAGCCAATGAAAAGCTACAGAGGACAATCCTTGGTTTTGACCAGATCAACAAGATGGATGATAACAGCAGTGCTGATACATCCTCTGGTAGTGACGCTTATACAGGTCTTACTGGCAAAGATATGTTTGAAACCGGCAATATAACCGGTAACATCAAAGGTTTTGCGGACAAGATCAAAGCAGCCTGGAAGAAAGCTGATTTTACTGAAATCGGTGCGATTGTAGGACGAAAACTTAATGCAGCGTTACGGAGTATCCCATGGGATTCCATAAAGGAAACATGTAACAGGATCGCAAAAAGTATTGCTACATTCCTGAACGGATTCCTGGAAACAGTTGATTGGGGACTTGTTGGGAACACCATTTCACAGGGCATTAATACCGCTTTTGGAATGGTAAATACCTTTGCACAGAACTTCCACTGGGGCAGTCTTGGTACAGCCATTGGGAATGGTATCAATGGAGCCCTGGGCGGTATTGACTGGAATCTGATACAGAGCACAGCACACAATGTGGGTTCTGGTGTAGTCACATCCCTGAACAATGCAATTTCCACTACAAACTGGGGACTGGTAGGACAAAGCATAGGGCGATTCTTTAATGCAAAACTGGAATTCCTCTATACAGTCATTCACAACTTTAGCTGGAATGGTGTAGGGCAGGCAATTGCCAGTAGCCTGAATGGTATTTTTGAGACCTTTGACTTTGCAAAGACTGGAAAGTCTGTCAGCGATTTTGTAAGGGGTGTTCTAAATACCTGTATAACAGCGATAGAAAACACCAACTGGGCTTTGATCGGTGAAAGGATTGCACAGTTTCTTGACAACATTGACTGGGTTGGCATAGCCGGTGATCTTTTTGCAGTGCTTAGTGCAGCAATAGGCGCAGCCCTTGGTGCCTTGTCTGGATTTATCGGGCAGCTGGTTGTTGATGGGATCAATGGGGCAAAACAGTATTTTGCAGACGCAATAGATGATTGTGGTGGCAATGTTGCTCTTGGAATTCTGAAAGGTATTGCAGATGTCTTTGTAAACATTGGCAAATGGATATATGAGAATATCTTTGAACCTTTTATAAATACCTTTAAAACCTGTTTCGGTATCCACAGCCCCTCTACTGTCATGGCAGAACAGGGCGGTTATGTAATGCTTGGAATCCTGGAAGGTCTAAAAGACAAAATCGGTTCTGTGCTCGACTGGATTGGAGAGTTGCCTGGTAAGATCAAGGACAAACTGGGAGATGCAAAAAAATGGATAAAAGATAAAGGTTCTGACGCTGTTCAGGGTATGAGATCCGGATGGGAAGCAGTCAAAGACAGTAAGTTCCTTCAGACTGTAGGAAAGATCAAAAATGAGGCATTTAAGAAGATTGGAAATATCAAGGAAAAAATGACCACCAAAGGTAAAGATATCGTCAGTGGTATGAAACAGGGGCTTTCAGACAGATGGAGCAGTCTGACGGACTACCTTGGTAATATTCCAGGCAGAATCTCCAAAGCTATTCCTGATCTGAGTACCATTGGACACAATGCAATGCAGACACTGGCCAATGGTTTCGGTTCTGTGCATATTCCGTTGCCACATATTACAGTGTCATGGAATCCTCACAGTGTGGGACCATTGAATTTCTCTACACCGTCCTTTGGGCTGCAATGGTACGCAAAGGGTGGATTCCCACAGACAGGCGAAATGTTTGTCGCTCGTGAGAATGGTCCTGAAATGGTCGGACGGATGGGGCGCAGGAATGCAGTAGCCAACAACAACCAGATTGTTGAAGGTATCAAAGCTGGTGTTTTTGAAGCGGTTCTTGATGCATTCCAGGCAAGTGGAGCTTTTGGTGATAAAGGCAAAGATAAAGACGTAATTGTAGAACTGACCATTAAAGCAGACAGTGAAACACTGTACAAGGCAGTACGCAAAGGCCAGAAAAAATATGATGATCGCTATCATGTGATAGTGACTACGTAGGAGGTGGGGTAAGAGATGGCAATGACAATAATAGATCTGACAGGCAACGGTGACATTCCTTATCCTGCCAAGTTCTCCTGGGTGAAAGATGATATCAGCGCAGACAATGCCGGACGTACCAGAGACACTATCATGCATAAGAATAAGCAGGGAGAGAAAAGAACCCTCTCCCTGGGCTGGATCCAGAAGTCAAAAGAACAGTGTCATGCGATTCTGGTGCAGTTTAAACCGGAATATGTGCATGTAAAGTACTGGGACCCTATGGAAGGCAAGGACCTTATAAAACAGTTTTATACTGGTCAGATGAAGGCAGAGGTAGGGTGGTGGTACAAAGGCAGGGAACGTTACTCAACTTTGAGTTTTGACATTATTGAAGTATAAGAGTCAGCCACCTTGTGGTGGCTGCGAGTTGAAATGATATTATCGAGGTGTAAAAAATGATTAATGCTTCAACACAGTTTAAACAGAATTTAGGTAAAATACCGCTTTCTACGTATCTTGTTATTACGCTGTCTGATAGTACTGTTTTGAATATTACAGACAGTGATATCTGCGTTGGCGGTTTCAAGATCAGTGATGGAGTAACAGAAAGTGGAGAGTTTACCGTAGGCGGCTGTATCGTGAACAAACTGACTGTTACCTTGGATGATTCTGACGAGACCTATGTAAAATATGATTTTTTTGAAGCAAAAGTGATTGCCTATGTGGGAATGACGCTTCCGGATGGCACCATCGAAAAACTCAAAAAAGGCGTATTCACAGTAGATGAAACATCCTATGATGGTGAACTGATCACCTTGGAATGCCTGGATAACATGAGCAAGCTGGACAAACCTTATTCTGACATAAAAACCACATATCCTGCAACTATTGGAAACATCATCCGGGATATCTGCCAGGGGTGCAGCGTTGTACTGAATACTGCCACCTATGATGGCAGCAGTATCACCATTCAGAAACGTCCTGATTCTGACAGTACAACCTGTAGACAGGTACTGTCTTACGCTGTCCAGAGAATCTGTAAGTTTGCCCGGTGTAATGTGGATGGGGCTCTTGAGATTGGATGGTTTGACCAAAGTACTTTTGAAGATATGCAATCTTTGAATGGCGGTGTGTTTGATTCAGATACACCCTATTCTTCTGGTGATACTGCCAGCGGTGGAACTTTTTCACCATGGTCTGACGGAGACGGAGAGGATGGTGGTACATTTGTAGATCAGAATGTTTTTCACCATTTTTACTTCATCTCATCTCTGGATGTGGCAGTGGATGATATCACCATAACAGGTATAGAGGTCACCGCAGAGGGGGATTCCGCAGCGGATGATAGCACAGTGCTGTATGGTACAGATGATTATGTATTATCGTTATCCGGAAATGAATTTATAACCAACGAAGAAGAAGCAACAGCAGCAGCGAAGTATATAGGAGATAAGCTGATCGGTTTGAAGTTTCGTCCTCTTGAAGGCTCTTTTCAACCAGATCCTACTGTGGAAGCTGGTGACATTGCCTATGTGTCAGATGGTCCCAACAAAACCTATAACATCTTTGTGACCAACTGTACTTATAATCCTGATGAAGATATGGATGTTTCCTGTGACGCAGAGATTCCCCGGAGAAGCAGGAACAATAAGCCAAACTCAATGGCGCAGACTATTGCAAAGATGAGGAAGGAAACCAAAAAGCAGATATCCAACTATGACCTCATGGTCCAGCAGATGAACCAGCTGGCAGCGAATACCTTTGGGTTTTATTTTACAGCTGTCCAGCTTGAGGATGGATCATATCTCTACTATAAGCATGACAAGCCAACACTGTCAGAGTCAAAGGTAGTATACAAATCCGGCATTGATGGCTTTTTTGTTACCCAGAACTATACCGGTGACGATTCTACAACAGTCTGGAAAGCAGGTTTTGATTCCAGTGGTAATGCAGTGCTGAACCAGCTGGCAGTGACCGGACTCTACTGGGATTGGGGTGTAGGCGGTCAGTTGACCCTTGGAGGTGCAGGCAATGGTAACGGAGTGCTACATGTACTCAATGCTTCAGGCGAGAAAAAAGTAGAACTGTCAAACTGTGGTCAGGTTTTTTTTAATGCTGAGGGAAAGGCGACAGCAACAGTAAGTGAGGACGAGTTTTTGTGGTTCCTTGAGCCGATCACATTGACCACTCAGGAAACCGCATTTTCTGCTATCATGCACAACTCCAAAGGAGTATACAAAGCAACAGGCTCCATCTGGAAGAGTAATGACGATATAGCAACCATAACATGGGAAACAGACCCTGATTATGTAAAAGTCGAGGGAGCAGCAGAAACAGATTATGATTATCCGGAACCTTTGTACAAAAATGATAAAGATCATTGGTTTGGCAAATTGTATAAATTAGAAGCGGAACGCTCATATTTTAGCTATGCTCCCCAAATTTACAACATAACTCAGCATACAGATGGTCAGAATGTAACATGGAACAATGATAATCAGACGCTGCGAAGAAGATCATCCTCCTCCAAAAGATACAAAGATGTTGAAGCAGCCATCTCAGCTACTGATCTGGAAGAGTGGTACAAGATCACCCCGGTATGGGCTCGATATAAAGAAGGATACCTCTCAGAGGAAGATGGCCGGTATGGAAAGGAATTCCCCATGTTCATCGCCGAGGATGTTGCAGAACACTTTCCTCTGGCTGCTGATTACCTCCCAGACGGAAGACCTGAAACCTGGAACAGCTTTGTAATGATTCCTGCCATGTTTGCTATGATCAAAGAGCAGCATGAACAGATTGAAAGATTGAAAAAACTTATTGAAGGTGGTGAGTAAAAATGGCGATCACAATGAGAATAGGAACTTATGATAAGTTCGACCCTCGCAAGATGGTGGCAGGAGAATATGCGGTAGTCACATCCGGGGATCCTGATACCTCAGATGGAAAAGCCATATACATGTGTTTTTCTCCCGGTGATGTGAAAAAACTGTCCACTTATGAGGATTTTGTTGCATTCCAGGAAGCTGTAAAGGATGAAATTGCAGATTATAAGGAACTTCTTGAGACAATCGGCAATACAGCTACAGAAGCGTCCAGTACAGCAAAGAAAGCATTAAAACAGGCATCAGATAATGAGAATGAAGTATCTGCCTTTGGCAATGTCATTGACAACTTCGGTACCAAATTGGATTCTGTAGAATCAGATCTGACCGGATACTGTCAGGAACTGGAAGTTGACGATCAGGGGCTTGTATATCTCCTGAACAATGGGGAGAGGATCGCAGGACCTTATGGACCATTTGCCGGTGGTGGTGGAGGAAGTGGCAGTGGAAACAATGCTGTGCTTACCATGACCAACACAACTGGATGGCTGGCAACCACCATTGCATCTGGCAGTGACTGTGTTCTCAAAGCGTCATGGAGCTCGCTGGAAAATGAAACCCCTACAGGCGACGGTACTCTGACAGTTAAGGTGAATAATGTCACCAAGACCACGAAGAATGTCAGCCAGGGAGAAATTACCATTGATGTCAAAGACTTCCTGTCCAGCGGTGCAAACCGGATTAAACTGAGCATATCAGATGTATATGGAAATACACGTACCATCAGCTTTTCTATTTCTGTAGTGGAGATTTCGCTTTGACAGCTCAGTAGTGTATACAGATGATATCATGTATACCTATGTGCCAACAGGTGCCATTGAAAAGACGATGCATTTTATTTTGGACGGTACGGAATTAGATACTGCAGCCACATCCGTTTCCGGAAGACAGCAGAGCTATGTGATTCCAAAGCAGACTCATGGTACGCACACACTGCTGGTATATTTCACCTGCACCATTGATGGCAATGAAGTACGTTCTAACGAATTGTACTATGAGTTGATCTGCACTGTAGCAGGCAATATGCACCCTGTAATCGCCAGCAACTATGTTGGTGGAGAAATTGTCCAGTATACCTCTGTACCGGTCACATATCGTGTATATGACCCTGCCGGAATGACTACAGAGGTCAAGTTGTATGCAGGTGATACCCTGGTATCCACCCAGACCGTAGACCGTACAGAACAGACCTGGACATACCGGGCTGATAATGTGGGATCATTAATCCTGAGGATTGATGTCAATAATGGATACGCCACAGCTTCAAAGAGCTGGACTTTCACCGTTACCGAAAGTTCTGTAGATGTGTCAGCAGAAACAGAGAACTTATCATTGTTCCTGTCCAGTTACGGACGTTCCAACAACGAAGAGAACCCCGGAACATGGTCTTATGGTAACATCGCTGCCACATTCGCGAATTTTAATTTTGCTTCTGATGGATGGCAGAAAGACAAAGACAATATTTCCGTCCTGAGGGTAGCCGGTGACGCAAGGCTTACGATTCCACTTAAGATTTTCGAGAAGGATTTTCGTACTACAGGTAAGACTATTGAGTTTGAGTTCTCTACCAGTGAGGTTATGGACTATGACGCAGTGATCCTGTCCTGTATGTCTGGAAACAGAGGTGTCCAGCTGACAGCCCAGAAAGCAACACTCAAGTCTGAACAGTCAGAAATTTTCACTCAGTACAAAGAAGATGAACATGTTCGTATTGCTTTTGTTGTGGAAAAACGTTCCGAAAACCGTCTGATCTATGTGTATATCAACGGTAACATGTCCGGTTCCATCCAATACCCTACAGATGATGACTTTTCACAGCAGAGCCCGGTAGACATTTCCATCGGCTCTAACGACTGCGTTATCAATCTGTACTGCATCCGGGTGTATGATAATGACCTTACCAGGCACCAGATGCTGGATAACTGGATCGCTGACAGCCAGAACGTGGATGACCTGCTGTACAGATACCAGCACAACAACGTATTTAACGAGTACGGTTCCATCGTGATCCAGAAACTTCCTGGTGATCTTCCATATTTGGTTATCACATCCGCGGAGCTGCCGACCTATAAAGGTGACAAGAAAAAAGTATCTGGCTATTACGTAGATCCACAATATCCGGAGTTTTCATTTTCTTTTGAAAATGCAGAGATTGATGTACAGGGTACTTCGTCCGCTGGATACGAGCGTAAGAACTTCAAGATCAAGTTCAAGGGTGGCTTTGTGATCAACGGTGAACAGACTGCCAAATATGCCCTGAGAGGTGACACCAGGTCCATTCCAACAGCAACCTTTACACTTAAAGCGGACGTAGCAAGTTCGGAAGGTGCAAACAACGTTGAACTGGTAAGACTGTACAATGATATCTGCCCATACAAAACACCGCCACAGGCAGAAGATCCCAGGATCCGGCAGGGCATTGACGGATTCCCTATTGTTATGTTCCAGGATGACGGTCAGAACGTTACTTTTATCGGCAAATACAATTTCAACAATGATAAGGGTACAGAAAATGTGTATGGCTTCGCCGATGGTGATGAGTCCTGGGAGATCCTGAACAACACATCCTCAAGGGTAAACTGGAAAAGTGCAGATTTTGCGGGCGAAGAGTGGCTGAACGATTTCGAGGGACGTTACCCGGATGGGAATACAGACCCTGCAAACCTTTCCACACTGGCAAGCTGGATCGTATCCACTGACCAGAGCACAGCCACAAACGAAGCACTAAGCGTATCAGTAACTTATGATGGTATGACTTACGACAAAGACACCGCTGCTTACAGGCTGGCAAAATTTAAAAACGAAGCAGCAGACCACTTTGAAATGAATGATCTGCTTTTTTATTACCTGTTTACAGAACTGTTCCTGATGGTTGACTCCCGGGCAAAGAACGCATTTCCGACATTTTTCAATGGTCACAAATGGATCTGGTTTCCATATGATATGGATACAGCTATTGGCATCAACAACGAGGGTGCACTTGTTTTTGACTATTCTTTAGAAGACATTGATAAAGTGGAGGGTGCCAACGTATTTAACGGTCAGGAATCTGTACTGTGGGTTAATGTGAGAGCAGCATTTCATGATGAGATTGCAGCACTGTATCAGACACTGCGGTCTGGTGGAAAACTGTCATATGCAGCAGTGGAGCAGCGGTTTGAAGACCACCAGGCGAAATGGCCAGAAGCAGTGTTCAATGAAGACGCATGGTACAAATACCTTGCCCCGCTGGTAGAAAAAGGCAATGCTGCATACCTGTCCATGCTGCAGGGAAGTAAGGCAGAACAGCGTAAATGGTGGCTGTACAACCGATTCCGTTACATCGACAGTAAATACAATGCTGGTGACGCCCTGGCAGACTTTGTTATGCTGCGAGCTTATGCCAAAGGTGACATCACAGTAACCCCTTATGCAGATATCTACGCTTCCATCAAGTATGCTTCGTACCTGGTACAGAAACGAGCACTGCGAGGTGCTTCTTACACGCTGGAATGCCCTCTGGATGCCTTTAACGACACTGAGATATATATTTATTCATCTTCGCAGTTAAAGAGCGTTGGCGATCTTTCTGCATTGATGGTAGGCTATGCGGATTTTTCACAGGCAACCAGACTGCAGTCCCTGAAACTGGGGGACAGTGCAACCACCTACAGCAACACAAACCTGACAAGTCTGACGCTTGGAAATAATATCCTGCTGAAAACACTGGATGTACGGAATTGCCCGAACCTTACCCAGACTGTAGACCTGTCCGGCTGTTCTAATTTGGAACATGTGTATTTTGATGGCACCGGCATTCCAGGCGTGAACCTGCCGGCTGGTGGTATCATGAAAACCTTACATCTTCCGGAAACAGTAACGAACCTTACGATCATCAACCAGAAAGGAATCACAGACTTTGTAATGCCGACCTATGCCAACATCACCACATTGAGACTGGAGAACGTTGGCGATCTGGTAGACAGTCAGGCAATCCTTGAAGCAATCCAGACCAACAGCCGAGTGCGTCTCATCGGTATCAACTGGCAGTGTGACAGCATTGAGGACGCCCTGGCATTATGTACCATCCTTGATGGTATGCGTGGATTGGATGAGAACGGAAACAATATGGATACTGCACAGGTCAGCGGAACAATCCACGTTCCAACACTGACAGGCGCACAGATGGCTGATATCCAGAGCCGGTATCCGAGCATCACAGTAACTTACGATCACATCACCAGCTACTGTTATTTCTACAATTACGATGGTTCCACACTTCTTTATACTGCAACCTGCACAGACGCTTCTGACGCTGTATATGGTGGCTCTACGCCTACCAGAACATCCACAGCACAGTACTCCTACACCTTTGCAGGATGGGGACTCATGCCAAATGGCAGCGTGAATCCGGACGCACTGAAAAACGTATCAGCCGACAGGAAAGTATATGCGATCATGACCGCTACTATACGTAAGTATACCGTATACTTCTACAATGGTTCTACAGTGCTCCAGACAGTATCCAATGTACCTTATGGTGGTTCCGCAACGTACACCGGTACCACACCGGTATCACCAGATGGCAGCGCGGATGATTATCCGTTTGAAGGCTGGAATCCAGAACCCAAAAACATCACCGGAACCACCTATTGTTATGCGAAGTTCGGTAGCCCTCTGGAAGTCAAAGAAATCGAAGACTCCTGGGATGAGATCATCGCAGCCTGCAACGATGGCACCTATGCAACCAAGTACAAGATCGGTAACTACAAACCTCTCGATCTTGGTTCTGAGGGTATCGTTAACATGCAGATCGCAGGAAAAGATGTGGATGAACTGGCAGATGGCAGTGGTATGGCTAAGTTGACATGGATCAGCAAAGAACTGCTGAATACACCGCATAGGTTTAATCCTTATGTAAAATACACATATGTAAAAGAAGGAGACGAATCTTGGAAATTATCAGAAAGCGGAGGAACTTATCTGGCTTATATAACAAATAATGAGTATTGTTTATCCACCGCAAAAATGACAATAACTATACAGACTGTAATAGCACAACAGTTTACAATAAATTTATTTAACTCACAAACTAATAATGAAATAAATCTAACAATATCTGAACATGAGTACACTTTTGATGAAGACAATGACGAGTATATTATAGACTGCAAAGCGAATGAGTCATTTACTGTCACAGCTGAATTTACTTGTAATTTGGAGGACACATACAGTTATGCAAAATTAAACATCAGATGCACACAAAATATAGAATACATTACAAAAACAATAACAATAGAAAAATGTTTAGTGAGAAAACAAATATTTACAGAAGGTACAGGAATGACAGGAGGCTGGGAAAAAACTGAATTACGTTCATACATTAACACAAATATATGGAATCTTATTCCTGCAAATGTTCAAAGCAAAATTGCAGAAATCAAAAATGAACAACAAGCACTTGATAATCGTGCGAAAGCTTTCACACAGATTACTATCGATAAACTTTTTATACCTCGGTCCTTTGATGAACTGTCAAATAAGTACAAAATTTTGTTTGGAACAAAAGCGAACAAAGAGTCGAAAAAGAAAGCAAAAATTGATGGTACTGTCGAAGCGTGGTGGTTACGTGATTGCTCGGACAATTCCAATGCGAGAATAATCACAATAGCTGGAGGTACTTATGAAAAAAATGCATCTTATAATAATTGCATCGCTCTCGGCTTCTGTTTCTAACCTAATCAAAGAAAGGAAAAACACATGAAAGAAAATCAGATCAAAGCAATTTTCACAACAATTTTTGCATTTATCTCATCTATCTTGGGAGTGCTGGCAGTACCGGTGCTCCTTATGGTAGCCTGCAATATCCTTGACTATGCCACAGGACTGATGGCTTCTACATACCGGTCACAGGATATCAATTCATACAAATCCATTCGTGGGATCATGAAAAAGGTGTGTATGTGGCTTCTGGTAGTGGTGGGAGCTGTAATTGACCAACTGTTATTGTACGCGTCCACCACCGTAGGCGTCACACTTCCATTCACCTTCCTTGTGGCGTGTATCGTGTCTATCTGGATCATCTGCAACGAGATCATCAGTATATTGGAGAACATCAAAGACATGGGAGTCAACATCCCTGCTTTCCTCCAGCCACTGGTAGAACACGTAAAGTCACAGGTAGAAGACAAAGCAAATATTGATAATAAAAAGGACGAAGAGGGCGAATAACAGCCCTCTTTTCTATGGAGGTATAACCATGGCAGAATATAAAGGAATAGACGTATCCAGCTGGCAAGGGAAGCCTGACTGGACAAAAGTAAAGAAAAGCGGAGTAGAATTTGCAATTTTGCGAATCCATCAGAAAAATGGGTCAGATACCAGTTTTGAACATAACTATAAAGGCTGTAAGGCAAATGCAATCCCTGTAGGTGGATATAAATACAGCTACGCCCTGACACAGGCACAGGCACTGGAAGAAGCGGAGGACACACTGAGTGTTCTGGCAGGAAGAGGACTGGATTTTCCGGTATTCTATGATCTTGAGTGGAACTCACAGAGAAAACTTGGAAGTGTAGCCATTGAAAAGATTGCAGAAACTTTCCTGAACCGTATCAAAAAAGCTGGATACAAGGTTGGTGTTTACTGCAACATGGACTGGTATCAAAAAGTTCTTACTGAAAAACTGAGAAAATACGACCTCTGGATTGCCAGATATCCGGCAGATGACAACGGAACCATACAGGAGAGACTGAGACCAGACATTGGCGTTGGCTGGCAGCACTCCAGCAAAGGCAAAGTTTCTGGAATTTCCGGAAATGTGGATATGAATGTGTTTTATAAGAATTACACAGAAGACAAGGAGAAAAAAGTGGATAAATTAAAAGAGTTTACCGATCTTGGTAATTATTATGCCGGAGAATCTACCGGTATCCCATACCTGGAAAAGAGATCTGCAGCATATCTTGACGACTTCCAGCGTAACGCCGGATACAACAATTACACCAAGTTTGCCAGAGACGTAAATTCCTGGGGACAGCCAGGGTGCCAGGGACAGCCCTGGTGTGCAGTATATCAGTTCTGGAAACTGACGAAAGTACTTGGTCTGAAAACAGCCCTCCAGATCATGGGAGGTGGATTCTATAACTGCCGAAACGTCATACGACATGCACAGTCAAAGGAAACATGGAAGAAAGCACCGAAGAAAGGTGCACTGATCATCTTCCGGAACGGATCACACATCGGATCCGTAAACAAATACGACACACAGTATGTCTACACCAACGAGGGCAATACTTCCAGCGCAGCAGGAGTGGTGGCCAACGGAGGTTCCTGTCGCAACAAGAAATATAAACTAAATGATCCTGCCATTGACGGATATGTATGGATTGATTACGGAGCAGAGGAACAGACCTCCACAGAGACTGCAGTGAAGCTGAACAAGACACCGAAATATGTGGGAAAAGTTACAGCTACAGAGCTTAATGTACGCTCCTGGGCAGGAAAAGAGAACCCGACCATCAAGAAGTGGCCACTTCTGAAAAAAGATAATCTGGTGGACGTCTGCGATACCATCAAAGCTGCAGATGGATCCAACTGGCACTACATCCGAATTGTTGGAAAATACTATGGATTTGTATCTGCAACATATATCAAAAAGCAGTGATAAACGGAACAAAAAATCCCGGCAGGTACCCAACCGCCGGGTGATATTGCATCATCTTTTTTATCATAGGGTATCGTACTCTGGGGGACCGGACGGTGAGATCGGTGCGTCCATGCGTTATCTCTCTCAGAGATTCACTATGCCGAACCGAACTGCAATGGCGGTGTTGAATGATATCGGAACCGAAGAACTGGCACATCTGGAAATGGTATCCACCATCGTTCATCAGCTCACCAGAAACCTCTCTATGGAAGAAATTGAAAAAAACGGTTTTGGACCTTATTATATCGACCATACTGTAGGCGTCTGGCCTCAGGCAGCAGGGGGAGTTCCTTTTAACGCCTGTGAATTTCAGAGCAAAGGCGACCCTGTTACAGACCTTTTTGAAGATATGGCTGCAGAACAGAAAGCTCGTTCCACTTATGACAACATTCTTCGGGTTGTACGGGATATTCCGGAAATAGCAGATCCTATCCGATTCCTGAGAGCCCGGGAAATCGTTCACTTCCAGCGTTTCGGTGAAGCACTTCGTGCTCTTCAGGAACAATTGAATGAAAAGAATTTCTATGCATTTAATGCAAGCTTTGATATTCCCTGTGAAGCTTCCTGTAAAAATTAAAACTCAGATTTCCCCGGTTTTTGCCGGGGAATCTCTATGTTTAAGAAATAACAAAATGAATTTATAAAACAATTAAATGAGGCTTTGGAACGAGATGAACTTAATCTCTTAAAATAGCCTGATATTTTTACTCATTCATTT
>OLSO01001359.1_pt1 | contig 19041 bp, 18 predicted proteins | sample 1672441 | NCBI WGS metagenome assembly OLSO01 (sample SAMEA3136686, study PRJEB25190) | human gut metagenome | biome: human gut; feature: human-associated habitat; material: faeces | place: Austria | collected 2013 | reverse complement strand
GGGCAATGCAGATGCATGCAGCTGTGATACCTGCCAGGATACCTGTCTTTTTCATCCTCATATATTACCTCCTTTTCTTAAAGCGGAAGAGTTTTCCGCTTAGCTTTTCCGTGGGACAGCCCGCAGTCATTCCGGAGCTAGCGGTTGATCCCCAGCTCCTTCAGTGCCGCTGCCTGCTTGGCTTCCATGACCTTTGCCTCATCCTCTGTCATATGATCATAGCCCAGAAGATGCAGCATACTGTGTGCCACCAGGAAACAGAATTCCCTTGTCACACTATGTCCGTATTCCTCTGCCTGGGCAAAAACCTTGGGCACGGAGATCATGATATCTCCAAGAAGGAGTTCATCACTGTCCAGATCAAAATAGGACTCATCTTCTTCCACAACGGAATAATCCGCCGGTGTCTCAAAGGGGATCATAGGAAATGACAGCACATCCGTAGGAGCCTGGATATTCCGGAATTCCGTATTTACCCTCTTAATCTCCTCGTTGTCTGTCAGGACAAGATTGACCTGTCCGTCATAGGGACATTTTTCCATTTCAAGAACCTTGTCCGCAACCTGGGATGCAAGGGCAGCATAGTCAATGCCTAACTCCTGATCTGTCTCATATTCGATATTTATGGTCATCTTCTGTACTCCTTATTTTTTACAGCATACCTGTCATCCTTCCTGGATTTGGCAGGCTTCTGTTTTTTTTCATAATCGTCATAGGCCTGTACGATCTGCTGTACAAGTGGATGACGTACAACATCCTTGCTGGTCAGCTGACAGAATCCGATATCATCGATCTTCTTCAGCACCTTCATCGCTACATCCAGACCAGACGTGGCGTCCCTGGGAAGATCCTTCTGGGATGCATCTCCTGTGACGATCACCTTGGAACCGAAGCCGATCCTGGTCAGGAACATCTTCATCTGGGCAGGTGTGGTATTCTGTGCCTCATCCAGGATGATGAAGGCATTATCCAGTGTACGTCCCCTCATATAGGCAAGAGGTGCAACCTCGATGAGCCCCTTCTCCATGTTTTTTGCAAAGCTGTCTGCGCCCATGATCTGATACAATGCGTCATAAAGAGGACGCAGATAGGGATCGACCTTGCTCTGGAGATCGCCAGGAAGGAATCCCAGCTTCTCGCCTGCCTCAATGGCCGGTCTGGTAAGAATGATCCTGGAAACCTCCTCATTGCGAAAAGCAGTTACTGCCATAGCCATGGCAAGATAGGTTTTGCCGGTTCCGGCAGGTCCCACGCCGAACACGATCATCTTCTTACGGATCTGTTCCACATAGTCCTTCTGTCCGAGAGTCTTGGGCTTGATGGGTCTGCCCTGTATGGTATTACAGATAAAATCCTTGTCGATCTCCTCCATCACGGAGCCGATCTTCTCCATGGCAAGGGAAAGTGCGTAATTCACATTCTGCTGTGTGATGGTATTGCCTCTGCCCGCAAGTGTGTTCAGTTCCTCCACGATCGCCCTGGCCTGTGTGGCTCCCTCCTGGCTTCCCAGAATCTTAAGAGAACCGTCACGGAAGATCATGGTTACGTTCAGAGTACGTTCGATCAGCTTCAGATGCTCGTCAAACTGTCCGAAAATATTCGCCTGGCGGTCTGCCGGCACATCCACATATAATTCGATAATGCTGCTAGCCATCCTCTGGTGTCCTTTCTTTTGGCTGCGTCTTTTTTTCTGTGGGGGCTTCTCTTCCGGTCCGTTCAATGACGGTAAGAGTGCCTCTGCTGACACAGTCCTGGTGATTTATTTCTATTTTAACATTATTTTCAGATATTTGAACCCCTTTTTCTATTAATTTTTCTTCATAGGCATAAAGCCTTTGTATAGCCTGTTTTTTTGCGGCATCCTCTGTCAGCTGCTCTTTCTGTACTTCGTACTTCCTGGTCGCAGCGATCCCCAGGGTAACAGGAGAACGAAAAATCCCGATACTGAAAAGAGGTTCCCGGCTGACGAGGCGTTCCTCATTTTGTTTCAGAGGAGAGGAAAAGTCCAGAAACCAGTTTCCCAGCTGAAAAAAAAGCCTTGTTTTCTTTTTATCAGACCATACCTTTTTCTCTATGTCCAACGGAAAGGTATCGTAATAGGCAATGGTATGTCGGATGTAAATATCTGCATCTGCCTGAACATATGCATAGCGGATGACCTCCTGACTGTCATCGGTGATGTCCACGATCCCGGAAACCAGTTCCTGGCCTTTTTTTATTTCATCCCCGGCCCTGACAAGAGGAGTTCCCTGCCGTGTGACCATGGAATCGATCACACCGTCCAGGGTTGAAAACAAACTGCATGATCTTTCTTCCGGCTCTGCTTTTTCTCCGGCAGTTCCCTCCCGAATCTCAAAACGCAGGCCCGTTCCCGAAAATCCGGCAGACACCCAGGTGATCTCCGGAAATTCTCTTCGCATGGAAGCTGCAAGTGCACTGCAGCTGATCTTTTTTCTGGATACTCCGAAACAGACCCCCTGCTCTTTCAGAAAGCTCATCAGCTGGGGTGTGGGATTTAAAATATTTCCCCGGATCTCAACGTTCCACACTCTGCCTGACAGAAAAAAAAGAAGGCAGAAAACTGCCAGAAACCCTGCAGGGATCATTTTTCTTCTTTTACAGAAAAGCAGAAAAAACAAAGGTCCTCTTTTTTTCAGGATGTGGATATGTACCCCTGTTTTTCTCCGCAGTGGCGAGATCTGCAGAAAATCCGCTACCCTCATGGTCAGCTGAAGCTCCGTCTCACCGGTACGGATGATCCTTTTCAGATCCATTTCCCTGCCTCTGCACAGATTCACAAACCGCTGGCATTGCTGTCCCTTAACAGAAACCCGCACAAAACCTGGGATCATTACTTATTTCCCTCCTCCAGCATAATGCTTTCGATCTGCCCGCGGATACATAGTTCAAGGGTTGTGTAGCAGGGGATCACAAGGTTTTTCCCACGGATCACAAGTCTGCCGGAAGGTGTCAGTATCAGGATCTCCTCCCTTGTATAGCTCTGGATATTCCGGTAATTTTCGATCACTGCCCGGCGTTTTCCCGTAAGTATCACCTGCACCTCCCGAAATGCCGGTTCCCCGGGAAGCTCCAGAAAAGCTGACATTTTTCTCATTAAAAAAATCCTTCGGCTTTTATCATTAATCTATGCCGGAGGATTTCTTCTTATGTATCTTTCGCTACATCTGCTTTTTGTCTTTTATCTGCGGATCAACACCATGGAAAACCAGAGAATGGTATTTCCACCCAGATTGTATTCCATAGCTTCCTTTTCTACGATCTCACTGACTACCACGCCATAGCTTTCCAGACATGGATGCATATGCTCCGGAAAACGGCATGGTTTTCCGTCCAGATAGGCACAGCGTTCACAGAAGTCACAGGATTCCGTGGAAAGCGTAAAGGTCTCATAGCCCTCTCCCTCCAGAAAATCACGTACCTTCTCTGTAAGCGCTTCGTGTTCCATTCTTGTGGAAAGCATCTCCTTCATGTTCATGATATCCGATACCTCCGCAACGCTGGAAAAGAAAACTGCTTTCGGATAGCTCCGGATCTTCTTTTCGCATTCTGACAGCTCTCCCACTGCCGGAGGACAGGCCCATGTGCTCCCATAACGTTCACATTCCTGTTTACAGATCGTACGCACACGTGACTGTACTTTAATATCCCCGGTATCCAGCACACGATACTCAAAAATGGGATACTGGGAAATAAACTCATCAAATTTTTCTTTTATACTGTTCATACCTTTAAGATCTCCTGTTCTCCAAAAAGGCTCATAACTGCTGCCTCATAGTCACCAAAATGCTGGGATTTTTTGATCTTTTTCAGATATCTGGCATAATTGGTAAAGCCTGGTGCCATATAACTCCACAATTCTTTCATGCGGAAAAGTACATTTCGTTCTCCTGAAAGATATTCCTGATAATCCCGGTAAAGACGGTCATGGAACTGCCGCAGCTTTTTCCGGTATTCTTCCCGGTGATCCTCTCCGTCTTCTTTTTGCATAATGGCATCCAGAAGATAGGGCCTTGCGATCAGGCCTCTTCCGTACATGACGCTGTCTGCATCCGGAAATTTCTCCCGGATTTCCTGATAAGCCTCCACTGAAAAAATATCCCCGTTATATCCCAGGGGAACCTTCAGCTTTTCCCTTGCCACCTCATACAGTCCATATCTGGGAACCCCCTTATAATGATCTTTCAGAAGGCGTGGATGGATGATCAGCTCCTTCAGCGGATATCTGCCGTAGATCTCAAGAAGCCGTTCCCAGTCTTCCTCATAATCCGTTCCCACTCTCGTTTTTATGGAGATCTCCATCCCGGTCTTTTCGAAGATCTCATCCAGAAAACGTTCCAGCTTATCCGGCTCGCCCAGGAAACCGGCACCCTTTCCCTTGGCTGTGACAGTTCCCGAGGGGCATCCCAGATTGAGATTTACTTCCCTGTGTCCATATTCATCCCGGAAGATATGCGCTGTTTTCACAAAATCCTCCGCATTGTTGGTCAGGATCTGGGGGATCACCGGAAGGTCTCCGTTGGTTTCCGGTGATACCTCTTTGATCTCCTTGCTGCTGAGACGTTTATTGGGCTTGGCAGTGATGAAGGGAGTAAAGTATTTATCCATGGGATAAAAACAGTCATGATATGCATTCCGGTAAACCCAGTTGGTTACGCCCTCCATAGGTGCCAGATAATTCTTCATTGTTTATCCTCCTTCATCCGGAAATAGATCTGCTTTCTCCCTCCGCTTCCTGTGGGGATCCTGCCTGTCTCATAATTTCCCAGAGATTTGATAAAGGGGGTCAGCTTGGAATATCCGTAATTACGCACATCAAAATCCGGAAGTCGTTTCCCAAGCTGGTCGCCCAGCTGTCCGGAGGAAAGCCATCCCTCTTCGTCAGAAAATTTCTCGATGATGGCATTAATGGCCTTGCGTACCCGCTTGAGATCTTTGTTCTTCCTGGAGCCGGAGCTGCTCTGTTTGCTGCTGTTTCCGGATTTTTTAGCTTCTGCTGCAGTAGCCAGATCTTCCTTCTTCTCTTCCTCCTGCTGGTTGCGGTAGAGAAGATCCAGATATTTAAACTGGTTGCATGCGGAAATAAACGGCTTCGGCGTCTTCTCCTCCCCCATACCCAGGACCAGCATTCCGGATTCCCGGAGCCTTGCTGCCAGACGGGTGAAATCACTGTCCGAAGAAACAATACAATATCCATCCACATTTCCGGAATACAGAATATCCATGGCATCAATGATCATCGCTGAATCGGTGGCGTTTTTTCCGGTGGTATAGCTGTACTGCTGGATAGGAATGATGGAATCCTCCAGAAGAACCTTTTTCCAGGAGGAAAGCCGTGCACTGGTCCAGTCTCCATAGATCCGTTTGTAGGTGGCTATGCCGATGTTTGCCACTTCATCCACGATGATCTTGATGTATTTGTCTGATACATTATCTGCATCGATCAGTATTGCAATTCTTAATTCGTTGTCCATAAATCCAACCTTTTCTGTTTAATCTGTGCCGTCTCCGATGCGGATCAATGCTCCAGCATGATCTTGAGGATCTCTCTGTCTGTTTCCTTCATACCGTCTTTTCCGATCTGTCCCACACAGCTGATGGTCTCTGCGGTTTCTTCCTGGAGAATTCCTGTATAAGGTGCATAAGACTGCCCGTTCATGGCAAGATGATGCGCCAGGAAAGCTGCGTCAAGACAGGCTGCGATCTTGGCAGCACAGGAAATCTTGGCCCCATCACAGATGATTCCCGGAATATTGGCGAGGGTATTTTCGATCGTTTTTTTGATCAGGGAAATATCTCCGCCTACCATATAGGTAATGGCAGCTCCGGCTGCACAGGAGGCCGATACCGCACCGCAGAAGGCAGACAGCTTCCCTATATATTGCTTCTGATAAACTGTGAGGAGATTGGAAAACACCAGAGCCCTGTAGAGGCTGTAATCCGGCAGCTCCATCTCTCTTGCATAGACGATCAGCGGAACAGAGCATGCAATTCCCTGATTTCCGCTTCCGGAATTGATGACAACCGGCATATCACAGCCACCCATACGTGCCTCAGAAGCCGCTGCAGTAAGACTTCTCATTCTGGTGAGCATATCGTGAGAATAATTTTCACGGATCACGCGCCCGATACCCAGGCCGTATTTTCCGGTCATTCCCTCATGAGCAATGGCCATGTTGCTTCTGATCTGCGCATCCAGAAGCTCCTTTACATCGGAAAGCTCTACGGTATCTGCAAATTCCCGAATATCCTCCAGATTTAACAGGCCGCGATCCGTCTCTTCCTTTTCTTCCACTGCTTTATCTGCATCAAGGAGGATCTCTCCGTTTTTGCTGATCCTGGTCACGTTGATATGGTCGTATTTGATCTCCAGGCTGACGGTATCTTCACCGGCATACATTTCGATGATAATGTGAAGGACTACCGGCGTGTCCAGAAGCTCCACCTTACAGATATCTGCCTCCAGAAGTTCCCGGCAGCGTGCCCTGCCCTTTTCATCGACTTTGGACAGAACTTCCATATTCAGTGAGGCATCTCCTGCCACCGCCCCAAGGATCACACCTGCAGGAATCCCCTTTAAGCCTCCTGAATTGGGAATGATCACACAACGCACATTTTTGATGATATTTCCGGAACATTTTGCTACGATACGCTCCGGCTCTTTCCCAAGGATCTCTCTTGCTCTTGCCGCACCATAGGCCAGAGCGATCGGTTCTGTACATCCCATAGCCGGGATCATCTCCTCACGGAGGATCGCCAGATAGTTTTTATATATATTTTTGTCCACTTTTTTATTTACCTTCCCGTATTTTATGATTATTTCTTTTCCTGATATTTATGACATGCTACCATATGTCCCGGCTCCACCTGACGAAGTGCGGGGGATTCCTGTCTGCAGCGTTCCTCACACCACGGACAGCGGTTATGGAAGCGACAGCCCCCGATAGATCTGGACTGTACTCCGGTATCCGTAACGATCTGATCCAGAGTTTTGACTCTCGGGTCCGGAACCGGAATCGAGGAGATCAGCATTTTTGTATAAGGATGCAGCGGATTGGAATAGAGCTTATCTGCATCTGCGATCTCCATGAGATTTCCAAGATAAAGCACCCCGATCTCATCACAGATCTTCTGGACCACCTGCAGCTGATGGCTGATGAACAGATAGGTCAGCCCGTATTTTTCCTGAAGATCCTGAAGCATCTGGACGATCTGGGCCTGCAGAGAAACATCCAGCGCAGAAATGGGCTCATCGCAGACTACAAATTCCGGCTGTACGGAAAGTGCTCTTGCAATGGAAATCCTCTGACGCTGTCCGCCGGAAAACTCATGAGGATACTTCAGAAGATCCTGCTCTTTGAGGCCAACCACGCGGATCAGTTCTTTTGCACGCTCCTTACGTTCTTTCTGCGTGTACATTTTATGGATTGCCATAGGCTCACAGATGATATCCTGCACTGTATGGCTTGGGTCCAGAGAGGAATAGGGATCCTGAAAAACGGACTGCATTTTTTTGCGGTATGGAAGCAGTTCTTTTTCCCCCATGGCTCCGATCTCTGTTCCTTCATAAAAAATCTCACCGCCTGTGGGTTTATGATAACGTAGGATTGCCTTTCCGATGGTAGATTTTCCGCTTCCGGATTCTCCTACCAGACCGAAGGTTTTCCCCTTTTCAATCGAAAAGCTTACCTGATCCACAGCCTTCAGTATGCCCGGCTTAAAGGACAGAAGCTTCGGAGATTTCTGTTTAAAATATACTTTCAGATCTTTTACTTCAATTAAGGGCTTGCTCATCTCTTCTCCTCCCTTCTGTGACAGAATATCCTGTGTCCCTCTGAAGCCTCATAATATTTCGGAAGACAGGCTTCACAGGTTTTGTCCGCATATTTACAGCGATTCAGGAAGGGACACAGATCACCGTTTCCGTCCGAAAGATCTCTCTCCAGAAACTGTTCAAAGGTACCTCCCACCCGCGGCATGCTTGCGATCAGTGCCTGTGTATAGGGATGTCCCGGATGAAGAAAAATCTCTTCTACAGTTCCCTCTTCCACCACGTAGCCACCACACATGACAGCTACCCGTTTACAGGTCTGCGCTACAACGCCCAGATCATGGGTGATCAGGATGATGCTCATATTGTTTTTTTTCTGAAGTTCCAGAAGCAGATGAAGGATCTGCGCCTGGATCGTAACATCCAGGGCTGTGGTGGGCTCATCTGCGATCAGGATCTTCGGATCACTGCTCATGGCCATGGCGATCATCACACGCTGGCGCATACCGCCGGAAAGCTCGTGGGGATAGCTGTTCATAGCCTTTTCCGGGTCTGTGATGCCAACGGCTGTGAGAAGCTCCAGCACCCGGGCCTTTGCTTCTTTTTTGTTCATATTGGTATGGCGCCGGATCAGCTCTACCATCTTATTGCCAACAGTGTAAACCGGATTCAGTGCGGAAAGAGAATCCTGAAAGATCATGGCGATCTCACCACCGCGGATCTCACGGAGCTCTGCTTCATTTTTCTTCAGGATATCTTCTCCCCGGAACAGAATCTCACCACCCATGATCTTACAGTTGGATGGTCCGAGACGGAGAATGGATTTGGTGGTCACGCTCTTTCCGCTTCCGGACTCTCCTACGATCCCGAAAAAATCCCCCTCACCGATGGCAAAGCCTGCACCTTTTACTGCCTGTGTCTCTCCAAGGTCTGTAAAGAAAGACACCTTCAGATCTTTTACTTCCAGTAATTTTTCCATATGTAAATGTCCTCCTTACTTGGGCTCGAATACTTTTCTTAATACTTCTCCCAGATAATTGAAGCTGACGACCGTGATCAGGATCAGGAGTCCGGGGAAAATAGCCAGATACGGTGCCTGCTGGATATAGCGCTGTGCATTGCTCAGCATACTTCCCCAGGAAGCCGTAGGCGGCTGGATACCCAGGCCGAAAAAGCTCAGTGCAGATTCCATTAGGATGGCATTGGCAATGTTCATGGTTGCAGCCACGATAATGGTAGGCATGATGTTAGGCAGGATATGATATACAATGGTGGAGAATTTCTTCTGTCCGGAGATCTTTGCATAGATGACATACTCTCTCTCGTTCAGGGAAATGGTCTCGCCACGGACGATCCTGGCAATGTTCATCCAGGTCAGAAAGCCGATGATCAGGACAATGTTCTGAAGTCCCGGTTTCAGGAAGGCATTCATAACGATCATGATCAGGAATGTCGGAAGGCTCATCAGCGCATCCACCAGACGCATCAGCACTGCATCCACCGTTCCTCCCACAAAACCGCTGATGGAACCGATGATCACACCAAGGGCTGTCGAAAGCACCATGGAAAGGAAGCCCACCAGAAGGGATGCTCTTCCTCCGTAAATACAGCGGGCCAGATAATCCCGTCCCATATCATCCGTACCGAAAAGATGCGCCATGGAAGGAGCATTCAGTCTCTCTGTGGCGCTGATGGCATTGGGATCTACCGGATACAAAAAGGCAAAAATGGAGATCAGTGCCAGCAGGATGATCGCTGCTGCACCTACCACTGCAAGTTTATTTGTCTTAAAACCAAGTTTGATATTTTTCCAGATATTTTCTCTCATGTCCCTTTACCTCCTAACATCCTGCTTTGCGAATCCTCGGATCAAAGACAGCATACAGGATATCTGCCAGAAGATTTCCGAGCACCACGAGAAGCGCGGTAAACATGGTGATTCCCATGATCAGGGGATAATCATACTGCATAACAGCGGTCACTGCCAGCTGACCGATTCCCGGCCATGCAAAAACCTGCTCGGTGATAATGGCACCGGAAACCAGAGACTGCAGGCTCATTCCGAGAACTGTGATCATAGGAAGCATGGCATTTTTCAGTACATGCCGGAAAAGGATTCCAGACTCTTTCATTCCGTAAGCCTTCTGCACCATAACATAATCGGAGGACATTTCCGTAATGGTACTGCTTCTTAAATACCGTATGTACTGTGACGCATTTGCAAAGGTCAGAACTGCGCAGGGCATGACCATATGCAGGATCAGATCTCCTAAGGAACGGTTGCCGTCTGAATGCATACCGATACTTGGCAGGATATGGAGATGCACACTGAAGAGATAGATCAGCATGATACCGAACCAGAACGTAGGAATGGAGATACCTACATAACAGAACATGCTGGTGATCTTATCCAGAACACCATTTTTATTTTTTCCGGAATACAGGCCCAGTACAATGGCAATGAGAAAACCAAGCAGCATGCTGGTTCCCATTAGGATCACGGTTGCGGGAAGCCTCTCCAACATCTGTGTCAGGACCGGTCGGTTATTCATCAGGGAATTTCCGAAATTTCCGTGAAGGATCCTTCCCAGCCACAGAAAGTACTGCTCATAGACAGGCTTTGTAAGTCCCAGGCTTTCTCTCAGGTTCTGGATATATTCTTCACTCATATTTGGTTCCACATAAGTCAGGACAGGATCTCCGGGCGCTGCTTTTGTCAGTGCAAAGCAGAGAACAGAGACAATAAACAGTGTCAGAATACACTGTATCAGACGGTTTACGATCTTCTTCAAAATGTACCTCCTTTATTTTCCCCGAAAACAGGAAATCGGCTGGCGCAAAAACGCGTCAGCCTCTTTCTGTTTCCGGTATTCATCCGCTATAAAATTATTTATTTCTCCAATGTGTAGATCTTGGAATAATCATAATAAATAGTTTTTAACAGACATTCATCAAAGCCTCCGAAATCTTTACTTACCGCATAGAAACCATTGGAATAAGCGATCGGATAGATATACATGTTATCATTGATCGTATTCTGGATCTCCTTATAAATCTCGCCACGTTTTGTCTCATCTGCAGTGCTGTTGCCCTCTTCCCACAATGCATCCAGATCTGTATCCTTGATCCTGGAATAGTTGGAACGGCTGACGGAAGAACTCATGTCTGCATAAAGGCTCGGCTCTTCTCCCAGAGTGTAGAAGCTCAGTACCAGATCATAATCTGTGCACTCCGTATCCTTTGTCTTATTCTTGAAGGTAGACTCATCTGTAGGAAGAAGATTGATGGTGATTCCTACATTGGCAAGGGCAGACTGTACATACAGAGCCTCACTCTCCATTGTCTTATCTGTGGAGATATACATCAGGTTCAGAGAAAGACTTGTCTTTCCTGCTTCGGAAAGGAGCTCCTGTGCTTTAGCCGGATCATTGTCGTAGGTATTGTCCGGTTTTGTATAGTAGAGTGTATCCGGTGTAAAAATAGAATCTGCAGGCTCTGCATAATCCTCGGAAAGGAAAGCAAACTGACAGAACTCCTCTTTATTCAGTGCGTATGCAATCGCCTGACGTACCTTTACATCCTGAAGATCTTCGTTCAGCTCATTCATGAACATGGCGTTGACACGTCCGGAATTATAGGTATTGATGTTTACGTTATCGTAAGCACTGACGGTATCGTAATCATCTGCGCTGATCAGACGTGCATCCAGATCTCCGCTTGCAAGTGCCGCATTGGCGGAGCTGGAATCCTTTACGATCTTGAAGGTGATGGAATCCAGATTTACATCATCAAAATAGTCATCGAATTTTGTTACTTTATAATACTCTCCGGATTTGTATTCCTCGAACTTAAAAGGACCACTTCCCACCGGTTCATTGTTGAGATCACTTTCTCCGATATTCTCCACGCCGTCATAAATATGCTTCGGAATACAGTAAACCTGGCTCAGTCCGCCAAGAAATCCTGCGGAAGATGATCCAAGGGAAATCTTGACTGTAAGGTCATCAACCTTCTCTGCCTCTACTGCCTTGTCATTAACGTATCCGTAAGAAGAATACGGAACATTCTGCTTCTCATCTACCAGCACCTGCATGGTGAATACCACATCATCGGCTGTGATCGGCTGACCGTCATGCCATTTCAGTCCGTCTTTGAGCTTCAGTGTGAATTCGCTGGCATCATCATTGGCTGTTACACTTTCGCAAAGTCCGTTTCCATAATACATCTCTCCGTTCACGATCTCAAAAAACGGGCTGTACAGTGCCTGCATCATATCGAAGCTTGTCTGATCCACAACATAAAGCGGATTGATGTTCTGCGGATCTGCTGTTTCTGCAATGGTAATATTTCCGCCTTCCGCCTTGGTTCCTTCTGTTTCTGCTGCAAAAGCAGTCATTCCTGACATAACAGTTGTTCCTGCCACTGCAGCTACCAGAAGCGCTGCCAGTACTTTTTTTCTCATTTCCTGTTCCTCCTGTGTTTCAGTGAGTATACCTCTTTTCCCACCAGTTTAATATGATATAAGCAAGATAATACTATACCATATTACCTTTGTCAAGCTGTCCCTGGCTCTTCAGAGATTTTTTTACTGCATTTCGTTAAAGTTTGTATTTATTCTACATACAAATCACACAGGCGTCAAGATAAATTTTCTGTATCTTGCCTCTGATCTATATATATTTCCTTAATTCGTCATATTTTTGATCCAGTGTCCGTAATTGCACTTCAAAAATGCAGGCACACATTTAAAGATCTGATCTGCATTCAGGCAGCATACCACCACTGCCGGAGATGCCTTAACCACAAATGCCATAAACATGGACAGAGGGATCACGATCCCCCAGGTACTGATCAGGTCCACCTTCATGGAATAAGCGATGCTTCCGCTTCCCCGGATGATACCACCGTTTGTCGGCATCTGATAGGACATTCCTACCATTACTACACTTAAGTCATTACCGAAAGCCCGAAGGCAACCCCTGCAATTTCCACACAGCGCAGTGTAGCAAGCAGGATCTGCGTCACTGCAAAGAAAAAGTAAGTAAACCGGATGATCGCCAGATAGGAAAGACCGGCTTCAATAATCGCCTGGTCTGTTGTAAAAAGCCCCAGCAGCTGTGTTGGAAAAAGACTGGCCAGGATAAACAGCACAAGGGCAATAAAAAAGCCTGTGCGCATGGCCCAGGCACCGATCTTCCTTACCGGCTCTGTCTCTTTCTTTCCCCAGTACTGACTTCCGAATATGACAAGTCCGTCTCCCAGCGCCATAAGCAGCTGCTGAAAGACGAACTGTACCTGGTTTACGGTGGTCACACCGGATAATGCAGTTTCGCTGAAGGCTCCAAGCATAATGTTGTCCGCAAGATTGACACTTAAGGTCACTACATTCTGCAGCACCAGCATGGAGCATAATTTCAGAAAATTACGATAAAAATTCTTCATCAGTCTTTTACGATGGCAATAATATCATCAGCGTTGATCACCAGATATTTCTCACCCTCATATTTGATCTCGGTTCCTGTGTATTTTCCGTAGATCACACGGTCGCCCGGCTTTACCTGTACCGGTACTTCTTTACCGTCTACGACCTTACCGCCACCTACTGCGATAACCTCTGCCTGCTGGGTTTTCTCCTTGGAGCTTTCCGGAAGTACGATGCCGGATGCGGTTTTGTCTTCTGTCTCAAAATATTTTACGATAACTCTGTCTGCAACTGGTTTTAATGCCATATTCATTTCCTTCTTTCTGTGATTATTAGCACTCTTAAGCTCCGAGTGCTACTCTTTTTTTATCATACTACATATCCGAAAATTGTCAAGATATTTGCAGATATGTAGTATGATATTATTTATGATAGGGCTCTCCGCTGATGATACGATAGCTACGGTAGATCTGTTCCAGAAGGATCACACGCATCAGCTGATGAGGAAATGTCATCTTCGAAAAGCTTAAAGCATAGTCTGATCTCTTCAGTACTTCTTTTCCAAGACCGATAGAGCCGCCGATCACAAACTGGATATGGCTGGTCCCACGTATTCCCAGCTCGTTGATCTTCCGTGCGAAGTTCTCAGAGGTCAGCTGTTCGCCTCCAATCTCCAGAGTGATCACAAACGCATCCTCCCGGATATATTTAAGAAGACGCTCCCCTTCCTTGTTCCGAATGGCATCTTCTACTGTTTCGCTGGCATTATCCGGTGTTTTTTCGTCGGACACTTCTATGATCTCCAGCTTGCAGTAACGCCCGAGGCGCTTGGAATACTCCGCAATGGCATCCCGCAGATATTTTTCCTTGATCTTCCCTACTGTCAGGATACTTATTTTCATCCGCCGTTCTCCTCCAGATAATTCTCAAATTCTTCTGCTGACATCAAAACCTTCCTTGGCTTGGTTCCTTCCTCCGGACCTACCACTCCTGCATCACAAAGCTGATCCATGATCCTTGCCGCACGGTTAAATCCGATCTTGAACATACGCTGGAGCATACCGATGGAGGCCTTTTCCTTCTCAATGATAAATTTACCGGCTTCTGTAAAATAGACATCTCTGTCACCGCCGCCGGCTCCTCCCGGGACACCGGCTGTATTGACCTGCTTCTCGATGGAGGTATCATAAACAGCACCCTGATTTTTATCAGAAACATATTCTACGACTGCACTGACCTCCTCATCTGAAACAAAAGCACCCTGCAGTCTGGCCGGCTTCTGATATCCCTGAGGATAAAACAGCATATCGCCCTTGCCAAGAAGCTTCTCGGCACCGTTCATATCCAGGATCGTCCTAGAATCCACACCGGAAGATACGGAAAATGCGATCCTGGACGGCATATTGGCCTTGATCAGACCTGTGATGACATTGACCGATGGCCTCTGGGTAGCAATGATCAGATGGATACCTGCTGCACGTGCCAGCTGGGCCAGACGGCAGATCGCATCCTCAACTTCTCCCGGCGCAACCATCATAAGATCCGCAAGCTCGTCCACGATGATCACGATCTGCGGCATCTTCTCAGGTGCCTTTTCTCCCTCCGGGACCCGCATATTGGCAACCTTTTTGTTATATTCTCCAAGATTACGTACCCCATATTCCGCAAAGGCATTGTAACGGCTGGTCATCTCGGAAACAGCCCAGTTCAGCGCACCGGCCGCTTTCTTCGGATCTGTGACCACCGGAATGAACAGGTGCGGGATCCCGTTATATACACTGAGCTCCACCACCTTCGGATCGATCATGATCAGACGCACCTCATCCGGTGTAGCCTTATAAAGAATGCTGATGATCAGCGTATTGATGCAGACGGATTTTCCGGAGCCGGTTGCTCCGGCGATAAGAAGATGCGGCATCTTGGCAATATCTGCCACTACCGGTTTTCCGGCAATATCCTTACCTGCTGCAAAGGACAGCTTGGATTTTGCATTTTTAAACTCCTCTGACTGAAGAAGATCCCGCAGCATGACCGGGCTGTTCTCCTTGTTCGGAACCTCGATCCCCACGGCTGCCTTTCCCGGTATCGGTGCTTCGATGCGGATATCCGGTGTAGCAAGATTCAGCTTGATATCATCGGAAAGGCCAACGATCTTGCTGACCTTCACACCCATTTCCGGCTGCAGCTCATAGCGGGTAACAGTAGGTCCGCAGCTCACATTGGTAACGGTTACATTGACGCCGAAATTATGCAGGGTTTCCTGAAGCTTCTGTGCTGTTTTACGCAGATGTGCATCGGAATCTCCCTGAGATCTGCCATCTCCGCGCTTCAGAAGCTTCAGCGGCGGATACTGATATGGTTTCTTCTCCGGAGCTTCTCCCTGGCTGATCTCATGCTGGATATTTCTGATCCCATGCTCGATCTCGGTCTGAGATGACTTCGGGTTTCTGGAGGGCTGATGGGATGCCTTCTGTTCAGCTTCCGGCTGAGGATCCTCCTTTATCTCAGCAGGAACGGCTGCCTTTCCTGTTTCCCGGGAAGCTTTTGCTGCTGTCTCAGTTTTTGACGGCAGGACCTGCTGCATCTCGGGAATATCCACATCCTCATAACCAGAATAGGCATCTTCTTCGGCTACCTGCATTTCTCTTTCAAAATCCGGTTCCTCCGACTCTTCCCGGGCCGGCTGGGACTGTGAACGGTGGATCTGGAATTCCAGCGGCTGAGCATGCTCCTCCGGTTTCTCATCAAGCCCTGGATCCTCTTCTGTCAGATCTGTATCTGCCGGAAGTACAGCCTTTTGTTCATCAAGGAAAGAAGGAAGATTAAATTCTCCTTCCCGGTTCGCCTTCACCGCAGCCTGTCTTTCTTTCTGCGATCTTCTTGTTTTTTTCTTTTGTTTTTTTGAGATATTTTCCGGATCTTTCTCTGTAAGGGCAAGTTCTTCTTCCTCCAGCTCTTCTTCCAGCCGGCGGATCTTCTCCGCTCTTTTTTCCGCACGGATCTTTCTGCGAAGCTCCTTCTGCTTTTCTCTGTCCGGCTGTCCCTCAAGATAAGCTTCTCTGCCCTCTCTTGCTGCATCTGTAAAAAAGTCCAGGATCTTATTCATAAATCCGAAGAAGGATCTCTGGGTTATGATGATGAGAGACACAAGAAGCACCAGAACGATGATCACAGTTCCGCCCACAACGCCAAAAGCGGATGCTGTGGAAATACATACTGCACCACCGAATACTCCACCGCCGGTACGGTATTCCGAACTCAGTGAATAATAATCCGAAAACGTGGTGCTTGGCGTATAGCCCTCTGTGATCAGCTGAAGAAAGCCGCAGAGGAACACAAAAAATACCACGCCCGCCAGTACCTTTTTGTAGGCAAGGCGGTTGGTATTGTTCACGATCAGGAACGTAACTCCAGCAAAAAGCAGGATTGGGAAAATATATGCACAAAGTCCCATGATGCCAAAGCATACGGCACTGATGGCATTTCCTACGATCCCTCCCATACCAAATGCACTGATCATCAGGATCAGGCAGGCCGCAAACATCACAAGGATCAGGATCTCTGTCTGAAAGCGGTTACCGACAGGCTGCTGCTTCGCCGCAGGTTTTCTTTTTCTTTTTTTTGTCGTTTTTGAAGCTGCCATTGTCAGACTCCTCCCAGTTGATATCAAATATAATTCGCTGCCAGAATAAGGATTCCGGCTGCAAAAGAATAAAATGCAAAATAACGCAGTCTGACCTGATTCGAAAGCTTAAGCATAAAACGGATCACCAGATAGCCTGTGATCCCGGCCACGATCATTCCAAGAACATAAGTAAATCCCTGGCCAACAGTCATATGAACAGAAGTGAACTCTCCCATCTCCACAAAAAAAGCTCCCACCACAGCCGGAATGCTCATCAGCAGCGAATATTTCACTGCAAACTTTCTTCCGAGGCCGCAGAAAAGTCCTGCGCTCATGGTAAGTCCAAGCCTGGAAAGTCCCGGAAACACAGAAAGACCCTGGCAGATACCCATCCACATAGCATCTCCGAAGCTGGTTTCTTTTGTTCCTTTGCTGCCATTGACATTACTGTAGTCCACAACAAGGAGGATCACACCTGTAAGAAGGATTCCGATCCCGGAAAACATGTGTGAGGATGCGCTTCGCACAACAAGTCGTTTGCACTGATATCCGATCAGGACTGTAGGAATAGTGGATACCATGATCAGGGCAGTAAGCTTCCGGTAAGTTCCGCTTATGATCTTTGCGTAGGTAAGCTCTTTCCCAGTCCTACGGTTATAGAGAAAAATATTGGCATTTCCGATCAGATCCAGTATCATTCCGATCAGCTCGATCCCGATCTTCTTGATGTCCTTCAGAAAAACAAGGATCAGAGCTATCATAGTTCCCAGATGGAGCATCACTTCAAAAAGCACACCGGAGCCTCTGGTACCACCCAAAAGATCCTGCACTCCACAGAGATGTCCGAAGCTGCTCACCGGCAGAAATTCGGTGATTCCCTGAATGATTCCCAATATAATCGCATGTATCACTGACATAATGATATTTCCTTTTCTTAAATTTTTTCCAACACATTATAGCATAACTGAGTAAAACTTACAATCTTCACTTGGCAAAAGTTTCAAACAAATGTTCTTTTTTGATCTGCAAGAAAAAAAATCCTCCGGCTGCATTAGAAAACACAGTCGGAGGATCTGTTTATAAACAGACTTTCTGCTTATTTATTTTTCAGATATTCGTCGATACCTTTTGCACCAGCTTTACCTGCACCCATAGCAAGGATTACGGTAGCTGCACCTGTAACGGCATCACCACCGGCATATACGCCGTCCTTGGATGTCTTACCGGTTTCTTCCTCGGCAACGATACATCTTCTCTTGTTGATGTCAAGGCCCTTGGTTGTGGAAGAGATCAGCGGGTTCGGTGAAGTACCAAGAGACATGATGACAGTATCTACATCCATATCATACTCGGAACCAGGAATCTCTACCGGACGTCTTCTTCCGGATGCATCCGGCTCACCAAGCTCCATCTTGACAACCTTCATACCGTTTACGTGGCCGTTCTCATCAACGAGGATCTCCTTCGGATTTGTAAGAAGATCAAAGATGATACCCTCTTCCTTAGCGTGATGAACTTCCTCTGCTCGTGCAGGAAGCTCTGCCTCACTTCTTCTGTATACGATATGTACCTCAGCACCAAGTCTCAGCGCTGTTCTTGCAGCATCCATGGCAACGTTACCACCGCCGACAACTGCAACCTTTTTGCCTGCTGCGATCGGTGTATCATAGGAATCATCGAATGCTTTCATGAGGTTGCTTCTTGTCAGGTACTCGTTTGCAGAGAATACACCGCTTGCATTCTCACCCGGGATACCCATGAACATCGGAAGTCCTGCACCGGAACCGATGAATACAGCCTCAAATCCCTCATCCTCGATCAGCTGATCGATGGTAGTGGATTTACCAATGACAACGTTTGTCTCGAATTTAACGCCAAGCTCTTTGACCTTCTCGATCTCTTTCTTAACAACCTTCTGCTTCGGAAGACGGAACTCCGGAATACCGTAAACAAGAACACCGCCAAGCTCATGAAGAGCCTCGAACACAGTTACATCGTATCCTGCCTTTGCAAGGTCACCTGCACAGGTAAGTCCGGATGGACCGGAACCGATCACTGCAACCTTATGTCCGTTCTTAACCTCTGCTCCTGCAGGTTTGATATCATGCTCCAGAGCATAGTCTGCAACGAATCTCTCCAGCTTACCGATAGAAACAGCCTCGCCCTTCTTACCGCGGATACACTGTCCCTCACACTGGGATTCCT
>OLSO01001347.1_pt1 | contig 19220 bp, 16 predicted proteins | sample 1672441 | NCBI WGS metagenome assembly OLSO01 (sample SAMEA3136686, study PRJEB25190) | human gut metagenome | biome: human gut; feature: human-associated habitat; material: faeces | place: Austria | collected 2013 | reverse complement strand
CAGATGGTTTGGTTTTCACGCACCAGCAGCGTTGACTGTTTCTGCAGGAAATCATTCCTTTGATTGGTTATCTTCTCATGTACTCTGGCAACTCTGATCCGCTGTTTGTCGCGGTTCTGGGAACCTTTCTGCTTCCGGGAAAGTCTGCGCTGCTCTCTTATGAGTTTTCGCATAGAGCGTTCCAGATATCCGGGATTTGATACTGTATTACCATTACTGTCGGAATAGAACTCTTTGATCCCAACATCAATCCCGATCATTCCGCCATTATTTTGACGTGAGTCCGGTTCGAAGTCAACATTCAGGACCGCAAAATATTTTCCTGACGGCGTATGCTCAATGGTCACATGATGGATCTTTCCAATTTCCATCGACTGACGCACTTTGACAAAACCAAGTTTTGGAAGTTTGATATATCTTCCCACAATGCGGATATTATCTTTTTGGTTTATGGTCCTGTATGACTGGAACCGGTTATGTTTACTTTTGAAGATTGGATGGGACGCCCTCTTTTGAAAAAAATTCACAAATCCCCGGTCGAGATCCCGTAAAGACTGCTGTAATGCAATGGAATCAGCTTCCTTCAGAAAAGCAAACTCTTCCTGTTTTTTCAGTTCCGTCAGCATGGCGGACGTCTGGGTATAGCCGATCTTTTTCCCATTTTCATAGCCTTCCTTACGCATGGCAAGCCCCCGGTTGTAGATGAGCCGGCAGCATCCCAGTGTCCTGTGGATGAGGTTTTTCTGTTTTCTGTTCGGGTAGATCCTAAATTTGATTCCTTTTTGCATTATCCCATCTTGTCCTTTTGTCTCTGCGATGTTTTCTGGTTCTCAATATACTGCTTTACTGTTTCCAGCGGGGCACCGCCCACGGTAGATACAAAATAGCTGTTTGTCCACAGGGTCGGCATCTTGGTTTTAAGATACGGAAATTCCTGTCTTAAGATCCTGGACGTATAGCCTTTGAAAGATTTTACAGCTTTGTGGATGCCCAGCTGAGGATCTACTTCCAGCAGCATATGAACATGATCTGGCATGATCTCCATTTCCAGAATGTCTACAGAAAGATTTGCAGCATACTCTGTGAGCAGCTCCTTCAGCCGGACATCTACACCATTAGTTAATACTTTTCGTCTATATTTTGGGCACCATACCACATGATACTTACAGGAATAGACGATATTGTTATTGGATTTATATGTTGTGTTCATATTTGTATTATATTATATTTTTGCAATTAATACAATCATTGTTTTGTCCATCTTCAATTACTTGCGTAAATTCGATGGACGCGTCTTATATCCCCGTAGCTAAATCAAGGGGTTTTACGACGCATTGGATAACTGCCGAATCATTTCTTATTATACCATAGGTTCTCATTTTTGAATTTATTTTTTTCAAAAAAGGGGATGTAAAAAAACTCGATTGAGTTTTTTCGCATCTCCCTTTTTGTACCTGTTGTGTATAAATGACTGAAATCATGCGCAAAGAAAGCGCACTTCCCCTACCCCATAAATCCTGCGTTGGCAAGAAAGCCAAAAACGAGATTCGGAAAATGGCAGGCAAAGCCTCCAACTATGCTACTCACAAGGCCATGACAAGAGAGGAATTAGGGGGATTCCATAAAATGCGTGAAGATCATCAGCAAAGATAAGGACGGGGAAAAGATAAAACCTGTGGTAGAGATTGATAAAGAAAAAATCAACGAGGACCTGAAGTATGCCGGATACAACCTCATGGTCACCTCTGAACTGGATATGGAACCACTTCAAGTCTACCAAACCTACCATTGTTTATGGAAGATTGAAGAATCCTTCCGCATTACAAAGTCTTATTTGGATGCACGTCCGGTTTATGTGCAAAAAAAAGAAACAATCTATGGGCATTTTTTAATTTATGTAAGGCTTTGTGATCTTCCGGCGTTAATACTATACCTTCCATACTATTTATCAGTATCCGCAGTGCTGGATTTTCGTCCACAATTCTCATTGCTTTCACCTGGAGTTCACGATATTCTGAGTGATTCTTTTTCAAATACTTAGTCACCCATTTCTCCACTGATTCCCATAATGTACTTTGCTCCCACATGATGTCCTGCTTTTTTCGCATATTGCATTTCTCCCTTCTGAAGTTCTCTTTTCAGTTACATGACTATACCAGAAGTCGGGGAAATAGCAATTCATCAGATGTATCGAAAATGCGTGGAGGAGATTGGGGATAGTAGACATGATGTGAAAAACGGGTAAAAGAAAAGCCCTGGCATTTAACCATGACCTTTCAGAAATTTGTATTATTTTGCAACACCAGCAAGATTAACCGTTACATTATATGTAGACATATCATCTTCTTCGCCATTTGTATTGATACAATCCGCATCTGTACCTTCAAGCCAAATGTAAACACGCATTGCAACACCATTGTAACCTACATTAGTTGCAATTGTTGCACCATTTGAAGCAGGAGCTAAATAGTTGTCTTCCTCTTTGGTAGCAACATATGTTTTCCCGTCTGAGGCTGTTGTCTCTGTACCATAAATATAGGTATATGGAACAGCCATCAAACTCATAGTATCCTTTACGCAAGTCCAGCCATCAATAGCTCCAGAATCATTACCCTTTCCGGTTTCATTTTGTGGTGCATATACTAAAACAAGTTTTTCCTGCTGAGTGGTGTCTACTCCTGTTCCGTCAGATTTCATGGGCTGGGTTGTTATTCCAATACGAATCGAACCAGGAACTGTCGTACTTGTTTCTTCTCCGGCTGTTTGAGTTACTGTAATGTATTTATTCAAGTCATCAGAACCTAAATATACATCACAGGTTCCCGTCTCAGTAATTGTATATAATACATATTCGCCACACAGGAAAGCATAATGCTCACCATCTGTTCCTTCATACCTTCCTTTGCTGTCAATTCCTGTCGGAATCATATATGAGTGAACCATTCCATCGGTTTTCCATTCATCGCAGACATACCAATCTTTTATATTTTGAGTTGACGAAGGGGTTATCTTCCCACCAAGTGTTTCTGCCTGTAAAGACTGGTTATTATCACCATGCTGTGCTCCATTTTCAAGCAATCCTATCTGTAAAACAAAGTTATTTGCCTTGGCACTGATAGTGCTTGTCGTTCCTTCAACCGTTGTATTTGAAACATACCATGCATAAGTCGCTGATGTCAGTGCCACTGCCGAAACCATTACTGATAGCACCGCACCTGCCAGCTGCATTTTCATTTTCTTAATATCTGCCATAGCATTTCCCTCTCTGAGTATATTTCATTGATGTGCTTAAGATAAACTTTCCCTCTGATATACCAAAAAACAGAAAATCTTTTCTGCCCTTTGGTATATCTCCCACGCCACAACCGTGGGAGATAGATAAAAATATCTTATGATGTTATGTTTATGCCTGATCTCCGGTCTGTGTTGTTGTTGGAATTGCATCTAACTGTACAGTAATACGCTTAGATGCTTTTTTGAGGTCAGGTAAGTTGTTTGTAAATACCTGATTGTCATCACCATCATAGAACACATAAACCTCAACCTTGGTTTCTGTCGCAGAAACTGTATCAGCAAGTTTATATGTTTTATTATCAGCGTTATATGCAAGAATACTGTTCTTATCACAAAGTACCCAATTATCACCACAAGTAACAAGGATACGAAGTGCGTTATCGAGATCAGTGTTATCGCTTGTGGAAGTCTGGTTCTCCCCATCCGTGAAAGATGCTCCAGCTACAACAAGATTCGAAAGAGTTGTTCCCTTTGAACCAACATAGAATGTGTTTTTAACAGCATATTTTGCTGTTACAGCGTCTGCTGGTGATCCCTTAGTTATTGAATCTGCGTTCGCTTCAACCATTTTCAAAGTAGATGTTGTCATTTTTCCATCGTTTGCTGAAGTACCATAGGCTGTATAGAACTTTCCAGCACCCTTATCTTTGTAATTGCCTGATTCAGCAGCATTTTCAGCTACAGTTACCCAATGTGCAGGGTAAAGAGCTGTTGATTCAATTGATGATGTGTCAAATGTAAGATCTTTTGATGTTTCTTTCTCATCACGAATGTACATAAATGCTGCATTCGACTGTGCACTAATTGTTGATGCTGTAGCTTTTACACTATTGTTACTTACAAACCAAGCATATGTACTTGATCCCAGCGCTACAGCGGCAACGCATACCATGGCAACAGCTGCTGCCATCTGTTTTTTCAGCGCTTTTACGCTGTTGTTTTTTGTTTCGTTCATATCATTCTCTCCTTCGTACAGTTTTGGGAATTTCCTGCAGTTAGAATTCTTTTTTGTATTTAGATCAAACTCCCACCGGGCCCGGTTAGGAGAGTTTCCCTCTACCGTTTCCGGTGAGGCTTTCAGCTAACCACAAAATCTCTTCCCTGCCACGGGAATTCCCTCTGTAATATATATAATCGGCGGTTGTGGCACCGGTTATAACGTTTTTATTTGTTTCTTCTGGTCTTCCAGGTTACTTCTTTATCTGTGTAATAGCTGTCATTCGGAGCTTCATTACCGGCTGCATTGATCGGCTTGTCTCCGTCAAGGGTATCTTTGATATCCTGTATAAACTTCGACAGAAGACTGGTGTCATCGTCGAAGTCTGTGTCGATGTGCATGCTCATCTCCACACTGCCTCCGATAATAGAGTCTACACATTCCGAATCATCGCCCTCCATCCAGATTACAATGGTATATTTATCGACATTTCCTACAAGGAAGCTATCTTCATTATACTCGCACACGACATCGTCTGACAAGAAATTTGTGCAGTCTTTCTCAGGTTTTCCATCTTTTGCCGGTTCTGCATAGATCATTTTGTCTCCGTTTCGCCATACTGCGATACGGACAGCGTTCTCGGCTCCCTTGGAACAGGAATCCAGAGTGATCCTGGCCTTATAACTCAGGTCGATCTTTCCTGCATTTCTGACAAAATATGTATATGCCATATAGTTCTTGCCATTGTGTGCACCTTCATGATCGTCCAGGTCATCTGGAAGATCTTCGATCGAAATATTCGTGGCATCTTTGACCATGGCTGCGGTAAGTCTCGCAGTTGCACCCTTGAAATCACCATTGTCAGCAATGCTGATACCTCTTCTGTACATTTCCAGACGGTCAAGGTTAATCGTGAAGTTACCCATTTTTTCCTGCATAAATGCGGCAGCAAACAAAATACCGACTGTAACAAGCATTGCAAGCAGCGCAAGGCTCAGTTTATCCAGTCGGAGCAGAGCCGCACCAATCTGCCGACGTTTCCTGTGAGGCCGGTACATACTGACGATCTTTTCCGGATCAACATCTCCGCCCTCCTGCTCCATCAAGGCTTCCAGTTCCTCAATTCGGATGATCTGGTCCGTCTTTGATTTTTTCTTTTTGAAAAAATGTCGTTTGTTCTTTTTTTCTGCCTTGTTTTCGAGCTTTTTTATCTTTTTTTCGGTTTTCTTTTTCACAGTTTATACCTTTTCTTTACGTATGCCACGTAATCCTGCATATCCTGACATTCCTGCTGGTCTGCAAATCTTAACTGGATACCTGCTACGAAGCGGAACGGGCTGCCTTTCGGCATTTCCCTCGTCCAGCAGATGACTCCCACGACTTCTCTGGAAGGCTGTCCTTCGGCTGCCGTTCCAAGTCTTGGAAGGGTGAAGATACAGGACTCTCCTACTTCAAACCAACGGTTCATGTATACCGCAAGACCGTTGTTGGAGATATCCATGGTCTGTCCTTTTTCCTTATCCACTTCTCCCTCGGAATTCAGTTCCCAGGTATCCTGCATATAGGTAATCGGAAGCTCAACTTTCATACGGACATCCATACGTTTGATGAACTGTCTCTGTTCTGCCACACGTCTGACTTTGAGATAATGTCGGATTCCTTCTTTTACAACATCATCCACGTATCCGGCAAGAATGTTGCTTTCCCCTCCTTCGGTATATTTAAACAATAATTTCTGGCTTTCATCCGGCACAAGCCTCTTGCCGTCCACCATAGGTGCAGACACCAGAAATGCTGATTCGTCCAGTGCTTTATTAAATGTGCAGAGCATATTGAACTGAGGCTCCTGCCCTACCGGTACGTCAAATGCAAGCTGCATTTTGGTACCTTTCTTCAGTTGTATACTTCCTGCCATGTTATTTTCCTCCTAATAAATCCTGTTTTATTGTTCTTTATCTGAAGAATTTTCTTTTTCTTTCTGTCTTTTTTCCTGGATCTCACGGATTGCTTCTCTGACCGCTGCCTCTTCCTCATCTTTGGCAATCTTACCTGCCAGTCTGATAGTCCGAACCAGATTACTGATGAGGATCACTGCGAGTGGTATGAGGATCACTGGTATGAAAACAAGCGGATTCGCTACCAGACGTGCGAGTTTTCCAAGTACCAGGGACGACGCGACTACCTTTCCGATCAGAGCCTCGGAATCGGTTCCGTACTGGTCAGGGATATTGTTCGCATCTCCCTGTGTTGTGTATTTCCATTCCGTTCCATCCTCCTCTATTGCTATGACTCTGTGCGTATTTACAGCACCATCCAGCGCCGGGTCTGCGGAATAAAAGGAAATAACATCTCCAACCTGGATCTGTGACGGATCGGTTTTCTTTACAAGGATCAGGGTGTCTGTATCATAAGAAGGCCGCATACTTCCTGTCGTGATACGAAAGATCGTATACCCTCCAAGATTCGGAGCCTCCCCCTGTTTTGTAAATACTACCAGGCACAGAACCACGACTGCCGCCGCAATGATCATTACGGAAATAATATTTATCAATGTCAGGAAAAATTTCTTTATCATGAGTTGCTGTCATCCTCGTCTGTGTTTTTGCGGTCACGGCGTTCCTGTAAACGCTTTACAATATAATGGGAAAGGCTGGCAGACTCTGCTTTTTGCAGGGCTTTCTGCATCGCTGCCTCGGCTTCTTCCTGCTTGCGTCTGGCTTCTTCGATCGCTTTGGCTGCCTCGCGCTGTGCTGCGGCAACGGCTGCCCGTGATTCTTTCTTTGATCTCGCTGCCGCGTCTGCTGCTTCTTTTCGGATCCTGTCGATTTCTTCTGATGCAGCTTTCTGTTTCTTTTCTTTTTCTTTGCGGGAGTTTTTTGCATCCTTTTCTGCTTTTTCTGCACGATCCAGTGCTGCTGTCAGCTCCCGTTCTTTCTCTTTTCGCACAGTGTCAAGTATCGTCTGGAGATTCTCGACAGAACGCTTTGCCTCTGCCTGCGCAATCTCTATTGAATTTTTCGCCTCAATATCTACTGCTGCCATCGCAGCTTCTGTTTCCTGGCGGACTTTCTGTTCGTTGTGGAGTTGTTCTTCCAGTTCTGCCCGCTCCTGCTCCATCTGCATTCTGGTCTGCTCCAGGAATTCCATCTGCTGGTTCAGGGAGTCCATCTGAAATTCCAGTTCTGAGAGGGAACGTTCCAGTTCTTCTCTTCGATTCGTTTCTTCTTCCAGTTTCGCCTCTGCATCCAGCTGCGCCTGTGTGACTTCCTCTACAAACACCTGTCGGATCTCAACATCCGGAATGTTTCTGTCCTCTACGATCTGTTCCTTGATCTCTTTGACAAATTTCGGCTTAACAGGTTCCCGCTTCTCTTTGGCAAGCTCTATCACATTTCTCTGGTCAGATTCCAGAAGACTCTTGAATACGGTGTAATTTGTGATAAAGTTGATGTACATCTGCAGGAGATATTCTTCATCGAACTGTAACGCAGAATCCTGTTCCTCAATGGTATATCCCACTTCATCATAGCTCTCAATGAAGTGCCATAGTTTGTAACAGGTGCGGTAATCCGGATCTTTCATCATAAGGTTGGTTCTCTGGATCGGGCTTCGCACCTTGGCACAGCCGTTCATGATATCGCAGAAAGAACTTGTCCGCAAAGTCCTTGACAGTCTTCGTACACGGTCGATCCTTTTGAAGAGGTCCATATGGTCGGTGTCGTTTTCGACATAGCTCTGGCGGTTTTTGATCGTCATTTCTACCCTATAGGAAATTTCTTCGTAAGCATCATCGATCTTACTCTCCATGCTCATGACGTTGCAGGTTTCGTCTCCTGTTGACCAGAAGATTACATCCGTTCGTTTGTCAACGAATGCAAAAAGCCGCTGAATCAGATGGTATACGAAGCGGTTTTCATACAGATCATAGCTTTCTTCGGTCGTGACATTGAGGATCCTGGTCGGCTGGATCTCTCCTGCTGCATTTTCTGTGATGAACTGCGTATGCTGGCTTAAGTGCCGCACACTGTCAGCCGTAATCTTCTTGGCAAGTGCCACCGGTACTACTTCTTCTGAGGTGGCAATAAAACGACGTGGTTTATCCACAATGTTAAAAATAGCTTCGATTCCTTCCTCTACTACGGTGAGCCATTGCTCATCGATCACTTTGTGGAGAATCCTGTTTTTCTGCTCGAGGGTATTGTCACCTGCCTGAACCATCTCAAACAAATATTGGAAGTACCGGTCATCCTCAAGAGCCTCGCCAACCTGATTCGTATATTTCTCATATAAATCACTGATTGTTGTTTCTGCCATCGTTTTATCCCCTTACTGCGATTAATACAAATTCTGGATTCTTCTCAGATATGACTTGCTGTCTTCCATCTCTGCTTTTCCAAATGTTTTGTCAATGTAGTTGATCAGACCTGTGATCTCATCTCTTACAAAGGTAACGTTCATACTTTCAAATTTCTTGAGTACTTTACGTGCAATGATGTAGTCCATACCGCCAAGTTCTGTGCCACCACAGGCAACATAGACCGGGATAAAGTCGTACATCTGCTTCATAATACGGTTTCCGAAAGAAAGCTTGAACCTGGTAACCAGGTAATTGTCCATCTTCTGCAGCTTCTCCAGGGATTCCTCGCTGATCGGATGTTCTGTTTTTGCTTTCTGGAACAGGTACTGAAGATGCTCTGCTGTGATATCGCAGCGAGGCTGAAGTTCACATTCAAAAGCATCTGCTCTTTCATTCAGCTCAATCGGCATAGCACGGTCATAAACCTTATCCGTGATCGTAAAGGTGGAGTCATCGTTGTTCGCGGTTCCGACAAACCAGGTAGCGGTGCTTACATGGATCTTGCCGCCTTCCATTTTGACAGGATCTCCCTCCCATGCCGTCGGCACAAGGTCAAGTACCCACTCATCCTCGTTCGGCATTTCCAGTACGGAAAGCATCTCTGCAAAATAATACTCGATACGTGCAAGGTTCATCTCGTCGAGTACGATCAGAGTCGGGTCCGGACGATAATTTGCCTCATACAGTGCACGGAGAAATTCTGTCTCATTAAATCTCTTTGAAAATTCGTTAAAATAACCAAGGATCTCTGTACGGTCACGATAGGACGGCTGTACAGATACGATCGTTGCCGGGTTTTCCATATATCGGCTGAAGGAATATGGAAGACTTGTTTTACCGGTACCGGAAATACCTTCGAGGATCAGAAGCTTACTTGCTGCCATACCTGCAACAAATCGCCGGATGATCTCAGGTGTATAATACAGTTTCATCTGGCTTGCGGCAAAAAGTCTGTAGCCCTCTACGAATTCTTCCAGTGTGATATCATTGTTATACTGCGGATACTGGAAAGCTGCATATTTCTGATCGACAAGTGTAAGTTTCGGGAACCGGTGTTCTACGGTTTCTCCCGGGTCAGAAGAAACTACTGCACGTACAACAGGTGCTTTCTTCGGATCGTCAGTTCCCGAGATGATCGCAGCAGCTCCTGCTTTTGCTGCCGCTCCCTGTACAGCCTTGCCTGGATCAGTAACGTTTCCAACACTTGGAATCACATCATCAGTCAGTGCAGAAGCTCCCATATATGGAATTCTCTCTGTGCCTCCCATGGCATTTACCTTGAGGGCAAGGATGCTGTTCTTCTCTTCCATCAGATCCAGCACCTGCTTGTTCAGTCTTCCGATTTCTCTGTACAATGCCGCATTGTCTGATTTGTCAGCCTTTAACTGGTAATTCAGAATCGCCCTGCGGATCAGAAGCAGAATGATCACGATCGGAATTGCCGCAAGAAGGATCATTAGCAGAACCGAAAGAACTTTGCCTACAATGCTCAGCGTCGGGAAGTAAGTTTTGAAAATCACAAAATATTCAAACCAGCCGGTAACGAACACTTTGGCAAAAGCCACCAGCCAGGTTACGATGTTGTAAACGACCTGTGAAAGAACCTCAAATGCAAACTTCAGGAATTCGCTCAAGACTCTGTACCCTCCTCTTTGGTCTGGTCATCGCCGGAATCGCTCTGACCCTGCTGTTTTCTGGCATCTGCAAGTTCTTTTTCTGCTTTGGCACGGATCGCTTCTGCTTCTTCACGCATTTTTCTTGCTTCTTCCAGTGCTGCTTTGGCTGCTTCTGCCTCATTCTGAGCTTCAGAAGGTTCCGGTCTCTGTGCTGCTGCTTTCTGTGCGGCCTCTTCCTGTGCGATTGCTGTTTCTCTGGCAGTCTCTACTGCAACTGCTTTTTTGAGGCGGATAGCGATCATGATCAGATTGTAAACCTGATAGATAAAGAACAAAAGCATCGGAAGTACGATCACGATCAAAAATCCCATGCTGCTGGAAAGGAAATCCATGACTTTTCCTGCCTTTGGCAGATCTCCGACATATTTACCTACAATATCACCATCGGAAATGATATGTGCATCTGCTATACCATTGTTGTTATCACCGAGTGTTGTATAGCTTCTTGCGTCTCCAACTGTATCGATTTTCTGGATACGGTGGGTATTCAGTGCATATTCGTTATCAATGATCGTATGGAAACAGATGATATCGCCTTCTTTGAGGGTGGATGTGTCACATTTTTTGATAAAGATCAGGTCTCCTGCACTGAATGTCGGTGCCATGGAATCTGATTTTACGACAAGCGGGGTATACCCCAGAAGGCTTGATACATTCTGATTGTCTCTTGTTGCTATTGTTGTGAAGGCATACAGCGCGGCTACCAGTATTACCAGCCACAGCAATACGCTGATCACAATTGTTCCCGTTTTCTTTAATGCTTTCATAGTTTCTTCTCCCTGGTTATTTTATTTATTTTGATCATCTGTTTTATCCCCGGTAAATCTCAGCCGGATTGAATAATCAGATCCTCTCAGTTCATCTGTACACGCCTCATCAGTTCCTTCCATCCAGATATGGACTGTTACTGCTTTGTCCACTCCTTCTTTCAGAGAAAACATGGCATTGTCTTCGTTTATCTGCATTGTGGAAGCTTCCGGAAGCCCGAATGTCTTTGCTGTACCTTCTGTGCTGCTTGCGCTTCCCATGCCCGGATCGTAATTCCATATCGTTCTGTCTGTGGAAAAAGCAATTCGCATGGATTCCGGCAGTGCTGCATTCTCTGACATGACCAGCGTTCCATCCTCTGCACCGGAGCTGCTGTTGGCACTTGTAAGGTGGACGACCATATCCTTGGCTGCCATAAAATGAAGCGTAAATTCAAGATATGCTCCGCTGGTGTTTTCGACTGTTGTGCCATTCTCATAGGTAAAAGTCTCATAATCGGTTGTTGTCACCGGTTCCAGCGGGGTTGTTTCCATGGAAAATCCCTTTTCCTGCTGGATCCTCGCCGCGATCTGCTCAAACGAAAGAGTCTTTACATACTGGTCGATCGTGCTGTGCGGATCAAGATCCATTCTCAGATCGGCATCTGTCACGATATCCAGACTCATGGTCTTTACTTTTGCCCTGTCCGCAATGGAAAACCAGGCTACCGTGGCTGCTGTAACTGCGACCAGCGCCAGCAGAACCAGCAAAACTGATGTATACAGCCTGCTTCGGACTGTTTTGTTGTTTTCTTTTTTGTTCATGCTCATGCCCCTTCCTGGCTAAGCACGCCATAAAATCCAAGCTGCAGGTCTACCGTACTGTACTGTATACTGTTGGAACAGTCCGGGTCGCAGCCTTCCAGATAAAAATAAATATCTACGGTATATATTTTGTTAAGCTGCATTGTCAGAAGCGCATTCTGCGGAACATCTACAGAATCGTCTGAAAAACTGATGGTATATCCATCTGCCGATACAGACGGGTCGGAAGCCGCCCGTACTGTCCCGTTTGTGTATGACAGTACCTGATTGTTCCCAAGTGTCTGCCCGTTAATGACTGTATTGTATGTCTGCTGACCTGATGCATTCTGACTTTCACTCAACTTAAAAATCACTTCTGAAGAATAATTCTCGTCAAATACAAGCCCAAGTCTTGCCGCATTCAGCATCTGACCGGATACTTTCTGTCCCAGAATGCCATCGCTCTGGTCCAGATACAGCTTCATCGTACTTCCATCGTCCATTCCTTCGCCAACCGCACGGATATAAACCCGTCCGTGGTAATAATATTCTTCATTCTGGACTCTTTCGAAAGAAGATGCCATTCCGGAATCTGTAAACGGTGAATAAACAAAGTTCTGAAGGTCATTTGTCGAAACCGGAATCAGATACTCTGCATCAGTCTTATTGACCTGCGTAATGGATGCCGGCTGTGAATCCCGAAAACTGCTGCCTCCTGTGCTGCTGAGCTGCAGTTCCAGATTTTCTTCATCGGTTCTTGCTGTTACAGTGTTGGTCGAAACTGCCCTGTTGGAAGTAAACCATGCATAAGTGAAAAATACCACTACAAACAAAATTAAAATGATTGTTACTGTCAGGAACCATGTCCTGAAACTACGCTTCATGGCTGTTCTCCCTTCTCACTTTCTTCCAGATCAACACCTGCAAAAGCAAGCTGTATCTCAGAATCTCTGTTCTGTACCGGGTTGGAACACTGTTCATCACAGCCCTCCAGATACAGCCAGTATTCTACGGAAGCCACTTCATCTGCATTTAACTGCACCAGAATCTGGCTTCCATCTTTGTATTCATTTTCGGCCTCGCCATTCTCTGCCATATAGGCTGTGATGTCCTGTGCCGGGTCATCTGCATAAGAAGCCTGTCCATTATCAGAAACAGAGGAAACAACTGTTGAGCTTCGTGGAACAGTCAGTACAGACTGTGCACCTGATGTGCTGCCCATTTCATCCAGTCTCCAGATAAAGGTACTGGTTCCCTCATGTGATGCAATTTTCATTCCAAGTCTCATTGCTGCCAGTGCCTGCGCATCGCTTCCAAGGCTCAGTTTCTCTCTGTCAAAATATACCTTACATGGTGCATTCTGGCATTGCAGATAAACCGTTCCATGCACTGCATCCTGATCTACTCTGCTGTCTGCATTGCTGTAAAGTACTGCAATTCCATTCTTGTTCTGAGCAGTCGATCTGTAAAAATGTTCCAGATTTTCTGTTGAAAGTGGTTTCAGTGAATCCGGATTTCCATTCAGAACCAGATCGCAGGTCTTGTCAAAAGGACCGCTCTCACTTATCGATATCAGTAAAACGGTATCACCCTTACTCACAGTTCCTGCCATTGGAGTAACATTGGTGGAATTGATTCCTGTAAGTGTAAACCAGGCATATGTAGTACCGGTTGCTGCTGCCAGAAGAAGCAGAATCCACAACACAGCTTTTGAAAATGATTTTTTTAACTGATCAACTTCTGTATTCAAAGCCTTGCCTCCTTATTTTCAGGATTCTTTTACGGCTCCTGCAAAAGACACGGAAAGGTTCTTAAGTGTCTGGCTGCAAAGATTTCTGGTACAGTCCTCGTCACAGCCTTCCAGCCAGATATAGAGATCGATCTGTACCGGATCTCCTGCAGAACCATTCTTTCCGGTTGTTGTACATAATTTCAGTGAGCCTGACTTCAGACTGACAGTTCCTGTATTTTTGTCATATGTACAATAAGCCGCTGAGGTATATGGCGTAAAGGAGACGGTTGTTCCGTCTGTTTTGGTGCAGTCCAGTACATCTCCTTCCTTACCTGTTGCTGTATTGTATTCTGCCTCGGGGTTTTTCTTATCGCTGATTGCAAAAATATATTCTGCTTCTGTCGGCTGGTTCCTGCCTGCTTTGTGTACTACAAAACCTGCACGGATCGCGGAAGAAATCGGATTCTTCTCATCGCTATCCTCAAAGCCGATATCCGCAATATAAATATCGGTTGACTCCCCGTTGCTTTTAAGAAAAAGGCTTGTCTTGTAATAATCAGTATATGCACCCTTTCCAAACAGATTTGCCACCAGATTGGACTGATTCTCGGTTCCATTGGTAAAGCCAAGTACTTTCTGGAAACCGCCGCTGATCCTGTTGGTAGAAACCGGATTCAGCTGTCCGGAAAAGCTGTCCAGGACTGCGGCTGAACCATAGGTGCCATTATATGAATTGCTGATCTGCAGGTTTACGCCTGCGCCTGCTGCCATACGGACTTTTGTTGTATGGCGGCTGGTATTATATATATACCAGGCATATGTTGCTGATGCGGCTGCAAGCAATGCGATAAGCAGCGCAACTGTGCCTGTTCTTAATTTGCCTTTGAGCTGTTTTTTGTCTGATTTATTTACCTGTTCCATAACATTGGAAATTATGGACACCTCCCCTTCTTTCTACATAATAATCCCATTTATACACTATAATAGCACATTGATTTCCATTCAGCAATGCGTCAAGGCTACAGATTTTCGCATTTGTAGCAACAAAATTGAAAATTTTATTTGTTTTCCCGTATAAGAGAAAGAAAGACCTGGGTTCCACTGCTGAACAGAACTCAGGTCTTTCTTTATTTTTTATTTGATTAATTAACTATTACTTTACATCTGACAGATTTTCTGCCGGATGTAACGGTGATTGTTGCTGTGCCTTTACTTCTGGCAGTGATCTGTCCTTTACTGTTTACAATGGCTATTTTGGTATTACTGGATTTATAAGTGATTTTTTCTCCGCTGGTCAGTGGCTGAAGGACCGGTTTGAATGTTGCTTTTTGATTTCTTTTTAGTTTCAGAGAAGTGGCAACGCCTGTGATCTTCGTGGTTTTTACAGTTGTTTTCTGTACTGTCACAGTGATATTCTTCTTCAGTCCGCTTCTCAGTGCTATGGTTATTATGGTCTTTCCACTTCTGGTTCCTGCCTGGATCGTGCAGGTTCCGTTGCTTCTTCCGTAAACTTTTGCAATATTCGTATTGCTGGATTTCCAGGATACGATGGAATCTCCTTTTGCAAGTCCTGAAACTCTCAGAAGTGTTGTTTTCTGGCTGGTTTTCAGGAGGATGCTGCTTATGTTTACTTTTATGGATGGTTTCAGTTTATTTCCGTAATTTCTTGTCTCTGTTTTGCCACAGGTGCTGCATTTGTGGGTCTGTTTTGCCGGTGCCAGGGCAGTAGCCGCTGTTGTCGTTTTCCATGTTGTAAATTTATGTGCCACAACCGATACTTCCTGGTTCCTGGTTTTTCCGCATACCGTACAGGTAAATGTTTTTGTACCTTTCTTTGTACAGGTGCTTGCTTTTGTGATCTTTCCTTCATCCCAGGTGTGGTCTTTGAGTGGGGTCTCTTTCTGTTCTTTGAGGATCTTTCCACATACGGAACAGTGGCTTCCTTCTGTCTTTCCTGCTTTTGTACAGGTTGACTCTACAGCTGCGTCCTTGACTTCTTTATGCTCTGACAGTGGGATTTCTTCTGTTTTTGTTGCTCCGCATACACTGCAGGTGTAGGTTTTTTCTCCTTTCCGGGTGCAGGTTGCTTCTTTTGTGATCTTTCCTTCATCCCAGGTGTGTGTATGTTCAACCTCAAGGGTCTTTGTGGCTCTGCAGACGTAAATTCTGCTCTGACTTGAGGAACTGTAGTACACAGAAATATATTCTCCTGCATCGTCCAGCGTCACACCCGATTTCTTATATATGTGTGTTGCAGAATATACCGACGCATCCGATGCTTTCTTGTCAAATTCCGGTGATTCTGAGGAATCGTATTTCTTTACTGCGGAATAGGTTCCGTCTTCTTTTGCGGTAAGTTTATAGATCTGGCTGGTATCTGTAGAAATATTGGTTCTGTATACCCCCAGTTCGATGTTTTCTCCCTCCTTGACCTTCTGCGGAGAAATATACAGCGTATTATAGGAATCATAGTAATCATCCGAGATTTTGTACGGAACCTTAACTTCATCCAGCAGATGATTTTTGTCGGTTATGTTTTCCGGAAGTCCGGATGGATCTGCAGAGTTTACAAAGCATTTATCTGCTTCATTTATTTCCCATTCTCCTTTTACAGATACTCTGATCTTCTTTCCGGATTCTGCTGTTGCCCATACCTGTTTCGGCAGAATTGCTGCAACTTTTTTGATGCTTTCTATGTTATCCATCGTCTTATAAATAACATATTCTCTGGCATCTGCCGTCACACTCGTCACATAAGATGGCATTTCCTCTGTGATGTCCGCAAATCTGGTTGTATAACTGATCTGTGCCTCTGAACCTGTTGCTGCATCCTGAAGTCCCGTAATCTGCACCCGATAGCTGTCTGTATATCTGGAACCAGAATAATCAGAAGGCTGTACCATGTCGATCTCGACTCCTGATACTCTCAGTTTCCCGTTCTCCTTCGTGCATTCATAGGAATTTCCGGTGTTAAGGTTTGTGATCACTGCGGTTACTTTCGTGGAATCCGCAATTTTCAGTGTGTTTTTGTTTATTCGTACGGACCAGGCACTTGAAGACGGTGACACCAGCCGGGACGGCATATATCCTGGTGCCGGAAACGCACTGAACGGCAGGTCTGAAGTATTTCCAGATGCTACATCTGCTCCGATTGCAATGCCTCCGGAGAATCCGTACTGAACATCTGACAGAGAAGCTTCGATCAATGCATATCTGTGTCCTGTTGTATCCCATGACTGGGATCTGAGAGAATATCCCTCGTTCATCCAGCCTGTGATAGCTCCCTGAGGAGTATATCCTCTCGCAAGAATGTTATGTCTGCACGGAGCGCCTGCATTCCACATCTCGTCACTCATATCAGCCGGCTTGCTGGAATCACTCACCCAATGGCTGAATTCAAAATTACGAACGAGAGCCTGCACCTGAAGAGAATCCGAATGTGTGGAACTATTCTTCAGTGAATTCAGACCTGACAGCCAGCGATAGAAATTTGTCATTGCTGTCATCGCTGTATGTGTATCCTGGGTCAGCACTCCTGCCGCATATGGCGCGGAAGTAGAGCACGGTTCCTGATACCATGTGGAACTGTCTGAATTTGAATAAGTTGCTCCGGCATATCTTGCCTTTGCATATTCATCAGCAACCTCTTTTAAGGTTCTGCTTTTGAACGGTTCCATTTCGTCTGCATCGTATACGATTGTGTCCCCGGAAGAAAAAAGTTCTCCTACGCCATCTGAAAATAAGCTTTCTTCTTCACTGACAGGTGATTCTTCGGTTTCTGTATTTGTTTCCTCCACGCCCGCTTCTGTGTCCTCTTCGGTCACTTCCACCTGTTCTTCATCATCTTCGGTTTCTGAGATTTCTGATTCTCCATCCCAGGCCACATCCGCTTCAGGAGTTTCTGATTCATCCGCTTCATCCATCTGCGTAAATTCATCTTCCCAGGTTACATCTTCTGCATAAACAACAATTCCTGCCTGTGATACAGTCAATGTAACTGCCAGCAAAATCCCTATTATTTTTTTCTTCATTTTCACCCCTCCTGATGTTCTTTTTATCATTTTATCGTATTTTTTTATTTTCGTAAATTTAATGACAGATTTTTTTATTTTCGACAACTTTCACAATTCCGATTTTTCACATTTGTAAAAATTTACGATAAACTTTTACATAAAAAGTATCCAACCAAAAAGTTTCTGATTGAGTGCCTGCCATTATACCTGGATAAATTTTCAGTTTCGTTTCATGAAATGATAAATTATAACTCCGACTGCTGCAAGTACCGCAATTCCAGCAATCCAGAGGAGGGGATTCTGGCTTTTGGAAGATTTGCTGGTGGTTACAGTCTGGCCTGAAGTCTGAACATCGTCCTTCTCTGGCTGTCCGGTGGTCTCTGGATCTGGTGCATCGGTTGACTCTGGGCTCTCTGTCGATGCCGGTGTATTTGTTGGCTCCGGAGTTTCCGTCGGTGCTGATGTCTCTGTCGGTACCGGTGTGTCGGTTGCCTCTGGTATATCAGTCACTTCCTGTGCTTCCGTTGGTGTAACTGAATCTGCTGCTCCTGTTACGGACGGTACTGCTGTCACCTGTGGATTCTCTGTCGTTGAAGGTGCTGTCGATGGTGTGGCAGTATTTTCGGAAATTGCTGCCGCTGTGCCGGAATTTTCCGGTACCGGTGTCATATCCAGCAATTCTGTCCCGTCAGAGTTCTCATAAGTACCATGTTCCTTCGCCCATTCTTCTGTCTTCTCAAGATCTACCCAGCCTTCCTGGTCGTCGATCGTTGTAACACCCCAGTGACTTCCATCGACAAGTTCTGCATCCTCTGTGATATGAAGAGTCTCTCCATTCTGGATATCACGAACTCCTGGAACTTCACCGTATTTGATTCCCGGACCCTGATAGAGTTTCTGACTTCCGTCCTCGGAGTAAGCTTTGACATCGTAATCTGCATTGTAATCCACATTGTCACTTCCTGCGATATACAGTTCGGAATCTATTGCTTCCTTGCGGGACTGTGCCGGCTTACAGTCATCGAGCGGCACGTATCCATGCATGCCATGGTATTCTGTATAGCCCCAGGTTCTGTTATTCTCCTTATCCTCTGTCTCGCCCTCGATATGTAAGGCTGTACCGTTCGGGATCTGACTGTCATTCAGCTTCGAAGAACTCAGATCCGGCAGAGAATATATGTCGATCCCTCCCGCTTTAGATTCTACGATCATGTAATAATCTGTCGTATAATCAGGATTTTGCTTCTCCTGCTGTACATCTGCCATAACATTTACGCTCATCAGGAATCCCATCAGAACGACCAGAAAACTCTTTATTATCTTTTTCATTTTATCTTCTCCTGTATGGTTTGGCTTTATCTACAAATTCTGTTTCTATCATACCATAGTGAAGTTCTAATGATAATCCTTTTTATCATAAAAAATGGGAATTTTTTCGACTTTTACAGGAAACTCTGTGGATAAAAAGGGACATCCCCGAAGAAATCCTCGGGGATGTCGTTTAATCATGGCATTTGATTAAAATCAGTTTAACAGTTTAATTTATTTATACAGAGGTCCGTAGTTCTTGCAAGCACGGAAGTCTGCACCTTCTTTATCCATTCCGAATGCATTCCATGCTGCCGGACGATAGATATCTTTTTCCGGAACGTTGTGCATGG
>OLSO01001340.1_pt1 | contig 19315 bp, 21 predicted proteins | sample 1672441 | NCBI WGS metagenome assembly OLSO01 (sample SAMEA3136686, study PRJEB25190) | human gut metagenome | biome: human gut; feature: human-associated habitat; material: faeces | place: Austria | collected 2013 | reverse complement strand
TGGCGTTTATATTTTTTCGGGAAAAGGTCCGACCTTTTCCGCATCTTGCAAAACCAGTGAACACTACTTTTAGAAAGGATGAAAAAAGCAATGGTACAGATAAAAAGAGATTGGTTTGATACAGCATTGAAGAATTACGAAAGAGGTGAAACGTATGGTAGATGGAAAGCGAAGATACAAGTCTGACAGGAAAGATCATAAGGTATCTGTGAAGCTGTCGGAGAAAGATATGGATATTCTAAAAGCAGCACTTAACCGGACGGGAATGACAGCAAGTGCCTATATAAGAGAATTGATCCGGACGGGCGGCAACATAGATACAAGTTATCCTGAGGACAGGGCAAAAGCAATCCGTATCATAGCAGGTATTGCAAATAATATTAATCAGACGGTAAAGCTTGGCAATTCACAGGGGAGATTGTATTGCAGCGATATTGATAAATTGGAGAACAGTCTGGATGATGTAAAGAAAACATTCGGGGAGGTGCTGGAAGTATGGCGATTACAAAGATCTTAAATATACAGGAGTCAGATGGCAGAAATCCGGCATCACACCTGAAGAATGCTTTGGAATATATACAGAATCCGGATAAGACAGAAGAATGTGTACTGGTGGGCAGTATTAACTGCCTGCCGGATACGGCATTTGAGCAGATGGAGGAGACGAAGAATATATTTCATAAGACAGGTAAAAGGCAGGGCTATCATGTGATCATATCATTTTCACCGGAAGAAAAAGTGACGGCAGAGCAGGCAATGTATGTGCTGGAGCACTTTGCAAAGTATGTGCTTGGTAATGATTATGAGGCGGTGTATGCAGTTCATACTGACAGGGAACATATGCATGGGCATCTGATCTGGAATAGTGTGAGTATGACAACCGGCAAGAAGTATAATTCACCTAAAGGCAATTGGAAGAATCATCTGCAGCCGATTACAAATAAATATTGTGATGAGCTTGGACTTTCCATAATGCTGGCAGAGTATAGCAGAAATCCAAAGAATATTAGCAGGGACAAGTGGGAAAAGGAAATGTCCATGAAAGAGATAGTACTCAGGGATGCCAAGATGTGTGCATATGCAGCCGGGAATGTGGAGCATTTTAAATATCTGATGAAAAGACTTGGATATGTATTTAAGAAAGACGCGTGGATGGAGGTACAGGCACCGGGATTTCGGTATTATCATAAGCTTGCAAAAATGGACGAGATGTTTTCAGAAGATATGCTAAGGCATCATGTGGATATGCCTTGGATGGCAAAGCCTTACTTTTATTCGTCGGATATCATGGGATTGCACAGAGCGAAGCTGTCACCATATCAGAAGAAATTTTATGCAAAGCTATACAGATTAAGGATTGTAGAGCAGAAGCGTTTTGTAGTTGGTGGAGCAAAGTATACAGAGGATTTGAAAAGGTTTCATCAGTTACAGGACGAATATCTGCTGCTTGTAAATAATGACATCAAAAGTGTTGTGGAGCTTGTGGATTTCATAGGTGAGCAGAAAGAAAAGATCCAGCAGATTGAGGACAGACAGAAGGAGATATACAGAGAAAGTTCTAGTCGGAAACGGAATATTAAGAACGATGAGCAGTATCGTGAGTACCAGATATGGCATGTGGAAGTGCAGAAAGAACTGGAAGAATTGAAGCAGGATAAAAGGAATGTTAAGAGGCAGATACAGCTTGCTGATGGCATTGTGAAAGAAGATTTGTATACGGCTTATTATGCGGTGTCGGAGAATGAAGAAATCGTTGCAGACAGGGAGATTGAGATACCGGGGATGGAAAAGGAGGCTGTGTCAGAGAAAGGTGTGGCTGTTGAGCCGGGGACGAATGTTGAGGTAGTTAATCCAGACAATAATCAGAACGATACGTCTGTAATGCCAGATATTCGTAATGTGTCTGATGTAAATACGGCAAGAATGGATGAAGATATTACTGAAGTAATAGATAAAGGTGAATATGTGGAAACTAAAGAAAATGAGCCTGTGGACAAAACTGGCTGGATTGTCAGGATGATATCAGAGCTTGGTGGTTATGAGAATATTAGTGATTCTGTTAAGGCTGATATATTCGGATTTGATATTGCTGATGTGAGTGGAAGCATAAGACTGTTTTCGGATGTAATGAAAAGGCTGGGGATAAAGCTGGATGGAGACGAAATGTATGAGGAATTCCAGAGAATTTATGATGAGAGTGTTGGTAGAGATGCTGGTAAAGATAAAGCAGAAGATAAGATGTGGAATAGGGGCAGAGGAAGGTAATTCCCCTGTCTCTTCCAGTTATGTATTAGTATAGAAAAATATTTACCAAATGGATATTTTGATGGCTCGGATGCATATGGAACGAGGGTTATGAACTATCTGAAATCAATCGGTTATAGTGATAGTTCGGGTGATATTATTGATGAGGCAATGAATGTGCAGAATATATATGGGCAGATGGAAAAAGAGTTGTTTATCAAGGTGGAACTTGACAGGATTAGTGACAGGCTGACGGTTCGTGGACTTGCATACAGTGATATAAATTATATGACTATTTCGGAGCAGGCACAGGTGCTGCAGATTGGAAATCTGACCTATAGTGATGGAATGTCGGTGTATCGAAAGGTGCTTGAAAAGGCTGGAGTTAAGAAAGACTTTGATGAGATTTATCAGGACTTTGACAGGATATATGAGGAGAGTGGCAGATTGCAGGATAAGGAAGAGAAGAAGTGGGAGAGGCGGAGATAACTCCGCTTCTATATAGAATAAAGGTATTTTCTTTAAAAAGATTAAATGGTAAAATGTGCTTGAAAGTGTAAAGGATGTGGTGTTATGAGAACAAAGAAAAATATGTTGGTTGTTTTTTTGCTCTTATTTTGCATACTGATAGGTGGTTGCACTGATAATAACAGTACAAGCAATAATGAGAGCATAGGCAACAGTAATATTATTTATAATGATAATTCCTCCGAGGTATCCAATAAAGATAAATCTGAGGATGTAGTCAGCTTAAATAATATGGGTGAATATACTGGTTCACCGTATATATCTTTAAATGGAAATATGCCATATTTTACAGATGAGGAAAAATTAAGTACTGAACCATTTGAATATTATAGTAATTTGGATTCTCTTGGAAGATGTGGAGTTGCTTTCGCTAATATTTGCAAAGAAATTATGCCGACAGAAGAAAGAGGAGCTATAGGTCAGGTTCGTCCGTCAGGCTGGCATACAGTTAAGTATAATGGTGTTGTAGATGGTAATTATCTATATAACAGGTGCCATTTGATTGGATATCAGCTAGCAGGAGAAAATGCTAATGAGTTAAATTTGATTACAGGAACCAGGTATTTGAACACGATAGGTATGCTGGAGTTTGAAAATACAGTAAGTGCATACGTTGAAGAGACTAATAATCATGTATTATATCGAGTGACACCAATTTTTGAAGGAGACAATCTTGTGGCAAAGGGCGTTGAAATGGAAGCTTGGTCTGTAGAAGACAGAGGTGCAGGTGTTTGTTTTAATATCTTTTGTTATAATGTACAGCCGGGAATTGAGATTGACTATGCTACTGGAGATAGTTGGCTGTCTAATGAAGATTCTCAGAAAGAAGATATTAAAACTGATTACGCTACAGAAGAAAATCTGCAATCGAATAATAATAATGATAAACAGCAAGAGATAAAAGAGTATATTTTGAATACGAATACAAAGAAAATTCATTTGCCAACATGTTCAAGTGTTAATAGTATGTCTGAAAAGAATAAGCAGATAGTGAATGGGACGATTGATGATATAAAAGAACAAGGATATACGCCATGTTCAAGATGTCTTGGAATGTATAAATAGAATGTAATATAAGTTGATATTTTTCGCTATTGCGAGTACAATAATTATAAGTGCTCGTACATAATGCAGAGCGATATTGGTTGTAGAATGATAAGGAGCATTGCCGGGTAGGTTATGCTCTTTTTCAGTACATTGATGAGAGGTAAAAGATGATCGAGGGTTATACTACAGTTACTGAAATTGCAAAAAAGTGGGGAGTAAAACCTAGAACAGTACAAATTATGTGTGCTGAAGGGAAAATTGCTGGTGTAACAAAGTTTGGAAGGGCATGGGCAATTCCTGTTACAGCAGAAAAGCCGACTGATAATAGAGTTACAACAGGTGAATATAGAAACTCGCAGAAAACTCCAAAAGATAGTGATGAAGAAGGATAATGTATTTATGAGACAACTGAAATATAACAGAGAACTTTATTCAAAGACTGCGTTAATAAAGGCTGCTTACAATTTTACAGATAGAGCATATCTGCATTTAGATGCAGATAAGAATTATTACTATGTTTCTATAAGTACGAAAGATGGTCAGCCAGAGGTAACAGATCAGGAATTTGAAAATGAAATTCTGGCACAGAGTGCCCGGCATGAAATTTATTTGCAGACAAAAAATATTCGTGAGCTTATGCTTGCAAGAGCAGTAGCAACCAGCGTAGTAGCACCAAGAGAGGAAGCTGCAGAAACAGACAGCGAAAACACACATACATTTAGTGAAGATGAAATACTAAAGGATTGGTTTGAAGCTAATGAATAAGTTGATATTAAGTATGGATATATACTCAGCAGATAGTATTGAAGAAACCTGTAATGCATATAGGAATCTGGCAAGAATCAGGATAAAAAAGAGAAAAGAATGTATGGAGCTTATTTTTGACAGGTGCAGATATGATACTGATATCACCATAAAAGAGTTTGAAAACTATTTAATAAATGCAGAGAATATGAAAAAATGATTATTGTAGAAATTATATTTATTGCGGCATTGATTTCACTTGGAATTATCACATCGATATCTGATGTGAAAGAAGGGCGAATTTACAACAAAATCTTATTGATATATGCATTAGTGGGAATAGTCTTAGATGCAGTATATTATGGATATTTTGCCAGAGATTTGTTTTGGCTTTATATACTCAACATAGGAATTTTATTGGTAATCAGTCTGGTATTGTTTTATACACATTCATTTGCGGGAGGCGATTGCAAGTTAACATTAGTAATGTCAGTTTTATATCCTGCGAATTATTATCTGGTGTATGGAAAGACAGATGTGACATTATATTTTGCGTTATGCTTGGCAATATTATATGGATATATTTATTTGCTGGGATTTTCTGTCTATTTAATAATAAAAGGTAGAGCAAAGTTTACCAGAGAATATGTTAAAGGATATCTAAGTGCATTTCTGAAATCTTTTTTATCCGCGTCTGGGTATATTTGCCTTGTTAATCTTTTATTTATCGTAATAGGCATGCGAGGAGTATACATTAATGAATGGATTATTAGAATTGTATGTATGATAGTTGCATGGATAGTTGGCAAAGAGAGCAAGCTGAAAAAGTGGCAGATTGTTGTTGGGATTTACTGCATAGATTTGGTTATCGGATTTATATTAGGATTTATTCCGTTCTCATTTAATCCTGAGAATTATATTTTGGTAATACTGCTTCTGTTTTGTCAGATGACAATTCGGACAAGCTTGTATGAAGAAGTTGAAATATGTAATCTGAAAAAGGGAATGATATTATCAAGTATTTCTTCAATGCTTATGCAGAATTCCAGAGTACGAGGACTTCCGCCAATATCATCAGAAGATTTAAGAAGCAGATTGACAGAGGAACAGGTAGCAAGTGTTGGCAGATGGGCAAGTAGTAGAAATATAATGACAGTAACGGTTGTTAGGAAAATTCCGTTTGCAATGTTCATATTTGCTGGTTTTTTAAGCTATTTCATTATATGGGGGATGGTTAGATGAGTGTGAAGCTGGAGAATTATAACGGAAAATATAAAATAGTATCTCTGGCTTTGAATAGTGAAGTGAGAGATGATCTACTTAGTGATAATATAGATTTTCTCTATATTTCAGAAAATGCTATACGGTTATATCCGGAAGATATTGTGATATCAGAGGATGAAAAAGTGATTGCTAAGCTAAGAAATGCACATAACTATGATGTGTATGAGCTATGGGAAAATGGACGTCTATCGGAATATTATGATGACAGTTCTATGGATAATTATTTTTTTGTGACTGCAAAATGTAATTCTAATTGCATTATGTGTCCGTCACCAGATATATCCAGACAGAGGGGCGGAAATACCAGTGTAAATACATTGATAGAAATTGCAAAACATATACCTGCAGATGCACCGCATCTTACAATTACAGGCGGAGAGCCATTTATGATGGGACCTGATATTTTTAGATTTTTTGAGTTCCTGCGAGACAAATTTGAGGATACAGAATTCTTATTGCTGACGAATGGAAGAATATTTGCAATTGATTCATATGTGCAGAGATTCATAGAAAAAGCTCCAAATAACAGCATAATTGCAATACCTATTCATGGCTCTACACATGCAACACATGATATGATAACGCAGGCAGATGGAAGTTTTGACCAGACAATATCAGGAATAAAAAAGCTATTGAAAGCAGGAATACATATTGAGATAAGACTGGTTGTAAGTAAGTTAAATGAGAAAGATATTCCTAATATAGCACATATGATTACTGAAGAGTTTTTGGAAGTGGATTATGTCAGTATTATGGCAATGGAGATGACGGGAAGTGCAAGAGTAAATAGCAATAAGGTCTGGATACCATATAAAGATGCTGCTTTGGCAGCAGAGAAAGCGGCTTTAATATTGATGGAAAAAGGAATAGATGTAAAATTATACAATTTTCCTTTGTGTGCCGTTAAAAAAGAATTTTGGACATTATGTGAAAAAAGTATATCACCTGATAAAGTAAGATTTGGTGAAACTTGCGAGAAGTGCAAGATGAGGAAAGCGTGTGGCGGTATATTTGCTGGAACAATATCGCTGGAAAAGGGAGAATTGAGAGCAATCGTATGAAGTTAAACTACTTTAATTTTAAGCAATTCGGAGATTCTGTTTTAATGACAAATGATTTTGGGAAATATGTGTTTGTCAGCCGAGAAGATTTTCAAAAGGTTCTGTCATTGAATGTAGATAGAGAATCAGAATTGTATAATGTACTTAATGAAAAGAAGATGATATATGATGAATCGGATTTAGAATATTCATCAGAGAACAAATATGCGCTGAGAGAGATAAAAGGACATGTAAACGTAGCAACATCGTTACATATATTTGTCGTTACTACAGTGTGCAATATGAGTTGTGTGTATTGTCAGGCAAATAATGGTATAGAGTGTTCACATCTTGTCATGAATATGGAAATGGCTGAAAAAGCAGTGGATATAGCATTACAGTCACCGGAGCAGTCATTGTGTTTTGAGTTTCAGGGAGGAGAGCCATTAGTTAATTTTGATATTATAAAGCATATAGTAGAATATGCCGAAATACATAAAGAAAGTCATGAAATAGCTTATACTGTAGTAACGAATTTAACATTGCTTCAAGATGAAATGTTGGATTTTTTTGCACAACATTGTTTTGGAATATCTACATCAATGGATGGAAACGAACTTGTACATAACAATAATCGTCCTTACGCAGATGGAAATGGTACATATAAGAAGGTTACCGATTCAATAGAACGAGTGAGAAAAGCTGGATTACAGATAGGTGCGATAGAAACTACTACAAGGTTTTCACTTAAATATCCGAGAGAAATTGTCCATGCATATATAGATATGGGCTTTGAAAGTATTTTTATAAGACCGCTGACACCACTAGGAAAGGCAGCTAAAAGCTGGGGAAAAATAGGATATACGTCAGAGGAATTTATCGGGTTTTATCGACAGGCATTAGACGAGTTAATTGAGATAAATAAAAAAGGAAGATTTATCAAGGAAGATCATGCTGCAATCTTGTTGAGAAGAATAAGAGGCGATTTCATGAATTACATGGAATTACGATCGCCATGTGGAGCAGGTGTAGGACAGTTGGCATATTACGCAGATGGAAATATTTTTACATGCGATGAAGGAAGAATGCTGCATGAGATGGGACAGAGTACTTTCCAATTGGGAAATGTATATGACAGCACTTATACAGACTTGATAAATAATAGCGTATGTAAAACAGTATGTGCTTCCAGTGTTTTGGAAACAATTCCGACTTGCTGTGATTGTGTATATCAGCCATATTGTGGAACCTGTCCGGTTGTAAATTATGCCCTTGATGGAGATGTGATAGAAAAACAGCCAAGAGGATATAAATGCAGAGTGTATTCAGGAATACTGGACTATTTATTTTCAAAGCTTTTTGAAAATGAAGATGAAACAATGCAGATATTAAATACATGGAGTGATTGAGATGGCAGAATTGGGAAAAGAAAAATTATCTGAAGAGGATATAAGAAGAACAGAAAGCAAGGATACGGCAGAAATAGAAATAATGCCAGAAGAAGAGTATGTAAGGGCTCTCAGTCGTAGAAAGAAAATATCAATCTGGGGACTTGTGATTTTAATTGCAGCAGAGATGACTTTTGCAGGAGGATTGGAACAGAAGATACAAGCTGATGATTTACAGCATAGAGTTTTAAGAGAATATGAAATGAGATCATCAGGACAGATTCAACTCACAAAGGGATTGTATGTTGGAGAAATAGATTTTGGTTATTTTTCTGGTGAAGGACATTTTTCATTTGATACTGGAGCTGAGTATTCAGGTTCATGGTCACAGAACCAGTTAAAAGGGGCTGGTACACTGCGAGTTCCCAATGAAGGCACATACAATGGAGAGTTTTCTTCGTCTAAAAAAAGTGGAAATGGAACATTTACTTGGGATGATGGAGTTGTGTATGAAGGAGAGTGGAAGAATGATCAGATGTGCGGACAGGGCACATACACAACACCGGATGGAGTGATTTTTTCAGGAACTTTTCGGGATAACGCTTTTCAAGATGGAACATGCACGTTTAAGAATAGTACAGGAAGTTATAGTTTAGCATACAAATCAGGAGCCATTGATAAGGCAACAATAGAATATACTGATGGTTCATCATATGCCGGAACTTGCAACAATAAAGAATTAACGGGTTCAGGAAAGATGAGTTTCGCGAGTGGAGACACTTATGATGGCGCCTTTATGAATGGATATAGAAATGGTCAGGGAGTATATATATGGACATCCGGAGATAAATATGATGGAGAATGGGCGTCTGACCAGATGACAGGTACAGGAACATATACATTCTCAGATGGAAGTTATGCAAGTGGTACTTTTGACAAGAACACATTCACAAACGGCAGTTATCATATAGAAAACGATTTTGGCAATTATACATTTACTATTACTAATGGAGAACCGACAGCAGTTGAGATGTCATTAGCAAGTGGGACAACTTATAGTGGAGCTATGAGTGATGGACAATTATCAGGGCAGGCACAGATAAAATATAGTAATGGTGATCAATATAATGGAAATGTCACAAATGGACAAAAATCCGGTCAGGGAACTTATACATGGACAAGTGGTGCCTCATATGAGGGTAAATGGTCCGATGATCAAATGAACGGAAATGGAACATATTTTTATCCTTCTGGTGAGGATGGATACAAACTTGCAGGCTCTTTTGAAAATGGAAAGCCTAGTGGAGAATGTGAATATTATACGGATAAAACAACTCATTACAAAACTGATTGGGTGAGTGGAAAGTGTGTGAAAATATATGAATAATATGGATGAACTTTTTCCAAAGTTTCAGAAAAGTATAGAAAATTTAATCGAAGATGAAGAGGGAAATATCCCTGGTAAAAAGCTTTTAGTGCTGGGTACAATGATAGTTGTACTTGGAAGCCTGATGCAGATGGATGTTTTTGCTGGTCATAGGTCACATAGCTCTCACAGATCACATAGTTCCCATAGTTCAGGTTCAAGTGGACATGGAAATCATGGAAGCCATGAGAGTCATGCAAGCCATGCATCACATTCAGACCATGGCTCACATTCAAATACGCATTCCAGTCATGCGAGCCATACATCTCATTCAAATACATCAGCACATTCAAATTCAGCATACAGTTCAGAAGGAGATGTTACATATAAAGCACCGGCAGCAGCAGATGTACCGACCATAAAAACACCTGTTGTTACGGCTACGGTAGATACATTTAAGCTGCCAGATGTAAATCAAAATATAGAATTACCAAATGGAACTCCGGCTTCAAGTATTATGCCTTCATTGGCAGTGCCGGCGTCTAGTGTTGGAACAAAAATTGATGCTGGAGAAATTCATCAGCCATCTGCAACAGATAAAGTTGAATAATCAGGTTAGGAGAACTTTAGATGGAAATATTGAATAAATTATTTTCAGGTGGAAAGCCAAAAGAAGAAAGTAGCAATCATGAAGATGAATATATGCAGGAAGCTAAGGCGGCTGTAGAAATTGTTAACAAAGGTGTCGAAAAAGGTTCATTTTCAGAAATGACAGAGCAGCTTGACAAACTGCCTAGTGTTGGAATTAACAGAAATAAATATGTCTTTGAATATAGTAAATCGAGAGTGCAGATATGGACTATTGCATTGTGCATTATTTTGATATGCTGGTGCTTGCATGATGTTCCGGTATATGTAGGGACAATGATTTATTCTGATACATACAGAAGGTCTGCCATTATTGGTATTATCATAGTAGTTCTAATTATCGCAGTTAATATTGCGGTTATTTCAAAAGAAATATTAAATATGAGATTTAATAAAAGACATAACTTATATGTAAAAGATCTTCGATTTAAAAATATTGAAATTATTGATGACTTAGCGGCTTATTCTAATGTGAATCCTAGTATAGTAATTAAGGATTTGAATAAAGCAGTTAAAATGAAATTGATTCCGCAAGGACATTTTGGAAGAGATAATATGATTTTTATAGTATCTAATGAAATATATGACGAATATAAAAATAAACAGGCTGTATATGACAGATATTATAGAAAGCAGATTGAGGAGCGTCTGAGAATGAAGGAACGTACAAAGGAAATGCAGATGATTATGGATCAGGGACAGGGATATGTCGATAAGATTCATGAGAGCAATGACATAATAAAAGATAAAATTATTTCGCAGAAATTGGACCGCATGGAAAGCGTTGTATCTATGATATTTCATGAAGTTGATGTTAATCCAAATAACGCAGACAAACTAGGGATGTTTATGAATTACTATTTGCCTACAACAGAGAAATTGCTTGAAGCATACATAGATATAGATGAGAAAAAGGTAAAAGGAAAAAGCCTGGAAAAAACAAAGAAAGATATAGAAGGAGCTATTGATAAAATCATAGATTCTTTTGAAGGGTTGTTGGATAAATTTTATCAGGAGAAAGAACTTGATATTGCAACCGATATTTCGGCAATGGAGGTCCTTATGAAACAGGATGGACTTACGGAATAATGCTAACAACGAGGTGGTGTAATTGGACAGGAATAATCATGGTACTGAAATGCTATCACAGAATAAGCTGATTGTAGGAAATTCTGATAGTATATTGATGTTTGGATTTGAAGAACAGCAAATGCTTAGAGAATTTTCAAAGACCATTTCTAATCAACTTCTTAATTGTAATGGAGAATTGGAATATTTGATTCACGATATATTAAATGAGATTGATGGTTTTCAAAGATCCGTTGAAAAAAAGCAACTGGTTTTCATAAGTAGCAATGAAAAGAAGAGAGCGAGCTTAATAAAAAAGTATAATGCAATTCTTGTGTATATGGATAAGATGGAATTGGCATTAAAGCTTCAGGAAGCGCAGTTAATTAAGGATTCCAAACTGTATGAAAATTTGAGCAAACGTATAGATACTACACTTGAAAGCTTGAAGGAATCAATATCGTATGGAAATGATGTTGTGGGACAAAAACCAATTGAGCAGGAGACAGACGACATTAATAACTGGTATGAAAGATTATCAAAGAGAATAAGTGATTTGGAAATATCATATGCCGCCACAATGCAGACCAAAGCCCAGTTGAAGTTAATGTTAGAAAATAATACGCAATTAATAGATAAAATTTTAGGGACAATATCTGGTACAATTCCAATATGGAGAAATCAGATTACGATTCTATTAGGAATAGAAAAGCTGAATCGAAATCTAGAAATTCAAAATAAAGTGACTGAGATAACTCAAAAGTATATATCGAAAGAAAAGCCAACTATCGGTATAAAACATAAAAATAAAAAAGAACTGAGTATTGAAAAGCTGTTGAACACGAATGAAACATTAAAAAAAGCATTGGATGAGCTTGACTCAGTAGAAAAGCGAGATGGAGAAATCAGGTTAGAGCTAAGCAGTTCTTTAAACTAACAAAACGGAGGTATTCATCATGGAAGAAGAAAAAATACAGTTAACATTGAGCCAAGAACAAAAAAATACAGGGACATTATTTGATAGTGTCCCAACAATGCAGAGTGTAGTTAGTAAATCTGAATCAAATTATTCCGCAGGAACTGTTGATGAAAGCATGCTTTCGGAAGAAGAGAAAGCTATGGTTGAACAGTTTGCAAATGAGATTGATATTGAAAATGTAGATCAGATTGTGAATTATGGAATCAAGGCACAGACGAATATATCAGAATTTTCAACAACAATACTGAAAAAGGTGAAAACCTATGATTTGGGAGAAGTAGGGGAATCATTAAAAGAACTTACGGTGGCATTAGATGCGACAACAGAGCCAGAGAAAAAAGGAATTTTAGGCATATTTCAGAAAGCGAAAAGAGGCATTGGTTCGGTAAGGGCAAACTACGCAAAAGCTGAAAGTAATGTGGATAGAATAGAAAAAGATTTGATTAAGCATAGAGATGTTCTGGGACAAGATATATCTATGTATCAGCAGATGTATGAGCTTAATGTACAATATTATAAAGAACTCACAATGTATATAATTGCAGGAAAGAAAGCATTAGACCATGCAAAAAGTACGAAACTTGAACAATTAAAGAGTATTGCAGAAAAGTCAGATAAACAGGAAGATGTACAGGCATATCGCGATTACGAGGATCTATGCCATAGATTTGAAAAGAAATTATCAGATTTAGAGATAACAAGGGTAATTTCAATTCAGTCTGCACCACAAGTTCGTATGCTTCAAAATAATGACAGAGAAATGATGGACAAGCTACAGTCATCATTGGCAAATACAATTCCGCTTTGGAGAAATCAGTTAGTTCTTTCATTGGGAATTGAGCATACAAGCAGAGCATTGGCAGCCCAGGGAGCATTAGCTGATAAAACAAATGAGCTCTTGAAGAAGAATTCAGAAACATTAAAGATGGCAACGGTTGAAACTGCAAAGCAGTCGGAGAGACCAATTGTTGATATCGAAACACTTAAACAATGCAATAAAGATTTGATTACTTCAATTAACGAAGTGGTCAAAATACATGAGCAAGGTTCTGCACAGAGAATAAAGGTGCAGGAAGAACTTGTTAAAATTGAAGAAGAACTAAAACAGGCAATGCTGGAAACCAGTATTAAAAGAAAATAAAGTGGTTGATAAGTATCAGACTATTATGTGTGGGGCTGCAGAATCGGATTTCATGCATTCCTTTTTGGTAGGGAATATATCTTTTTCAATCATCTGAGCAAATTATGTTTGTTGTATTTTATATTTAGTCGGATTACGCTAAAAGAAACGAAAAAGTAAAGTGTGGATAATTTAGAAAGGAAATTTACTAAATATATGAATAGAAGAATAAAATTAACGTCGCTTTTATTAATAGGCGTAATGATGGCTAATTTAATGACTGGTTGCAACAATGCTGACAATGTTGTACAAGATACACAAAAAGCAAACACTTCTCCAGAAGAAAAGCAAGAGCGGTCTGAATATGATAAGTATGACGAAATATATTTATTAAATAATGAGATACCATGTGGGTTACTGTTGAAGAATATAAATCAGGAAGATGTAATTTTGCTACTGGGTGAGCCGAACGAGTATTCTAAATGGCATAGTTACCCGGAAAAAGAGAATCTTCCACAATTAGTATATTCGGGTTATAGACTATATGGCTATGATACATCTATTGAAATGAATTTTGATAAAAATAATATTTTGACTGAGATTTATGTGAATAGTGAAGTTGAGATGGGGGTAGTTGCTTTTACTCGGGATGACATAGAGCGAATTGCAGCAGAGATTGAACAATGTTTAAATGTTGAACCCAAAATAGGAACACATGAAGGAATACAATATACATTTGTGAGCGATGGCTTGATTTACCGAATGGATACATACCAATCTAGAGTAAGTCGTAAAACTCAAAATAGTTTTAATCTACTTATCTCAAAGGAGAAGGATGATTCATTGGATAGTTCTACTGTAGAAGTTGTTGAGCCAGGTAGTCAAAATAAATTGGATGAAAATGAAATTTATTCTAGTTGTAGTGATTTTATAAATAATTATCCGAAAGATATATTAGATTATGTATCATCGTCTGAGAAAGCTACAGTTTCTTTTAATGTTTCAAGGGTACATGATAATTTGTATTACGAAAATTACAAGGAAGTAATGGAGGATGTTGCAAAATTATTAGGTGCAGAAGAAAAGGATGGGTCATATCTTTATAAACATGCAAGAAATTCTGTAGGAGGTAGTAGTGCATATTTTTCGTGGCGATTTCTTGTAGATAATAAAGAGTATTTAGTTTATGTACAAGATATTGACTCAAAAGATTATTGGATTGTTGGAATTGAGAAATATGAAGCACATGAGTAGGTGATTATTGATGAAGAAAAGGTTTAAAATAAGTTTCAATGCACCAGTAACGTTGGCGCTGGTCCTGATTTGTTTTACTGCAACACTAATGGGAGTGATGACATCAGGAAAAATTACACAGCTGTTATTTATGACATATCATTCTTCTTTAAAGAATCCAATGACATATATTAGGTTTTTTACACACATATTTGGACATTCGGGATGGAGCCATTTTATTGGAAATGCATCATATTTATTGTTGCTTGGACCAATGCTTGAAGAAAAATATGGTTCCAAAGTGTTGCTTGAAGTAATGTGCATAACTGCTGTTGTAACAGGCGTGGTAAATTACATATTTTTCTGGAATGTAGGTTTGTGCGGAGCCAGTGGTGTGGTATTTGCTTTTATTATACTTGCATCGTTCACAGGATTTAAGGAGGGAGAAATTCCATTAACATTTATATTGGTCGCTGTTATATTTATAGGGCAGCAGGTGTATGAGGGTATTGCTGTTCAGGATAATATTTCAAATATGACTCATATTGTTGGGGGAATAGTAGGAGCAATAGTTGGGTATTGGTTAAATAAAAAAACAAAATATTAATACAAAGATTTTGGAAATTTAGAAAGGATATAAAATATGTGGGATGATGCTCTTAGAAAGTTGCATAATAGCTGGAAAGATATTCCAATAGAACATACGGAAGAACCAATATATCATTATACTTCACAAATGGGTCTAGATGGTATTCTCAAAAATAGGCAACTATGGGCAAATGATATATATATGCAGAATGATAAATCTGAGGGAATTTATGTATTAAGTGTATTGAAACAAAACATTGATAGTTTTGGGATTCAAGAGGATTATAAGAATGCAATTTTGAGACAGATTGAAAAAGTTAAGGTGGCTTTGCAGGATAGAAGTTATGAGTATTTAAAACATCGCTCTTTTATTGTTTCGTTTTCAACGGTTGGTGATGAACTGACATTGTGGAATTATTATACTAAGAATGAAGATAGCGTTGGATATAATATTGCTTTTGACACAAAAGTACTAATGAATAAAATTAAAATTAAGAAATTGGTGTTAGATAAGGAAATAAATGTTTGTTATCCCGGAATAATGGATGCCGATTTTCATCATGGAAAAGTAATATACAATGAAAACGAACAATGTGAGATTATGAAGAAGGAAATTGAAAAATTTGCTAGTTATTTTATCCCAAACGATGACTTTTGCGAATATTTGCTAGTAGAGAAAATATTATGGATTGGTAATTTTTTTAAGTCTTCATATTTTGAGCATGAACAAGAATATAGGTTAGTATTTTTTACTGGAACAGACAAGGAGTATCCAGATGCAAAGGAAATTGCCATGGAAATAGAAGGCGCTAAAAATAAGAATCATATAGAAGTATATTATAATCCTCATTCAGTATTATCTGTAACATGTTCACCAACTAATGAATTAAAGGATGTAAAGCGTGCAAAGGAGTATATGACAAGCATATATCCTAATTTTAAGAATGTTAATGAGTCTAAAATACCATTTAGGATAATATGAATAAATCGCCAGGCAGAGAAAAGTAAAAAGAAAATTTATTACCAGATTAGACAAGAGTGTTTATTGGGAAAGAAGGTGTAACGCTAATGACTGAAGAGGAATTTAAGGAAATATTAGATAAAGAGGAAACTGATACAGTTGAATTTAAGTCTTGGATAAATACAAGAAATATGAAAGAAATTATTTCTCTTGCAGTTGATGAATTAATTGCATTTGCAAATACTAAGGGTGGAACAGTGTATTTTGGAGTAGAAGATAAGCCTATTGAAGTTACTGGCTGTGATAGGAATTATGATGGTCAGCGTATTATTGAGGGAATTTATGATAGAACTGTACCACCATTATTTACAGAAATATCAGACTTCGAGTATCAAGGAAAACTCGTTATTGCAATATCAGTTAAAGCAGATGGAAAGACATATACAACTACAGATGGCAGATGTCTGAAGAGATTAGGTAGAAATTCAAAACCTGCATATCCGGATGAATTAAGTGCTGTATATTCTTCCGTTCAGAATCCGGATTTTTCAGGAAGAATTATTGGAGAGAGTACTCTGGATGATGTAAATAAACTGGAAGTGTACAGCTTAAAGGAAAAGCTGAGAGTCAGAGATTCTAAATCTACATTGCCGGATTTGGATGATATAGATTTTTTGAGAGACTTACAGCTCATAAAATATGACGGAGATGTAGAACGTCTGACTATTGCAGGTCTGCTCTTTGTGGGAAAAGAAACCTCAATTCAAAGATTGTTGCCGCAGGCGGAAGTTATATACTTACATTATTCAGCCGATAATTTGGAGGAATATGATGCAAGGCTAGATTTGAAGTTGCCATTGATAAGCGTTATAGACAAGTTGACAGAGCGGGTACAGGCATATAGTAAGATAGAGAATATTCAGGTAGGATTATTCAGACTTGAAGTTGAGGATTTTCCTGAAAGGGTATTTCAGGAAGCATTGCTTAATGCGTTGTCTCATAGAGATTACCAGAGTAATGCTGCGGTTTATGTAAAACAATATCCGGACCGAGTAGTTATTGAAAATCCGGGTGGATTTCTTGATGGAATTACAGAGGATAATATTATAACTCATCCATCGATTCCTAGAAATAAACTAATAGCGGAGACACTTCAAAATTTGAAGTATGTCCAAAGGACAGGTCAGGGAGTAGATATTATTTATAAGGACATGGTTTCAATGGGCAAGCCATATCCAAGATATAGATCATTTAATGATGCAGTTTCGCTTACAATATTTAGTGCAATAGATAATACGGAATTTGTTAAGTTTATTACAGAAGTACAAGATAAAAATAGTAAAATTATGTCTTTGGCTGAGATGATGATATTAAGAGATCTTTTAGATAACAGAAAGGAACAGTTATCAGAGTTGTCGAGGAAAGTCCAAAAATCTCTGGATGAAACGAAAAAATCATGTAATGAACTGATTAATAGTGGATTAATAGAGATTGTTGGAAAGGAATACATGCTGACAGCTAAGGTTTACGAAGCATTAAAGTCAGATGTGGAATATACAAGAGATAAAACAATCCAGTATATCAAGGCTAAAAATATGATTTTAGAGTATTTACAAACGAATGACCAGATAACATCTGCTAAAATACAGGAAATGTGTGGATTTACTAAACAACAAGCAAGAAGTGTTATTGATAAGATGAGAAGTGAGAAATTGATTAACTTAAAGGGCAAAGGACCGGCGGCTAGATATGTTATATTTGATGGATTGAGTGATAATTGAGTTTTGGGTAAAATAAAACTCAATAGAAAACTCAATTACTTTTAATGGCAAGTGCTGGAGTAATAAATACGCTGAAAAAATGATTGAGTGTAGCCTTTTTAAAAACTCAATTAAAACTCGTTATAAAACATAGATGTATGAACATATACAATGATGATTATTTATTAAGTATTTGCTTGATATTTTTAGTCAATGATAGTTAAGAGTTTAGTTGAGTGCAAAGTACTGGTAAGATTAATGTCACAAGTAAGATGGTATATTATCAATCTATGTTAATGCTTCGAGTTTCTATCGAGGTTTTTCAAAAACTCGATAGAAACTTGGAAAACAATTTAAGATATAACCTGTTATGCAGACTTAATTAAATTCATTCATAGCGTCCACATATTCCTGTAATCCATTAGGTTTACAAGCCAATTCAGCATACAGCAGAGGATTCTCCTGTGCCAGTCGGTACAGATACACAATGTCATCAGGTGTATCAAGCAAGACAGATGAATTATATTTTTCACAACTGATAGTAAGAGGCGTACCGGTATATGTATCAGTAATGGTATTAATGATAACTGAATCTGTATCAGCTTCATACATACCAAACAGGTAACAAGGGTTATTTTGTTTCATGATGTTCTCCTTCCCACAGATACCTAGCACCATCAAGCAGATCAATGATGGCTGTAAGCATATTGTTATAGTCGGTTTGCAGTTCCTTGATTTCATCACTTGTGGGAAGATTGTTTAAAGTTTGATGTTCACAGCATTCAGTAAATGCTTTCTGCATTTCAAGTAATTGCAGATATAGTGCATTAACAGTCTGTACAAGAGGATATATGTTTTCTTTCTTGCCGACAACGCAGATGCGGTTATAGATGCAGGAACGGACAAAGTAATCTTTCTTCATCATGCCGCTGGCAAGGATACGGGCTTCGATTTGCTTGCGTTCAGCATCGCTGATTCTAAAACTTATAGTTGGATGTTTGTGTTGATTGCTCATAGAAAAGCTCCTTTCATAGTGGGTGTGGCAGCAGGCACAGTTAAGCACCCGCAAGCCACATTTGATTATTCGTTTTTGGTAGTAAAAGTAGATTATATCTGCCATGGATTTCGTAGAAGCAATATTGAATTATTGCAACTAATTTGCTACTAAAGTTTTTAAAAACGATATGAAAAGAGTAACATTAGATGAAACGGATGTGGTGGAATGCCGCATAAAATCAGCATTTTTGATTTGATGATACTTCCTTTGGGAAGAGTTTGAGTAGCTTGAAAAATCGCGGAAAAGCCCATAAATAAAGG